>Ga0209019_1000131_pt1 | contig 35681 bp, 30 predicted proteins | sample METZYME_3_300m_FD_187549 | JGI IMG/M metagenome (GOLD analysis project Ga0209019, IMG submission 187549) | Marine microbial communities from oxygen minimum zone in mesopelagic equatorial Pacific - METZYME_3_300m (SPAdes) (version 2) | ecosystem: Environmental > Aquatic > Marine > Oceanic... | reverse complement strand
CGGCCTCCTCTGCATGCAGGTCGCCAGGGCGGCCGGCGCATCCCGGGTGTTCGTATCCGAACCTGCTCCAGCCAGAGCAGAGGCTGCTTGTAGGTTGGGTGCGAACGCCGTTGTAGACCCCACGGAGTCCGATGTCATTGAGAGAATTGTAGAGTTGTCCGACGGGCTCGGCCCGGACGTGGTGTTCGAGTGCGCGGCGGCCAAGAGCACCCTAGATGATGCCCTCCAGATGGTTCGACGCGGCGGCCAGGTCATGCTAGTGGCCATCACCTGGGAGCCGACGGAACTCCTGCCTCCGGACTGGATGGCACGGGAGGTGGGACTCCAAGCATCGTTCGGCACCCGACCAGAAGATTGGCGAATCGCGCTGGATCTCATACGCACTGGCAAGGTAACGATGGACCCGCTAGTTTCCGACGCCAGCTTCTTGCCATTGGAAAACATCCAGGGAGCATTCGAATCCCTTTTCCAACCCTCGACCCAACTCCAGATGGTGGTGAAGCACGGTTAACACCCTTTTTTAATTCAACCAAATGTTCGAAACTCCATACCACCTAGCACCTGACAAAACCACAGCTTTTTGAGTTTGCCTGGGGCCTCCGGTGACGGATGGCGTCTCGTATCATTCCCCTAGGTAAATCGTCTAGCTATATCCGGTTAACTAATTCAGCGAACATTGGAGAAATCATGGCAGCGTATACAATTGCCACCCACCCCGTTAGAGATTTTGACGTTGGAAAGCTACCTTCGACCAGTTCGAACCAATCGGAAAAGAAGCGGGTGAGCGAAGTGCTGTGGTCTTACGGCATGCAGACGACCCCAATATGGTGACAATTATTAATACCTGGGACTCAATCGAGGCGCCTCAGGTGTTTTTATATCGGGAGGAATTGAAGGCGGGCATGGCAGAAGCAGGTGTCACTGCTCCTCCAACTATGATCTTTGCCAATGAAACATAGGGAATAGCTCTCCTATGCGTACCGCTTTAATTATCTTGGTGGCCTTACTAATCGTCAGCGCCGCCATTAGCATCTCAGTCATATTAGTGGGATCGTTTGACGATACTGAGCTTAGGATATTGGCAACGTCCGGCGTTCTAAGTGGTTATACAGCGCTAATGATGCCTAGCCTCGTTCATATCGAGGGCGGTAGAAATTCCCTTTTAACCCGATTTGCTATTACGTCGACTTCAGTTACCTTAATTATGATCCTATTACTCATATGGGGAGGAGATCCCATAGGAGGAGAAGCCTTCCTTAAAGGATTAGCGAGCATAGCCGTTTTGGCCATAGCTACCAACCATGCTTTAGTCCTATTAATAACAAAATCAACCAAAGTAATAGTCCGAATATTTCAGCGGGCTACTATTTCGATCATCGCATTGGTCGCAGCGTTTTTCTTGTTGGCCATCTGGAATGGCGGCATGGCTGAACCACTTTTACGGGTCTTTCTTACACTGGCGATTTTAGATGCGTTAGGGTCTATAGCGACTCCTATATTGGTCAGGTCAACAAGATCGGGTACCTGAAGCACCAGAGCAAGCATCCACTTACTCTTTCTTAAACCCGGACTGTAAATACAAGTGGAAGAGATAAATGAACTCGCGTAGTTTTGACAAAAATTATTAAGTAAGCACCTTTGCCGCTACTGAAGCCAGGTCATTGAATTCTTCCGACTCAATCAGATATCAAACTCGGAATCCGTTAGATAGACGCTGGCCGCGTTTAGCCCCGACCTCTAAAAATAATGGCCACAAGTCCAATCGCAGACACTGTAGCTACCACCGTGATTCCTTGACTCGCTGCGTTTACGGCCCCTTCTGACCCGCCGGATCCTAAGACGTGTGAGTAAATCGCTGCCGCCAATGCCATCCCCATAGAATTGCCTATCATTCTGCTCGTTGCCAGAAATCCTGATGCGCTACTTAGAGAGTCTTTTGGCACGAATCCCATGATAGCGCTGTTGTTCGCAGGCAAAAAGATGGAAAGGCCTGCTCCGCCGATTGTGATGACAACCAAGTACTGCCATATTGGTGCGTCAGTCCTGAGACTTGTAAGCACAATGAGGCCACACAATAACGTGAGGTGACCTACCAAAGAAGTCGATCTAGTCCCAAACCTGTCTGACAATGCACCGCTGATCGGGGATAGCACGAGTCGTATTGTATGGAAGGGTAGGAGGATCAGTCCGGCAATCGACGCAGAATAACCCATGCCGGTAATCAATAAAAACGGTGCTAGGAAATTCCATCCTCCATGTGCTATCTGTGCGAAAAATTGTGCCATTACACCAGATGAAAATACACGACTTTTGAAGAGATTCAGTTGGATTACAGGAAAATTAGCTCGCCGTTCCATTATGATGAGCACCGGCAACGCCAGAGCGGTGGTTGCGATTGCAGCCACTACAAACGGAGATGAAAGGCCAAGTCTTCCAGCTTGGTTGATGGCTAATAGACTGCCTACCATCACTACCGCAAGTAACGTGACGCCAATGTAATCGATACTGTATCCACTGCGGCCTTCGGATGTGTCCCTCGTGTCATCTCTCACGAACCTCCACACGGAGAAGGCCAGCAATAGGTGAGCTGGTATCCGGGCCCAGAAAAGCGCTCTCCAATCAAACATGTCGATTAGAATGCCGCCGAGAAAGAAACTGAGGCCTATCCCGAGACCAAACGCCATGTTTATCATACCCTGTGCTTTCCCACGCTCTGATGTCGGAAACGCTTGGGTCAGAAGGGCATTGTCGTTAGCGAGGATCATCGAAGACCCGACTGCTGTTGCAATTCTAGCCATGATTAATTGGGTTAAATCTTGGGAAATTGCTGAAAGCGCAAGTCCAGCTGGCACTATTAGTGCCCCAGAAAGGTACAAACGCTTCCTGCCAAACACGTCGGAGATTCTAGATATAGGTAACAATGGAACCGTGGTACCCATGACAAAAGCGAGGTTTACCCAGACGATGAGGCTCGCGCTGGTCTGAAAGTCCTCCATCATACCTGGTGCTCCGATATTGACCATGCCTGCATTCATGATCGATAAGAAGCCGCCGCCACTTACTACTAACAGCAAAACCCATTTATATTGGAATCTGCCAGTGGATGTTGTGGGGCTTATGATGGGTTCTACTGCTGGGTCCACGTTCGCCTTTAGGTTACCAATTTCGTGGCTATTCCCCGATTGGCCATGAAGTCATGACACAGGGGTGATCAATGCCGTTCAAAGTGCGGGCCGAATAAAGAACCGAGGAAAAAGTAAAGCCCCCTTTTAGAGGGGGCTTTTAGCTTATTTACAATCGAGCAAAAAAATAGCGCCTTCAGGAACTTACTGAAACCGCTCCGTTAGCGTGGCATTACAGTACATATTTTGTCAAGGGTCAGTGCCTAGGTCGAAGATATGCAACTGCTCGTCTTCTATTAAAACACTTGGCTATTTTGCAATGAAGAATACTGAAAAGGCGAAATCCATAACCTCTAATGGTGCCTTAGGCCGTCGAACTAGGATATCCCCATACTTAAGTTCTGGTCGTGGCCTTAGATATTCACGCATCAGTGTTCGGTGAAGCTATTTCCTTAATACTCCGGGCAACCGCTCCCCAAACATCTATGCTTTCTCGAATGCGTTGGCTAGCTGAAGCACTCCGAAGCCCGGGATGAGGGAGGAATGTCTTGCTGAAGGGAGCACCGCAGTCAGATCCCGATAGAAAAGCGGCCCTGGCGATCGATGCAGCACTAGCACCAAAATAAATTGGGTACAAAACGGCAAAAAAGAAAAGCCCAGATTCGAGAAATCTGGGCTTTTCGTGCCTAATTTCTTGGTAACCCACCTCTGGGTCGAACCGAGAACCTACTGATTAAAAGTCAGGCGTTTTTTGTTCATAGGCGTGCATTGCAATCCACGGCAGGCACGATATTGAGGCTAAACGCTAAAACCGTGCCTACCGGACAAAAATAAATTGGGGCCGTTTTGGGGCCGTTGGGGTTCAGATGGACTGAAACCTAGCACCTAACTAAACCACAGTATTTGAGTTTGCCCGGGGCCTCCGGTGAAGGGTCTGATCTCATCCACTATGCCTCGGATGCTAGTATACGGGCAAAGATAGTTCCTTCACTTTTGTCTTTTTTGAGAGGACCATGCACGGATCCAATCTACGCATCCTGGACCTCCACGGTCTAACCTGGGCCGAAGCAGAGGCCACATTCATCGAATTCTATAATCAAACGCTCCGCCAAGCTGGCAAGGACTCCGTCGGGCTAGACGTAGTGCATGGATACGGTTCGACCGGCATTGGCGGCGTTTTACTTACCAGGCTAAGGGGATTCCTAGGGAGATATGAGTCCTGCCTTGATTTCCAGACTGGAGAGAAAGTGGACGGAAACCCGGGCCACACTATTGTGGTTCCTCTGAAACCTTTACCTTCCCTTCGGGATCAGCTTTCCAAGGATATCTGGGATTTTTGTGACAGGCCACGCTCCCAGAGCAAAATAATCGGCAAGTTTCGCAGGCACGGTGAGACGGCGGTACTGAGCAGCATCAAAACCTTAGAGAAGCAGAAACGATTGCGCCCATCAAACCAAAGCGCGCACAAGCTCTATCAGGCAGTGTGACCCATCATTTCTGCCAATCTTTTGTACAAAACCCCAAATCTCCATGCCACCTAGCACCTAACAAAACCACAACTTTTCATGTAAGCCAGTAATAGCTGATATATTACCGATGAAAGAGGTGAACTGATGCCTATCTTGTACCGAGCCAACGCCAAGACGGAAGAGGGTTATCCAGGTATCCCCAGGACCATCCTGGTCGATGCCAGCCACGGTGCCGAATCCCTGTGGGTGGGGCATCTTGAGATCGAACCTGGTGCCAGGGTCACCACCCATATCCATCCCGACACAGAAGAAGCGATGGTCATCGTGGAAGGGACACTAGAGGCGGTGCTGGGAGACGAAGTGGTCACACTGGGACCAGGGGACACTGTCTTAGCCCCGGCAGGAGTGAAACACGGTTTCGTGAACCGCTCAGAGAGCAAGGCAGCATTGTTGGCTTCTTTCCCCAAGACCTCCTTCGAGCGTCTCACGGCTGATTGATCGAAGCGGTGACGCCCTTTTCTACCGCTAGATGTACATCTAGCCAATATTGGCGCATCAACTGATTACGAAGCCTTGTTCTGATGTCACTCGGCGCGAATGGGCCCCAGAGGCAGGGCAGACCAGAGGCCACAGGCTGCTGCAATCTCATGATATAAACGCAGATCGTCCGACATGGGACCTTCATAGCGTCAGGCAGACTCCCGTATGCACTTTTCCAACAACTCCAATGCCGCCTTGGCAAAAATCCACATGTTCGCCTCCCGGTCGGCAACGCGAGTCTCGACCGTAATCGACCGTTCGACGGGACCGACCACGCCCATACAGGAGTGACCTGGATCATCCCCGTGACTGTTCCCGGTGGGCCCACTGGCGCCGGTCTCGCTCAATGCCCAGGTGGTTCCCAACGCCTCGCGTACGTTCCTGGAATTCATCAGCGCATACGGTTCGCTACTGGACCGAATCCCTTCAAACGCAGACTCAGCCACATGAAGGAGACCGTACTGAGCGGTACGGGTATAGATCGTGGCGCCTCCCACAAAAAAGGCCGAGCAACCTGGTACGGCCACCAGTGACGCGGAAATCAATCCACCGCAAGACGATTCTGTCACAGCGACGGTTTGTTGCCGTTCCTTGAGCAACGCTCCTACCGCGGCGGACATCGAGGTCAGGTCTGGCATAGTCCCCTCCTGGCTCCAAGATTGTTTCACGAGAATAAGGCAAAGCTATTTTACTCTGATAAAAGGAAATACACGGTCGTCGAGGACCGATCATAAAGGACGAGATGTAACCAAAAATCAATACCGGATTCGTAACACAACTAGTTTCCGTCCTCGGTATAGTTCGACTCTAGTCCATCTCCCGATACCCTACTTTTGTTACCCTCCGGTATCAGTGTTTCCGGAATCGAAACATGGGTCCGGAAATTAGCCGAGGTAGCCAAGTGGACGGTGGAATGGTCCAACTGCCCATTGGGCTACGCCGGTCAAGTTGGCATGATGCGCCATAACCTTTCTAGGCATCTAACCCGGTAGACGCCCCTTTCCTCCGCCGTTAACATACCTCCATCATGGCCAGCGAGAGATTCCAAAGGCGTATTGACCGCATTCTGGACCAGATAGAAGACGCGGCAGACCGACGCGACTGGGCCGCAGTTCGGCAAGGCGCGCTGGACCTCCTCGTTTTTGACCCGGAGAACGAAGACGCCAGGAATTTTCTAGCAGCCGCCCAGCACGCCTTGGACGTGGAGGCCTGAATAGATGAGCGACACCCGAGCAAGGTTCTCGACCATCTACCCGTTTTCTCCGATGCGACCCCGTGTCAGTTCGACTCCGACCTTCGGCACCACTGATTTTAGGCACGAAATAGCGCCGTAGGCCGAAATCTGTGGAGCTTCTTCTTTGCCGATCAAGGGCCGATACAGACCAATGACAGACCAAATCACCTTTGGTTCAAAAAATAGAAGTAGATTTTTATGAATGCTAAAAACTAGATTACGAATTATTACTATTAAATATATTGAATTCGTAAGTTATGTTGCCAATTAGGATATATTTATGTTAACTAATTATGTTTTATTCAAAATAGACATTATCAAAACATTTACATATTGAAACTTGATATGGTATATTCAGCCATCCTGTGGGAGAAGCAGATAATTTGGCCAACGACTAGTCTAAATAGCCAAAACTTACGCTCCCGTGTTAGAACCGAATTGAATATCACAAGGAGTTCAGAAATGCTAGGATTCAGATTAACTGCCATGTTGCTAGTCGTGGTTGCAATTATGCTGGTCGGTTGCGGTTCGGATCCGGTCGCAGCCCCTGCAGCCCCTGCAGCCCCTGCAGCGAAAGCAGCCCCTGCAGCCCCTGCAGCGAAAGCAGCCCCTGCAGCGAAAGCAGCCCCTGCTGGCCCTTCCAAACTTGAACAATACGCCGCCGAGCATGCCGGCGGGGTCGGTGCGATATACATAGGAGACCTGAACCAGCTGGTTGGCCCTGCAGCAACAGTGGACCAGGGCGACTTCGACGGTAACGTCCCGCTGTCTGCCCTCGAGAACCACTCTTACGTCTACGAAAGCGATTTTTACAAGAAGATTTTGGCGAAGGCCAATCTCACCAACCCAACCCCTCTGACCAGCGAAGGCGTTTCCATCAAAATTCAGCACGCCTGCATCAACCGGGCTTTGGGGCCCTGTAAAGTACTGGAGTCGACACTCGTGCCTTGGCTTTCGGAACGGACCAACGGGCAGTTAGAATTCGTCGTCAGCTCCTTCCCGGAGTTGGGACTGGCTGGTCCAGACACCCTCAATCTAGTCGCAAGTGGCGTACTGGCCTCGGCCACCATCTACGGCGGCTACGTGGGGGGCGAGTTGCCTGCGGTCGAGGTCCAGAACCTCTGGGGGCTCTACGACAGCATGAAACAAGAGTTCCAAGCCAATGAGGCGATCATCGAAGATATCGAGGCGTTGGTACTGGCCGAGACCGGTGGGGTGGTCATGAACCACCACCTCTTCTCGGGCAACGACCAATACTTCTTCTGCAAAGAAAAGGTTGAGACCCTTGCCGACTTCAAAGGGAAGAAGACCCGTAGCCACAGCGCGGCATTGTCGGACTGGATCGAAGGGATGGGCGCCTCGGCTCAATTCATAGCCTTCTCCGAGGTCTACACAGCCTTGGAACGGGGCATCCTCGACTGTGGTGTGACTGGTGCTGACGCTTCACACGGCCAGCGCTGGTATGAGGTAACCGATTACATGATCGGGCCGTTGATCAGCTGGCCCTTTGTCAACAACGTGATCAACGCCGACAAATGGAATCAGATACCCGAAGACCTCCAGAGAATCCTGATAGAAGAAGCCGCCAAGTCCGAATTGGAGGCGCTCCGGATCGGGTCGATCCAAAACGAGATGGGCCTCGTCAAGAACCAGGCGGAAGGCTTGGAATTCATACCGTTCTCAGCAGAGATGCAGGAACAAAGCTTGAATGGTTCCGTCATGGAACGTGTCTTGCCGAATTGGGTGAAGCGCGTCGGTGACCCCACCCACCCGGTAATCACCGACATATTCAATACCAACATCGGTCCGCTCGTCGGCCTAAAAATCGAATCCGACGGTTCGGTGACCAAGAAATAAGGCGTCACACGGCGACTGGCAGTTCAGCCGCCGTCTAAGATTTTGGAAAACCGATCGGTCCCCGGAGTTATCCGGGGGCCGATTTTTTACGGTTGGATTTGTAGAAGCCAGATAGGTCCAAACACCAGCCTAGGCGAATACCAAACTTACATCGCCAGCCTCAACAGGACGATCCAATTGAATCCTAATATAGCCACTGGCGATGAATGGTTAAATCAGGTGTGCTAGAAGTAAATTGGTTTATAGATTGGTCTGTGTTTGGCAAAACGTCCAAAAAAGAAATCCCGCAGACCGAAATCTGCGGGGTTTCTTCGTGCCTAATACTGGCGGAGGGAGTGGGATTCGAACCCACGATGAGGTCGCCCCCATAACGGTTTTCGAGGCCGTGCGTTGGTAGCTATAGCTACGGGACAGAATGCATCCTCCAGGCAAAGGTGCTGGTTTAGGATTTGGACCATAACCGGATCTCTCTAGGCAGTCTTTTAAGGCAATTTGAGCATCCACCACCCTCAGGTTTTTCTCCCCTTAAACGTGTCCCATTATCGGTGAACGCCCACAGTGTGGGAGTTGTCTAATCCCCGTCTCTAAAACACCGAAAGCCCCCTCGAATTAGGGTCTTTTCGTATATTGGTCCCGTTAGTGTTTGCTAATACGCCACCATAGTGATACTCCGTTACGGGATGTTCTGTCCCAGCATCCAGGCCGTAGCTAGAAAAAACCTTTAACATGAGCTAGTATCGGCCAGTCTTACTTGAGGTTTTTGAGGTAACGTCCTGCTGAAGAAATTACAACCTGCAAACTTTCAGGAGTACTACGCTAATACCCTGTCTACCGGGAGATGCGACGGGAAAGGAGGTCTTTTCGCAAGGACGCTGAAAGATCATCACCGTGTGTCATGGGAGGCCTTCTCGCATGCAGTTAAATCAGGAGTCCTTGCCAAAAACATTTCAATAGCCCCAATTCCTTTGCTCCGGCGGTTGTATTGGCAATAATAGTCGCGTTTGCACTCATGACCGTGTTTTTTCTCGCCGGCTTGTATGTGGCCGGCGCCATAGGGTCATTGTCGCTGATAATGATGAAGTTTTTCTCCGATGCGAATTTGTGGAATATCATGGCTAATCGCGTCTGGGAGACCTACACAAGATTCCTACTCGTCGCGATTCCGCTTTTCATACTTATGGGTGAGCTACTACTCCGAAGCGGAGTCGCCGACCGAATGTACAAAGCGCTAGACCGTTGGGTTGGGCCTATCCCCGGAGGGCTTCTCCATACGAATATCGCCTCTTGCGCTGTATTCGCAGCCTGCTCCGGGTCCAGCATCGCTACCGCGGCGACCATCAGTAGGGTAGCGCTACCCTCTTTTCGGGCAAGAGGGTACAACGAGCGGTTGGTGGTAGGTTCACTGGCAGCTGGTGGGACTTTAGGTATTTTGATCCCTCCAAGCGTCCTCCTCGTACTTTACGGATTGACCACAGGTACATCGATAGGCCGCTTGTTCCTAGCTGGCTTTCTCCCCGGTGCATTACTAGCCGGAACGTTCATGTTAATGATTTTTATTGCGGCAATCATTTGGCCAGGGATCGCTCCGAGGACTTCCGATGATAGTTACATGAGCATCAAAGGATGGCGTGATCGTTTACTCGGAACCCTCTCAATTGTCCCGGTAGCTGTCTTAATAGTTCTTGTGCTCGGCAGCATATACGGAGGATGGGCCACGCCTACCGAAGCGGCGGCAGCTGGAGTCAGTGGCGCATTCATCATAGCAATCCTCAACCAGACCTACGAAGTGGTGGTTAACGTATGCGCATTAGCCTGCCGCAAGGCGAAGCTCCTGGCAATACTGCCTAGAAGATTACGTGTTCCGATCGAAAGAGCTGCCGAAACGGCAGCAGGATATGACAATCAGATAATCAAACAAATCCTCTTATCCGTCTTCAACATGCTCACCGAGGCATTCATGGGATGTATTAAAACCACAGGCATGATCATGTTCATCCTGATGGCTGCTTTTACCCTCCAGTTTGCTTTCGCATACCTTCAAATCTCTGAAGAGATGGCGCGATGGGTCGTGAGCCTCGATCTCTCATCGGTCCAGCTAATTTTGATAGTGGTGGTGTTTTATTTAGTACTCGGAACTTTCATGGAAAGCTATTCAATGATGTTGACCACGTTGCCGTTAATCGTTCCGACGCTTCAGGCAAGCGGAATCGATCTACTCTGGTTCGGCGTAATCATGATCATCTTACTAGAGGCTGCTCAGATCAGCCCACCACAGGGGCTTAGCTTATTTGCCCTTCACGGGGCTCAAATCGAAACCCAAGCAATACATGGTGCCAGCTCCGAACGGCCTAAAACTATAAATGATGTCTATATAGGGGTTTTACCGTTCATGGCGTGTATGGCAATAGTCATCGGGATACTTATGGTGTTTCCGGAGATTGCACTATGGTTACCAGATACGGTAAAAGGGCCTAGGTTGTGAAGCACAGTAATGAAATACCCTATGCCACGATAGCAAACAGATTGATTGCAAGACACATGGTATAGATAAACGCAGAAATGTTTCCGGAATCATGTTAGACTCCATCAACCACCGCCAACTGGAGCACCACCAACTGGAGCACCACCAACTGGAGTATAGATATGGCGTCAGAAGCCCAAGCTGGCTACCAAGGAAAAGCGACCGTGGCCTCGAACCTTCTGTATGGAATTCGGGCCATCACACGAGTTACGGACAAAATTTATTTCGTGATGGCCTGGGTTTGCGGCCTGGAACTGTTGCTGCTCGGGTTTTTCATCACTTATCAAGTTGTCGCACGTAAACTCGGTTGGGTAATGGCGCCCGCGACCGATGTTATGAGTGGATATGTATTAGCGATGTCTGCCACATGGGCCTTTTCGTATTCCCTCAGATCTGGATCTCACGTTCGGATAGATGTGTTGCTTCCTTACATGAGTAAAAACATCCGAGCGATTGCTGACTGGACGGCCGTACTCGCCGTTGCGTTCTTCGCTTACATCACAGCGTGGAAGATGTGGGGGAATGTTGTGGACAACTACACCCGGGGTGTAGTTACCAATGACTACCCACTCACGCCGCTTTTTATACCTAAAATAGTTGTTGCTCTGGGCTTCACACTTCTAGTCATTACCGCAGTGCAGATGATGCTATCGATGATTAGTGAGGCATGGCTGACCAGGTTGCACAAGAAACTAGGAGGCGACGAGATCCAATCCTTAAGCGTAATGGGCAACGAAGAAGCGGCGGCCGCAGCGTAGCTTGGGCCCGGCCTAGGTTCCAAAGGAAATCTGATTTAGTAAAATCCTCGGAAACTGGGGATTGAGAGAGTATTAAAAGTGGCTATAGGTGTAGCGTTTGGCCTAATGGGGGCATTTTTCATGGCGGGAATGTATGTCGCCGCCGCTCTAGGATGCCTCTCTCTAATCATGATGTACTTCTTCTCCGATGCTCCCCTCTGGAACATCATGGCGAACAAAGCATGGGAATCAAACACGAGCTTCATCCTTGTGGCTGTCCCTCTGTTCGTCTTAATGGGCGAGTTGATGAACCGCAGCGGAATGGGCGAGAAAATGTATTCCGTAATATCCAAATGGATATTTTTCCTTCCGGGCGGCCTGATCCACACCAACATTGTATCTTGCGCCATCTTTGCAGCTTGCTCCGGATCTAGTGTTGCAACATCGGCAACGATCAGTCGTGTATCACTCCCGTCGTTCCGGCAACGCGGTTACTCCGAGCGGATGGTGATTGGATCCTTAGCTGCAGGTGGGACCTTGGGAATCTTGATTCCTCCCAGTATCAGCTTGATCATCTATGGTGTTCTAGTAGAAGAATCAATTGGGAGACTGTATCTCGCCGGATTCATTCCCGGGTTCATGCTCGCTGGCATCTTCATGATAATGATTGCGGGGCTGGCCATAGTGTGGAAGGGTATGGCGCCGCGAGAACAAGGGGCGAGTTTCAGCTCAGTGGCCGGCTGGGTGGACAGGATAATCAGTCTAGTAGGCCTGGTCCCAATGATCGTGCTGATACTCATCGTCTTAGGCAGCATTTATGCGGGTATCGCGACCCCCAGTGAGGCAGCCGCGTTCGGTGTCTCTGGTGCTTTCGTCTTGGCAGTTCTCATGAATTCTCAGGGCGTAACCGCACCAATTCTTGCTAAATTCCTAATGTTGACCGGATTGATCAATATAGTCCCTGATAGCTTCAAAGAAGAAATGAGATCTCACAAGATGCCAGATGGGGCGATGTGGAGGGCAACGGTAGACACTAACTGGAATATCGTTCTAAGCGCAATGATATCCACTATGCGTACCACTGGAATGATCTTCCTGATAATCCTCGCCGCCTTTACCTTGAGTTTTGCATTCGCCCGGTTGGGAATTTCTGCGCAGATCGCGGATCAGATCACCAGTTGGGATCTGTCTCCAACTATGCTGGTACTCGTTCTGATCGTGTTCTACCTAATACTTGGCACTTTCATGGAAAGCTTCGCGATGATGGTCACGACCGTGCCCATCCTGGTACCTACCTTGGAGCAGGCTGGTGTTGATCTGGTTTGGTTCGGCATCATCATGGTGATATTGGTTGAAGCTGCCTTGATTAGTCCTCCGGAGGGGATCAACCTTTATGTGCTCCACGGGGTACGGCAGGATGTCGACCGCGAGCAAGCGGAACTCGCAAATGAGATTGTGCAAGAGAGCACTATCGCCGACGTATGGATAGGCGTGCTACCGTTCATGGCTTGTATGGGAATTACCGTAATACTAGTTATGCTTTTCCCGCAGATCGCGCTATGGCTGCCAGATCTGGTCAAAGGTAGCCGGTAACGATCAAATCTCGATTCCCGGGACGATTGAGAAGGGCTTAACCTCTGTGTTAGAGCGGAGTTGAATATTACAAGGAGTTCAGAAATGCTAGGATTCAGATTGACGGCCATGTTGCTGGTCGTGGTTTCAATCATGCTGGTTGGTTGCGGTTCGGATCCGACCGCAGCCCCCGCAGCCCCCGCAGCCCCCGCGGCTAAGACTTCCCAACCCACCGGTCAAACACTTGAACAATACGCCGCCGAGCATGCCGGCGGGCCCGGTGCGATATACGTAGGAGATACGAGCCAATTGGTCGGAGACGCCCCTCACGGAGACTTGGGGGGATTCGACGGTGAAGTGCCTCTAGATGCTATTGACGAACATCTATGGATCCTCGAAAACGATTATTACCGCAGCCTACTGGAAACGGCGAAGTTAACCAATCCAACTAAATTGGTATCAACAGGCGAAAAACACGAATTCCAGCACGCCTGCATAAATAGAACTTTGCTGTGGTGCAAGCTAATAGAAGCGTATCTGATCCCCAATCTCACCGAGAGGACGAATGGCCAGATACAGCTAAGCGTATCCTCATTCCCCGAACTAGGACTTGCCGGTACTGACACCATGACCTTGGTGCGTGACGGGACCCTGGGAGCTTCAGAGATTTACGGCGGATACATCGGCGGTGAATACCCCGCGGTTGAGGTCCAATATCTCTGGGGGCTCTGGCCATCCCACGAGGATCATTACACAGTCCTATGGAATATCTTCCCCGATATCGAAAAGATCATCAAAGATGCGACAGGCGCTGTCGTCTGGTCACATAACTGGATACCAGGCGACGACCAGATGTTTTTCAGTAAGAAGGCTCTCCGTACTCTCGATGATTTCAAAGGCCTGAAGACACGCAGCCATAGTGCCGCTCTCTCAGATTGGATCGAGGGAATGGGTGCAGACGCGCAATTTGTCGCTTTCGCAGAGGTTTACGCCGCGTTAGAGCGTGGCATTTTGGACGCTGGTGTAACGGGAGCTAGCCCCGGGTTCGCCCAAAGATGGTTCGAAGTGACCGAATATATGAACGGTGGGCTAAAGAGTTTTAACTCCACCATGAATGTAATCAATGACAAGGTTTGGGCCGACATCCCCGACGACCTTCAACAGATTCTGATAGAGGAAGGCGCCAAGCTAGAACTAGAATCCCACCGTATCGCTGGGATCCAAAACCGCATGGGAGTCGCCAGGAACGTCGATGCTGGGTTGAAGCACGTCCAATTCTCTGACGAACTAAATGAACACAGCTTCAACGTTGCTGCTATTCAGCATGTGGTCCCTTCTTGGGTCAAACGCGTAGGTGGACCTGACCATCCGGCTGTCACCGAAACCTTCAACAAGAAGATAGGTCCGATCGTTGGTCTAGAGATAGTAGCCGACGACTCTGAGCAAGGGTTCGCTGTACGCAAGCTAAAATAGCTACGTAACCCATTAGGGAGTCCACTATTAAGGCGCACCGGGCAATTCCGGTGCGCCTTTTGTGATATACCGATACACTAAGGGCAAGTCGCAATCAGAATAGGGTCCACCATGGCGCCGGTGCGGCCGTTCTTGGACGTATAGACAATCAACAGGTCGTGTTGGTTTGTCGCCATTTGATACCTCTTGGGCTGAGAAGATTAAACCTGACAATTGGCACAGAAGTAGGTGCCTCGGGCGCGGACTCGGATGGCTGTCATCTTTGCGCCGCAATTGGGGCAGTCCGCTTTAACGTCCCGGGGGTGGCTCCAGGTGGTCAGGGCGGTGGGCGGGTCGGGCCAATACTGATCTCTGGCCCGGTCGTAAACTCCGTAGGCTGCTGTCAGGGCGTCGATGATCGATTGCCGCAGCCGGGCAATTTCGTCGATGGATAGGCTTGACGCGGGCCGTTCGGGGTGGAGGCCAGCCAAGAACAGGGACTCGTCGGCATAGAGATTGCCCAGTCCGCAGGCTATCGATTGGTCCAGCAGCAATGCCTTCACCGGGGCCTTTTTGCCGGCGAAAGACTCCGCTAGGGTTTCAACGGTGAACTGGTCGTCGAAGGGCTCGGGACTCATGGCTGGCAGCACCTCGGCAGGTGATTCGACCAGCCAAAGTTTGCCGAATTTACGGCCGTCCACGAAACGTAATTCACGGCCATCGTCCAGCGGAAAAGAGTGCCGGGTCATGGGGTCGGGTCCTTGAGATTGGGGTTGAACCAAAAGCCGACCGGTCATGCCCAGATGCACGATAAAATTGGCCGGTCCGGCGCCAGATAACGGAAAGACCAGATACTTGCCCCGTCGCTGAACATCTTGGATGGTGCGGTTTTTCAGCTCTACGGCAAGTTCCGCCGCCGACGGCTTTTTTACCGTGTTGGCCCAGGTGATTTCGGCGCTGCTGATAGCGCAGCCCGGCAGTCCGGCGCGGACCAGGTTCCGGCGCGTGTTTTCCACCTCAGGCAGTTCTGGCATGTCGAGACGGTTCTCCGGTCGCGAAGGTTTTGATTCGCATTCCCATTCTATATGGTGATACTCTCTACGACGAGTCGGAAACAACCAGCTAAGGCGGTTATTAAACCATGAAATTCGGAATATACAGTTCCATAGCCAACCCACCTAGAGGAGAGGATCTGCCTCGATGCGTTGACGAGGTTATCGAAGAGGCGCAGTTGGCAGAACAGGCGGGATTTGATTCTTGTTTCTTTGGCGAGCACCATCAGGATAAAGACGGTTTTCTGCCTTCGCCGCTGATCGTTTGCACAGCCGTGGCCGCGGCAACCACTACTTTGCGGGTGGGGACATCGGTAATCCTTTTGCCGCTGCATCATCCGGTGCGCCTGGCAGAAGATGTCGTAACCCTGGACATCATCTCCAAGGGGCGGGTCACGGTGGGCGTCGGCCTGGGCTACCAGGACGCCGACTTCCGGGCATTCGGCGTCAAGATGTCGGACCGTGTTCAGTTGTTTGAAGAGAAGGTCCAGATATTGAAAGAGTGCTGGTCTGGCCAAAAGTTCTCTTACAGCGGCAATCACCATCAGATCGAGAACCTGACGGTGAGGCCGGACACTGTCCAACTGCCGCACCCTCCGATCTGGATCGGGGCCAGCGCGCCAGTGAGCGCACGGCGGGCCGCGAACATTGGAGACGCGATAGTCACCACTCCCAGCACCACCCTCGACAACACCGTCAGATTGATCGATCAATACAAAGCCGCGGCTGAAGCTGCCGGTAAGACGCCGGCACCGGTCATCATGCGGGACGCCTGGGTGGCCGGTTCCAGGAAGGAAGCAGAGGAAGTCTATGGGCCCGAGGTTATGGCTGCCTACAAATACTATTGGCAGAACGGATTGCCCGAATTCCTGTCTATCAAGGAAGAATCGGAATTGACTCTGGACCAGGTCGCCAAAGACCGCATCATCATGGGCGACCCGGAAGAATGCTTGGCCGAGTTCCAGCGGTGGAGCGACGGCACTGGGGCCGAGTCCTGTCTGCTGCGTTTGCGGCACGCCCACTCAGGAGGCCCGTCCCATGCCCAGATTATGAAGGCTATCGACCTGATTGGAGACCGGATCATCCCTTATATGGAGTGATTGGGGTAGTTCCTACTGCGACGACGCTTCTGGAGCTTGGTTACACCTGGGGCCACGTAATTAGTCTCAAGCAGCAATCATTTAATCAGTGTTCTGCTGCCTCTGAGGCTATCGGATTGTAAGTAACCCGGATCACCGGAGCTTGCGATTCATTTTTCCACTGGTGGTGGACATTGGGCGGAACAAGAATAGCATCACCTTGGGAGACTGCGTAATTGATGCCACCGCAGACCAAGGTGGCCGTGCCTTCCAGTACGTAGACCACGTGTTCCCACTCGTGGATGTGCCCGCCGGTCTCAGGGTGGCTAACGGCGCCGGGAAGCATTGGGTTGTTATGCAGCATCACGTAGTTGGTAGCACCGTCCACACTTCCGATCAGCACGTGACCTGCATTCCGGTCTAGTTCGTTGTGATTGCGAATCACCGGAGGCTGCCCGGTCCCTTCGCCGCCGTCATTCTGGGCGCCTCCGCTCTGCGCCGCAATCAATGGGTTTATCTCGATGCGGTAGATATTGCCCGGGTCTCCGTTGTTCAACGTGTAGTGGTCAACGTTGGGCGGTATGAACAATGCGTCACCGGCCTTTACTGGGTAACTTATACCGTCGCAGATGAGAGTCCCGCTGCCTTCGATGATGTAGACCTCATGCTCCCATTCGTGGATGTGGTGAGCGCTGGTGCCCCCGGGCGGAATCTCTGAGTAGGTCAAAGTGCAAGTCGGCGGGTTGTCGTCCAGATTTATTAGGCGGGCTGCATTTGTCCCGTCGAAAATATCGCGTACGTTTCTGATTACCGGATCCATTCTGGGGCCTCCGAAGTTAGTTTAAGGCTCTATTCCGTAGACCCTGACTGCGGTGTCATGGAACAGGGCTGCGCGTTCGGCTGCGGAATACTCTTTGGATAGCCGCTTGAACGCGTTGTACATCACGTTGTAAGAAAAGGAAACCTTGTCCGGGGGGAAGTTGCTTTCGAACATGCACCGGTCGGGGCCAAACTGCTCGATGCAATGTCTCATCCAGGGCGCCATCGACTCTGACAATTCTTCCGAGCCGATCGGTACTTCGCGGGCATGCCAGCCGAAGCCGAAGCGGGGCATGCCCAACCCTCCAAGCTTCATGGTGACGTTGTGGCAGGCGGCCGCGGCGGTTATTCCTTCCTTCCAGACGGGGATTATCTCGTCGTCCTTACCGGCGTAGATACCGACCCGGCTGACGCCGCCTACGTGGTTCACGATGATTGGCAAATCGGGCACCGCCTTGGCGAACTCCGCGATCTCCGCCAACTGTGGGAAGGACTGCATGATGTCCAGACTCAGTCCCATCTGGCTCAAGACCTTGGCCCCTTCGATAAATTTGGCGTCGTTGACGATTCCCTCGGTCTCCCGGTTATCCCAGGTGGGGTCGGTGTTCCAGGTGATGTTGTGGCGTATGCCTCGGAACCGGTTGGGGCTGGCCGCTTGGAGAGCTTCTAGCACAGGCGTAACATCCGCTCCCAGCTTCAGGTCGGCGTGACCCATGATGGCTGCGGCCGCCCGGCTTTCGCCGTAGACGCCGCTGGCGCTGGCCGCAGCCAGACCCTGTACGAACTCAACCTCGCCCACCGGACGCAGTTCTTCGGGGCCGCCGGCGCGGTACATGGACCTCGCCTCGAGGAACACAGTTGACCGGATGTTGTGGCCGCTGTAGATGTCGGCATTCAGCTCGTGTAGGAGATATCGCTGATACGGAACGCTGCCGGGACGGAGGTCCCAAAAATGGTGATGTGGGTCGCAGATCGGCAAATCTGGTTCCAAAGTGGGTTCTTGGGTCAGCGCCAGCCAGTCGTTGTAGCCGTAGGGCATACGGGCACCTCCGCACGTTTGGTTCGTGGGCCGATGATAACACAGGCAGAAATTGTAGCGGGGTACCGACGCCGCAACTTCTTTGAGTCCGGCGGTCAGCCGAGAAAGAAGTCCGTCAGTTCAGAAGCGAACCCTATGGTTAACGCGGCCCGCAGGTGATTTCGAGAATATCGATATCCTCGATCTGCTATAAATGTTCTTCGTCGTTTAGCTCTGATTTTACCAATGCGCGCTGGTGTTTAGCGGCCCCATTTGACTAGGTCTGGCAGCCAAAGCGCTATCTGCGGGAAGATCATCACTAGAATTACCGTGATGCCCATACAGGCCATGAACGGCAGCACCCCGATCCACAGTCAGCAATAGTGCTCTCTTTGACAATCTCGTTGGCAAGCTCAGCTTGCTCACGGTCGACGTCCTGACGAACTCCGTGCAAGACGTAAAGGTCCTGTTCTTCCCGGAGGATGGGAGATCACAAGACGTAATCACGGTCCGATCGTCGCGATGACCTCCCGGTCTCTGTCCATATAAACCACAGATTCGTTGGAACTATGAAGAGTAGTTTCGTTATAATCTGATGGTTGACCAGTTACTTAATTGAGATTACAAGAGAAATAGCATCATATTTAATAGACGCAACACTAAGCCCCAGACATCACAGGCGGGATTGCCTCTTAATCGCCAGCCACGGTGGTGGCATCGCCGTCCTTGGCGTAAGGATCAAGACCCCCTTCCTCTACCCCAAGTTGAGCAATCCCCTCAAATGGCTTCCGCTCCGCCACCTCAAGTCGGGCAATCCCCTCCTGTAGCCTCCCGCCCAAATAATGCAGGCCGTAATCGACGAGGCCGTAATAATGCAGGGCTAAACGAGCCAGTGCTTAATGAGGCAGGCCCATATCGTTTTGGCACCCAGATAGTTAGTCGCGATGTTGCCCTCGCCCTCAAGATAATTGGCTATAACGAACCCACTCGCATCCAATCTGATTGCATTGGCCCGCTTTTAGCTGGCAATGATGTGGTGGGCCAGGCCCATACTGGCACCGGGAAAACTGCCGCTTTCGGGATTCCCTTGGTGGAACAGACGGACCCCTCCCAGGTTTTCATTCAGGGTCTGATACTGGTCCCGACCCGAGAGTTGGCGATGCAAGTCCGCGATGAACTTGTTCGTCTGGCCCAATTCTGTCGCCTGGGAGTGGTGGCCTGCTACGGAGGGCAGCCCATCTCCAAGCAGATTGCAGCGCTTAAGCGCAGGACTCATATCGTTGTGGGTACTCCCGGCCGGGTGCTTGATCACCTTGGTAAGGGGACTCTACGGCTAGAAACTGTTCGCACTGTAGTATTGGACGAGGCCGACGAGATGTTAGACGTTGGCTTCCTACCGGATATTGAGCGGATTCTGAGCCGTACGCCCACAAACCGACAGACCGCCCTCTTCTCTGCCACAATACCCTCCCCTATCCGGCGAATCGTCGGCCGGCACATGCGGTCGCCGGTCTGGATACGGATAGGGAGTGAAATTGAGACAGCCCCCGAGGTACGACAAGTGTACATTGAGGTACTGGAACAGGACCGGATGCGTGCGTTTGTTCGGTTGCTAAAGACACAGGTGAACGGTGGGAAGGTCCTCATGTTCCGGAGAACGAAGGCCGGCGTAGACAATCTGGCCCAAGCATTGCAGAGGCAAGGCATTGCCGCCGCTGGAATTCATGGTGGATTGGTGCAGTCAGAACGAAACGCTGCGATGCGGTCCTTTCACGCCGGGGACCTTAAGGTGCTTGTGGCTACAAATTTGGCTGCCAGGGGCCTGGATATTCCGCAGATCTCCCACGTCATCAACTACGACATGCCCCAAAACCTCGAAGAGTATGTACACCGAATCGGCAGAACGGCGCGCATGGGACGCGATGGTACAGCCATCACATTTGTCACCGAGTGGGATTTCCCAATGCTGGACCTCTTGCAGGACGGGCTCGCGGGAGAACTAAAGCAAGAGACATTGCCTCTCTAGCATGTAGCCAAAAAAGGGAAGACCCTCTTCTAGTTGTCGGTGTGTCGGTAAGTTTTATTTTTGCGGCCCTTTCGTGGCCGGAGCATCTAATGAGCTGTAATTATTGATAGTGCCCGAGATGGGTTCAGAAATCACCAACAACATGCGATCTGAACTCGGCAATTGTCGTTCTAAAGGTCAGAGATTGGCTTAGCTGGCTATCTAGTGCAGCATGATACAAATTTTCGGCCGCGCGTGTCTCTACTCCATCTCCCAATACCCATATTTTGTTGCCTTCCGGCATTACCTTATTGGGCGTTGAAAATGGGGTCACAAAATTGACGGAATTAAGAGCATCATACCCCGGGTTTAGAGCGCCAAGAACTTCAATGCCTGGTTCAAAGGATTCTAAGCGAGTCACCCATGACCACTGCTAACCCCTGGAAGCCACGCCAGTTTGGCAACCCTAGTGGCAGGCCCAAAGGCACCTGTGACCTTTCTGGCTTTGTGGTTGAGACCACTGATGACCGCAAGGAATTGATAGATGCCCTGGTGTTTATCGCCATGACACCTAGGAACCAATGACCTACATTACGCATCTATCCCACCGCGCACGGGGAGTATTTTATGGCTGGTGGCTGGTAGGCATCAGTAGCTTTATCCGTACGTCCAGCGTACCGCTCTTTCATGCTATGGGGCTATGGTTTGTGGCGTTGGAAGCCCAGTTTGGTTGGAACCGTACTCAACTGTCACTGGCTTTCGCTTTTACCCGCGTAGAAAGTGGTTTGCTCGGCCCTGTTGAAGGATATCTGACTGACCGAATTGGAACACGCCGCCTCGTGTTTATCGGGCTATTGGTCATGGGCGCTGGCTTCTTACTTTTTGGTCAGGTAAACCATCTTTGGGTATTCTACGTAGCGTTCCTGGTTATGGCTCTGGGCCAAGGCCTAAGCGGCTGGTTGCCTATCACCACCATGTTGAACAACTGGTTTATTCGGCGGCGGTCCTCGGCAATGGGTTGGTCTAACTCTGGCAGCCGGCTCGGCGGACTTCTACTGATTCCATTATTAGCGTGGGCTATCGATCCCGATTACGGGCATTTGGGGTGGGCATTAACCGCGTCAATCTTGGGGATCTTTTTTCTGGTGATCGCATTGCCAATCTCCCGGCTCATTCGCAACCGACCAGAAGATTACGGCCTACATCCAGACGGTGACACACCAGATTCGACGCTCGTTGTCGCCGATGAAACCGAGCAAACCAGTCGACAGCGTAATCCAAATGGTGATTTCACCCTCGCACAAGCTATGCGGACCAAGGCTTTCTGGTACATTTCCGTGGGCCATAGCCTGACAGCTGTCGTGATTGTATCCATGATGACCCATCTGGCCCCACTTCTAACCGACGAGGGATTCTCGCTCCAGTCCGCGGGGTGGGTGGTGACCGTGTACACCGCTGTTTCCATGGTGTTTCAAGTTATTGGGGGTTACGCGGGTGAGCGTATACCAAAAAACGTGGGCATGTTCGTGTTTTCTTCGATTCAGGCTGGTGCTGTGCTAGTTCTTGTAGCCTTCCCATCCAACGTCGAGATGGTCTATCTGTTCGCAGTTCTGTTCGGCATTGGCTTTGGGGGCACTAGCCCACTCGCCACGTCCATCCGAGGCGATTATTTTGGCCGGGCCAATTTTGGCAAGATTCTAGGCATTTCATCGGTACCGATGAATATCCTGTTGTTTGGGGCCTCTCCATTCGCCGGATATATGTACGACCTTCAAGGCGACTACAACCTGGCTTTTGAGATCTTAGCCGCCTTGAATTTCTTTGGGGCGCTGCTTTTGCTAATGGCTAAGAAACCGATGCTAAGAACTGCAGCTGAGAGAACCAAAGTGACACGGCAAGACTCTTAACGGCAATCCTTTATACACGGATTAGCCTCTTCTTCAACCCCGCATACCTGTATCATTTAACGCCGTTAATACCCCTTGGAGTTTCACCTCGATTATCAACGGTTTCATGTTTACAGAACGCGGCTTATCCGCAATCCAGCCAGACGGAGTCTGACTGAACATAAAAGACGGGAGTGAAGAGAGTGCCGTATCCTTCTCTTAATGTTGTGAAGAATCCCATTCAGCAAGGATCATCTAAAGTCGACGAGACACTCCAGCAACGACCCCATAGATGGGACTGGTAGCAATAGATGTTTTAACCTCAATCTATGGCATGCAGCCATCCGTCAGCGGTCCGAACGTAAAAGCGACCTCTCGCAAATACTGGCGATACTTCGATGGGAGCGTCCAAAGAAAGCCGCCAATCTAAATTCCCAGTGAATCGATCCAAAGCGTAGAAAAAACCATCTTGGTCCCCGAAATATAATCGGTCCCCCAATATGACAGGTGAACTTGAGATGCTATCATCCGCGCGGAATTGCCAGAGATTTTCTTTGTTAGTTACTCCCCTTGCATACAAATACCCGTTAGCATCGCCGTAGTAGAGTGCTTCTGGCGCTACTGCGGGAGATGCGACGATACCCCTCGACGCTATTTTCTCTGGAGCGAAGCGCCATCGCTCTCCCCGTTGGCTGGGAGGTCGCGGCACTCCAGGGAATTGCCATATATAGAACTGGGACCACACTTTTTTGAATTCGAATTCTCCCCATACCGTACGAGCCTCGGCATCGACAGCAAAAAGTCTGCCGCCCGAAGGGAAATATGCCAATCCATTCCCAACCACAGGAGCATCGCTCACTGATGCAGCAGTGCGGAATCGGAACCGGGTTTGGCCAGTGCGAGCATTCAGGATGTTGAGATTCCCATCTGAGTCCGTTGCATACAGATAGCCCCCGCTGATGGCCGGCGAAGAACGAAGATTCCCATTTAATCTGTGTTTCCATATCAGATTTCCTGTTGCTGCGTCTACCGAGTAGACAAACCGATCAGATGATCCAAAAAAGACCATACCCCCGGCCACTATGGGCGAGGAGGTGATGGGAAATTCGGCAAAAAATTCCCACCGGGTATCTCCGGTTCTTCGGTCCAGAGCCAACAATCTGTGATCGGAAAGTCCCATATAGAGGTAGCTGTCTGATACTGCAAATGAGTGGTTCATCCGGCCGGGTGTCGGTATTTCCCAGATGGTCTCCCCAGTTTCCGCCTCAAGTGCTACGGCTTTGAAATCCCCGCCCGCGTAAATAATTCCGTCTACTACAATTGGTGCACCATATGTGTGTTTGCCAAGGTTTTCCGACCACAAGATGTGTCCCTTTGGTTGGCGTGAAAATTCTTCGAGATTTCTAGTACCGCCTAAATCCCATGCTACTGAAGACCATTGTCCGGGCAACGACACAGATGTGAGGTCAGACGTGGGTTTCTTGAAGAGAAGTACCACCGGGTCTGGTATGAAAGGGACACTAAGCCAGAAGAAAAAACCTAAGACGAAGACGAGAACCACTACAAACGTTAGGCGCCATCGTCTCAGTCTCACCGTGCTGAGCAGAGCGTGACTAGGTTCCCCTCCGGTAATTGCCCACTCGGGCAACTCCGAGATCAACTTGCCACAGATTTGGCAATTCCGGCCGAGGGTTTGGGCTTCAGCCCCGCACCAAGGGCAAGTCACGGGTGCCGGGATGGGCGTGGCGCGTTCATCAACCACATTGTTGATGAAACTGGAGTCGCTTATCTACGTAGTCTATTTGAGTCTCCGCCTAGTCTTTAGTTAGCCTGCAATACTTAACTAGATCTGTCTTTGTTTGGGATCTAGCCAATCTCGTACCCAATCACCTAATAGGTTTATAGACAATACCGTTAATACGATAGCCACCGTAGGCACCAGAGACACCCACCATGCGTTACTCAGTAACTCCCGTCCATCGGCCACCATTAGACCCCAGGCCGGATTGGGCCGAGGAACCCCGGCTCCCAAGAAGCTGAGACTAGCCTCTAGAATGATGACAAAACCGATCTGGAGGGTAGCAAGCACGATAATGGTATTCGCTAGGTTGGGGAATATGTGCTTGTACATGATTCGCAGATTGGAAGCCCCTGAGACCTGAGCTCTTGCGATAAAATCTTGGGATTTTAGTTGCAATGTCTCACCTCGGATTAGCCGAGCGTAGCGAGACCATAAGAACAGACATATCACAATTAACACGTTCTCGATACTGGGACCACGAACGGCAGCCAACACTAAGGCGATCAGAACCAAGGAGATAGAAAGTGAGACATCCACCATCCGCATAATGATGGCATCCAGTATCCCTCCATAATACCCGGCTATGATCCCGAGGGAAGAGCCTATGATTCCTGATACGACGATGCCCAACAAGGAGACCACTAGGGCCAAGCGAGCCCCATATATCAAGCGGCTGAAAATGTCCATGCCATTCTTATCAGTTCCGAGTAGGTACTTTGTGCTACCTGCCTTTCTAGATAATATCTCTAGCTGATCCCCTATCTGGACGTTTTGTCCGCCACCGGTAATGGTACCGTCCCCTATCTTGACTCGGCGCTCAGCATCCTTGAGTAAAATCTCGTTCATGCGATTTTCGCGGTTGACCTTTTCAACGATCGTCTTGTACTTTATTGTTTCGCCTACCCAAGCCGGTGGCAGCAATCGGTCGTTAAGATCGCCTTGATCCGGGCTGTGAGGCGCAATCTGGCCAGCAAAAACAGCTGGAATTATGACGACAACAAGCAACAATACCGATGGGAGGAGAGGCAAACGCCGAGCCTCTCTGACTCTCCGCCAAAGGCGAGTGAGCATTAGCCTTGGGGTCCGTGCATTGTCTGTTCCGATTGAGTTCAACGACATGCCGCTACACCCCTATTGGTTGACGCGTTTTCCCTAGGTATAACGGATCCTTGGGTCGAGGTAGGCATACATAATATCCACTATAAAATTGGCTGCTATATAGATTGACGAACCTAGAATCACAACCGCCTGCAGAGTTGGGAAATCCCGGGCAAAAACCGAGTTCACCGCCAGCTGACCCACTCCGGGCCATGAAAAAACTGTCTCGACCACTACGGTTCCGGTGAAGAAGGATCCTATTATGATGGCAAAATACGTCAGGGGAGCTATGAAAGCGTTACGAAGGCAGTGTTTCCAAATCACCTTCCATTCAGGTATCCCTTTGATCCGTGCCATTTTGATGAACTCAGTATCCAACACTTCTAGCATAGAAGAACGGGTCAGACGTAATAAAGCGGCCACCTGGAACAGAGCTAGGGTGAAGGCAGGCATTATCAGATGGTCCAGTCCTCCTTTACCTGACGTAGGTAACCAACCTAACCACACGGCGAAAAACCACATAAGGCCTATTCCCAGGCAGAAGTTTGGAATCGCCTGGCCCAGGAAAGCGATAGCCTTTCCCTGGTAGTCCATAAAGCCGTCTTTTCTTACCGCAGTGATCACCCCCAAGGGCAATCCAATGATGATGGTGAGAACCAGCGCTGCGCCTGCTAACTGGAGGGTGGCAGGGAACCGAAGTAGAACCATCCCCATGGCGGTCTGGCCTCCGAAGGCGTAGGACTCGCCAAAATCCCCGCGAACGGCGTTCCCCAAAAAGAGACCGTATTGGATATGTAGAGGTTTATCCAGGCCCCATTTTGCTCGTAGAGCCTCGATGTCTTCCGGTTCCACATCCCCCATGGGCATGATGGTCGTCAGTGGGTCGCCTGAGAGATGCGATAGCGAGAAGACGATTACACTGACCACAAGCACGGCTATCATCGCCTGGACGAATCGAATAAGAATGAACCGTTGCATTACTAACTCTCAACCTATCCCAGAGCACTAACCCAGGTGAAGCCTGTTAGATCTTCAGGGCCCTTCTACTATCATCCGGAGACACCAGAGCTGAGGCGATATTCTTTGCGAGTAAGAGCATTGGTAACTGCTCCGTCACCCGCTATGTATCCATTGGAGGAAGTCCTAGTTTCCCCCAATGGATACGACGAAGCTTCCTTAACGAGTCGCTTGGATGTTCTCCATGTTGAAGAACACTCCAGTTACCCCACCGAAACTGTAGTCTTCCACAACGTCAGGATTACCTACTATGGTCGCTTTAATATTCACAACAGGGATCGTTTGGTATTCGTCATAGATGTAGTCGCCGAGTTCCTGGGTTATCTTATTTCGAATATCCATGTCTGTTTCACTGAGCATCTGCTCGTATACGCGGTCCGCTATTTCACTCTCCATATACAAGACTCCTCTTGTGGGTCGGGCTTTCTCCGCATCCGTTGGGCCTGTGTAATAATAGATGCGCATGTTGGCCGCAATAGGCCTTATTGTCTGCCTTACCGGCAGCAGGTAATGGGCGTCGTGACGGTCGCGGAATTCTTCCAAGGCCTTGCCGAACTCAGTCTCTTTGATGTAGGCATCAATTCCGACTGCCTGGAGGCTTTGCATAACGGTCTGGGCGACCTCAATCACCTCGGGTAGACCTGGCAGACTAGACTGGCGGACCTCCATCTTGAACCGGTTCTGACCATTAGAATCTCCTGGGTATCCGGCCTGGTCTAGGAGTTTCTTGGCTAGTTCTGGATCGTAGCCATATTTCGCCTCAAATTCTTCTTCCCACCTATCACTCCAACCTTCTAGGGTCTGATGGAAGGTGGTGTTGTACATGGGCACGCCCCGGCCCTTAAAGAGGGTATTGATTATGGGTTCCCGATCGATGGCGCGATTCAAGGCCTCTCTGACCAGGCGGCCGGTCTCGCCTGTTTGAGCCCAGGGCTCATCGTCTGGATTGTAGTTCACTTTAGAGACTTGGTATTGGCCAAGGGGCAATATGGTGAGACCAACGGCTGGTAAGGGGCTTTCAAACACCACCATCCCTTTGTCCGTGGCCGAGTCATGAATGGCTTTAGAGAGGTCTGCTAGGTCTGCCTCCCCAGCCAGTAGCATTGCTAGACGGGTCGCCTCTTCGGGTACCGTGCTTATCTTCAAGGTCTTGAAATCGGGGTTCACCCGCCAGTGGTCGTAGGGAACCCTTTCCATCTCAGCGTATTCGTTCAGCACGCGGCTCGTAAATTGGTAAGCGCCGGTACCCGAAGGCCCGGTCTCGTACATAGACTCTCCTTCGGCCGCGAACTGGGCCGAACTGAAGCTCTGCGCGCAAGGTACCATGAGCACGTTCATCCACCAGGACATCAGGTCTACCTGGGCTCGTGCTAGGTGCATCGTGAAATTGTAATCATCGATTACTTTCAAGTCGCCATTGGCCTTCATCTGAGTGGCCGAGTCAGCTCCCATGAACGCTTTGAAGGTCGCAGCACAACCGGTAAGGCTACCCTCTTGAGTAGATGAGTCCACGTTGTAGATGAAATCGTCGACTGTGAACTCTCCCCACTGGTCGTCGTGGAACCTCACACCTTTGCGTATCTGGAACGTGTAATCTTGTCCATCGGGGCTTATTTCCCATTCGGTGAACAATTGGGGATAGACCTTAGAAACACCGGTTTCGGGTTTGATGGTAGCTGGATTTTCGATTATCGGCCGAAAAACCAAATGTCCGCTTTGCGATGCCTTCCATGGCAAGAATGTGTCCTGCGGCATCGGCGTTATAACTACGTGCAAGCTTTTATCGGTTCTGTTGTCCTGTACGACAGGGGCTTTGTCTGCCGCCTTAGGTTTCGCCGTCGGTGCTGCACTGCTGGTTTTAGCAGCGGGCTTAGCCGCAGGCTCGGATTTGGTTGGAGCGGTGGAATCAGAGCCACATGCCACAAGAAACACCAAAAGTATCGAAATCAGTAGTGCAGGGTTCACTAAGATGGTCCATTTCATGTCGTAGCCTCCGAATTCTTTAGACTTGGCAGGATTTTAAAAATCCTTGTGGGTGAACTGGGACGCTTCCCAGTTTGCTTTATCCGACCTCGAATATGTTTCGCTTATATGAGTTCCGTGTCATATTACGAGAATGGTACTAAGTAAAGGGTAGGCAGACTTTCTAGTATATATACACGTTTTACAAGGTATAGATTCGCAATCTAAACGAATCTGAGAGAAGATATAAACTATCGTGATACGCAATGTCAAGCTTAACTAACCAATCTAATCTTGACTGGCTAGTAGAAATCCAAGGTTCAGTGGACGCCGAGAGCTATAGAAACGGCCGGTTCTCGATCCGGTGGACCTTTGAGGCATCGACGAAGACTCCGTTCTCCCGGTCCATAACCACCGCATCTTCGTCTCAGCTATTCCATAATTGTTGGCATACCTCGATGAACTCGTGGGCCTTCTCATAGCGTAGTTCAGAGGGATCGAGAGCGGGCCTGGCCATAGTTGGCGCCCTGGTTCTGATTGAGCGACGTGGCCACGTTCCAGGCTGCCCTTCCACCCGTCAGGTGGCCTAGAGTGGCACAGAGACGGGCCGCATAGAACGGGTGTTGGTAAATGGTGGAGAGGGTGGCACCGAGGCCGATGCGACTGGTTACAGAGGCCATCATCGTCAGCAGTGGAATGGGATAGTGCTCGGGGGCTTGGGTGGCCTACCGAAGCGCGAGCTCCAAGGACTCCTTGTAGGAGTCGGAGACGTAGTTAAGGTTGGCGAAGAATCCCGTGTCGGACAGGCCCCGCTCACGAACCTAGGCGATGTACTGGTAGAGTTCGGGCCGGCGCCAACTGTCATCAGGCCATTCGGTGCGGGGATGGCGCCACATGGCCAGGCTGTGGTAGGTGTGTCCGTGCACCAGAAACTGGGCCCGGTGAAAACTCTTTTTCCTATTCTTCACACGGACACTCTTTGCGCTAATAACCGGGCTTTACCGGTGATCCACGGGTTGATCGCCTGGCGAAGGCGGATCATTTAACCGTTTCTGGGGCCGCTTCGATCGGTATTGGGTTCTGAAAGCCCACTTTCTCGGTAAGGTTAATACCTGATGCGCGGGTCTAAGTAAGCGTAGAACACGTCAACTATAAGATTCATAGTGATATAAATGCCGGCGAATACCACAACTACAGCTTGCATAACGGGGAAATCTCTGGCTAGTACCGCTTCGTAAGCGAGAAGACCGACGCCGGGCCAAGCGTAAACGGTTTCGATTGAAACGGACCCCACTAGTAAATTGCCAAATATGATTCCGAAAAATGTCAACGGTGCGATAGATGCGTTTCTGAGACCGTGCTTCCATATAACGTTGGTCTCGCTCAATCCCTTGACTCGTGCCATCTTGATGTATTCACTATCCATCACCTCTAGCATGGACGATCGGACTAATCGCATGAGTGCAGCGGTTAGGAACCAACCGATTGAAATCGCAGGCAAGAAATAAGAGGTCCAGCCGACCCTTCCGGACGTAGGTACCAGATCCAACTGCACAGCAAAAACCCACATCATAACCAAGCCAAGCCAAAACGCCGGCAAGGATTGACCAAGGAGGGCGATTATTTTCCCTGCATAATCGAAAAAGCTATCTCTCTTCACGGCGGATATGATTCCTACAGGTAATGAGATTCCCACAGCCACAATCATGGCAACGCCGGCCAGCTTCAAAGTGGCCGGCAATCTCTTCATGACGATACCCATAGACGAGTATCCGTGCCATTTTATGGACGAACCAAAATCGCCGTGGAAAGCGTTGTTTACGAACCGCCCATACTGAACGTGGATCGGTTTGTCCAGTCCGAGGTCGGCTCGCAGTTCCAATCGTTCTTTTTCGGTCGCATCTATAGGAAGGAGGATGGCTGTAGGATCGCCCGTTATCCGCCCTAGTCCAAACACAATGATGCTTACGACCCATATGGACACGAAAGCCTGAAGTACCCGAATCATGATAAATCGTTGCATGTATCAAACTACCTTAATGATGCAAGCTATTGGATATAGTCGAATTTTTGGGTCGAACAGATCGCATGCACTTATTTGCAGATAGGCTGCAGATTGTGGATTTTATTAGAGCTGGCGTTGATGTGGATCAAGCTTGTCCCTCAACCAGTCGCCCAATAAATTCATTGACATGACCACTAACAATATGGCGAATCCCGGGAAGAATGCGACCCACCAATGAGAGACTATCAACTCCCTCCCGTCCGCGACCATGAGTCCCCAGGCTGGAGTAGGCTTTGGAATTCCTGCACCCAGAAAACTTAGAGTGGACTCGACAACGATAACGAAGCCGACTTGTAAGGTGGCCAGAACTACCAGGCTGTTAAATATATTCGGAAATATGTGAACGCGCATTATACGAAAGTGACTTGCCCCGACAACAACGGCCCTTGATATGTAGTCCTGTTCGCGTACCGATAGGGTGAGCCCTCTAGCCATCCTGGCATAGTACGCCCACAATAGGAGGACAAGGACTGTTATGACTGTTCCGAAGCTAGCTCCTAAAGCTGTGACCAGAACGAGTGCAAGTAGAATTATCGGGATTGACATCGAGATATCGACAGTGCGCATCAAGAGGGAGTCGATCCATCCTCCGAAATAGCCGGCAATGATCCCTAATGAAGTACCAATTGTGCCGGCAATCAAAATGGAGATCGATGCTACCACTATTGATATACGCGATCCATACATGATTCTCGTTAGGATGTCCCTGCCGACTTTGTCAGTACCAAGCGGATAGCTTAACGTCCCCCCTCTCTCAAATATCGTTTCTAGGTCCGAACCTATCGAAAGATCGCCTCCTCCAACTACCCGCATCTTGGCTCGTTCAACTCGGTCTTGAGCTTTTTCTAACGTGACCTGCTCCTGTTCATTAGAGGGATCGGCCCCTTCTACCACTTTAATTAGGTGGACTAGTTCATCACCAGGTTTGATATCTCCACCACCAATAATTCTTGCGTATCCCTTGCTGACTAACTTCTGTGCGTCTGTGTCTAATATTTGAGCACGATAATCGGAAATATCTATTTCTGAAACTATGTGGATAGTTTCTAATTTGTCGCCGATCCAAAATGGAGGTATCAGGCGTTCTTTCAAATCGCCTTTTACGGGGTCATAACCAGATAATATGTTGGCAAAAGCTGCAGGAATAACCAAAACTACGATTAGAATGACAATCGGTATTAAAGGATATCTGCGAACCACCGAAATGCCTGAGGACAGACTCAAGTTCCTACTAATAGCACTAAGTCTCATACTTGCTACTCATTTCCGACACTAAACTATTCTAATCTTTGAGATGGGTGATAGGATTTGTCGTCCAAGGGGTCTAGTTCGAAGATTATTAGGCCAATCGACATATTTTTGAACGCTGATAGGCGAGCACGTTCTATCAGGTGTATAAATGGCAGTTGACTATATGGTTGTTGCCGACGTTCAACGGTTCAGGGGGCTCCTCAGAGCACCTTGCCATTAACTTAGGATCGGCATTAGCCATCGGACATCGTGGGTGGAATCGACAACCTTTGGGAGGATTTATCGGGGATGGGACTTCGCCCGTTAAAATTATTTCCTCCCGTTGATCATCGGGGTGCGCCGGAAGAGCCGCTGAAAATAAGGCCTTGGTGTAGGGGTGGAGGGGGTTTTCATAAAGCTCTTCAGTTGGGCTATATTCAATGATTTGCCCCAGGTACATCACCGCCGTTTGGTGGGCCATGTAGCGCACAGTGGCTAGATTGTGGGCAATTAGTAGATAGGCTATCCCGGTTTGCTGCTGTAAGTCTACGAGTAGGTTCATAACCTGTGCCCGAATGGACACGTCTAACGCTGAGACCGGTTCATCTAAAATAATTAGCTTCGGGTAAGACGCCAGTGCACTTGCAACTGCGATTCTCTGTCGTTGTCCACCACTGAACTCGTGGGGGTATAGGTCGGCTTGATCTGCATGGAGGCCGACCTGATCCATCACTTCTGCCACCCGAGAATTTTTCTCTTGCTCAGTGACGTCTCTGTTCACTATGAGTGCTTCTGATACAAGATCCCTGACTCTCATCCTAGGGCTAAGGGAAGACCAGGGGTCTTGAAATACGGCTTGTACTTGGGTTCGATATTCTTTTAACCCGTCACCATCGAATTCTTGTATGTCTTGACCGTTTAGATATACGGATCCTTCGGTCGGCTGTTCGAGTCTAAGTATCAGCTTGGATGTTGTAGTCTTGCCGCAACCGGACTCTCCAACCAGGCCAAGTGTTTCCCCTTCGTTGATGGAGAAGTTGATATGATCTACTGCTTGTACTTGCCCGACAGTCTTCATAAGGATTAGCCCTTGTGTCACAGGGAAGAACTTGGTCAGATTGTCTACTTTCAGCAGTTCATTGTTCACGATACGGCCTCCTGTGGCGCTTGATCCCAGGTCGGGTCAGCCATCCAGCATGATACGTCATGGTCTGTTTCAGGCTGTAAGATCGGTGGGTATTCTTGAAAACAGCGTTCTCTAACATGAGAACATCTCTCGGCGAATCGACATCCTTCGGGTAGTGCGAATAAGGCCGGCGGCTGTCCGTCTATCGCAAACAATCGTTCCGTTCGGTCCATTTTTGGCACGGACGCCATGAGGGCTTGAGTGTATGGGTGTGTTGGAGAGTTGAACAGCGTTCTGACATCCCCACTTTCTATTATTCTTCCTGCGTACATGACAGCTACCCTGTCGCACATTCTGGCAACGATCCCAAAATCGTGTGTGATAAAGATGATGGCGAGACCAGTTTCTTGTTGAATCTCTCTGAGCAGTTGCAGGTACTGGAGTTGTATGGTGACATCGAGGGCAGTAGTGGGTTCGTCAGCGATGATGACTTTTGGAGTGCTGGAAATGGCTATGGCACCAATGACGCGTTGTTTCATTCCGCCGCTCATTTGGTGCGGATAATCACTCATACGTCGCTCCGGGGCTGCTACCCGTACATTGCGTAGGGCGTCTATTGCTCGATTGACCATTTCCTTTCGCGCAAATTTATGACTTACACCTAGTGCTTCCATCACTTGACTACCTATGGAGAACACAGGATTTAGAGATGTTTGCGGGTCTTGCAAGATCATAGAGATTTTTCTGCCGCGGATTTGGCGCATCTCTTTTTCTGATTTCTGAACCAAGTCTTCGCCATCTAATATGATCTCACCCGAAACGATCCTGGCGGCAGGTTTCGGTACCAGACCCAGGAGAGATAGTGCCGTCATTGTCTTTCCGCAGCCGGACTCACCGACTATGCCTAGCGTTTCTCCTTCCTTAAGGGAAAATGACACACCGTCGACTGCTTTCGTGATACCCCTTCGGTTAAAGAAATAGGTATGAAGGTCATTAACTTCCAGGACCGTGTCTTTGCTAGTCATGTTGTCCTTCGCCATATATTTAGCCAGTTGTGGGTCTTTCTGCAAGCACGAACCCCTCTAAGGACTCGACGCTGAACATTCTAGATACATATATAGCACACTGAGAATCACAATTGGTGATAATGGGATATATGGTACATCTGCGAACGTGACCATAATCACTCATTGTTAGACTAAATAGCATGCGCTTTCAATTAATCAGTCACTAATCTTAGTTTTCGGCCCTGTTCCACACATATTGAGGTGGGAATCTGTCAATGGATGCCCCGAAAACGAATGAAAGCTTTCTTCAAAAACAACGCGCCGATGTTCAAGATCCCCCCAATTATTGACCCAATCAGACCTCCAGCAGCAACGCTGATAACAGCAAAACTCAATACTTCGAATAATCCCACGTAGTAACTACCTTGTCCTCCGCTTAGGACCATAACTAGGAAAATCCCTGGAATGATTCCGAGGAATGCTCCAACGACAGCTCCCCGGATAGCACCAGATCGAAAATTGCCGTCTATGTTTACGATCCTTGGGATGAACATATTTGTCACTTAAGTATAGAAATCATTTTTCAGATTGCTTGTAAGACGACTATGTTATCTGGTGTAGCCGCCCGTCCTCGGTGCGTGCATACAAAACCCCTGAAGCGAACGTTACCGGGGCTGAAAGCGGGCTACCTAATTCCAAGGACCATTCTTCTTGACCGTTGATCCGGTCGACAGAATATAAAGTCCCGTCAGACGTTCCGAAATATAATCTTTCGCCAACTACCGTCGGCTGTACAATGGGTATTGATGAAGCATCGAATTTCCATAGCATTTTCCCGTCTTTGGCCGAAAGAGAATACACAGAATTATTGTTGCTGCCTATATATATAGCGTCAGAGGTTGCGGCCGGAGCTGTTATAAACTCTGCCTTTCCCGCCACAGGTGTGGAGGTTTCTGGACCATCTTCCATAGGCGTCGCATGCCACCTAAAGCCGGCTGGATCTGGCGGGGTAGGCACCGGAAGCTGCCACAGCGATAATTGTGCCCATATCAGACGCAGCGGGTACGCCCACGGTAATGCCCTGCTATCGACGTCAAATGAAAGAACGGTCCCGTTCGATACAATATAAACTGACTTTCCACCTACGACGGGAGGATGAGTAATCAAGCCTCCTATCCTGACTCTTAATCGATTGTCGCCAGTTCGGGCATCTCTAATAAAAAGACCACCAGTTGAGACCCCAACGGCTATTTTGTTGTCAGTTATAGCAACAGCCGAAGTGATCGCATCACCAGCATCCATGGCCCAGATCTGATTTCCTGTTCCGGCATCGAGCGCGTAAAGTCGGCCTTTTTGGGTCGACGAATAGACTATGCCTTTATCTACAGATGGTGAGCCTACGAACGGACTTTCTGCCTTAAAAGACCACCTTCGGCTCCCTGACATCGCGTCTAAAGCCAGTATTTCCTTGTTGCGCAGTGGTACGAACAAGGTATCGTTCGCGACGGCCAAAGTCCCATGTACCGGACCTGTCGGTTGGCTTTCCCAGAACGTTTTGCTTGTGTCTGCATTGATAGCGAATACCGTAGATTCGCCTCCCATATATACAGTTCCATTTGATATAACCGGCGCGGAACGAGTAGACGGTCCGACATAAATGGAATCTAGCTCTACGCCTTCTGGGTATTCGCCTGTCCAGGGGACAGACGCCGAACCACTGAGATTTCCACCGTTCATAGGCCACTTACCTGGATACCAAGAAGAAGATACATCGGAAGTTGGAGTACTAAATATCAGGATAATTGGATTTGGTAAGAATGGGTAATTGACCCATGTAAATGCAGCCAGAATAATTACGAACGAAGACCATAAAACTATCCTTTTGCGCCGCAACAAGTTTCTCTGGGAACCGGATGTGGCCCATGCCGGCATGACAATTAACTGATCCCCGCAGTTGATGCATTTAGCTGCGCCCGGCTCATTTTCTGAACCACAACCTGGACAAATAGGTG
>Ga0209019_1000125_pt1 | contig 35983 bp, 25 predicted proteins | sample METZYME_3_300m_FD_187549 | JGI IMG/M metagenome (GOLD analysis project Ga0209019, IMG submission 187549) | Marine microbial communities from oxygen minimum zone in mesopelagic equatorial Pacific - METZYME_3_300m (SPAdes) (version 2) | ecosystem: Environmental > Aquatic > Marine > Oceanic... | reverse complement strand
CATCGGAACGGTTGCCCTCGATAACGCCGACGACATAGCACTCGCCGAGCGCATGAAAAACGGACGGGAGCAAATCTTGAGTGAGCTTCGAAAGCTCATTATCGGTCAGGAGAACGTAATCGAGGAAGTCCTGCTTACACTCTTCGTTGGTGGGAATAGTCTTTTGGTCGGCGTGCCAGGTCTCGCCAAGACATTATTGATCCATACGATCGCTCAGGTCGTCGATCTTAATTTCTCACGGATCCAGTTTACTCCAGATTTGATGCCATCCGATATCACCGGCACAGACATCATCCAAGAACAAGCCGACACAGGCCGACGAGAGATGGTTTTCTCACCAGGACCGGTGTTTGCGAATATTGTCCTTGCTGATGAGATCAACCGCACACCGCCTAAGACCCAGGCTGCGCTACTCGAGGCGATGCAAGAGCACCGAGTGACAGTGCAGGGACGCACATACGAGCTCAAGGAACCATTCTACGTTTTCGCTACCCAGAATCCGATTGAGCTCGAGGGAACCTATCCCCTTCCTGAGGCTCAACTCGATCGGTTCATGTTCCAGATCATCATAGACCACATGGCGGAGGACGAAGAACTAGAAGTCGTGAGGACAACGACTGGCATATTGAAGCCGGAGTTCAGTCGTACGGTGACCGGTCCCGACCTGGTAGCCTTTCAGGAGCTTGTGAGACGGGTTCCTGTATCGGAATCTGTCCTCAGGTATGCTGTAGCATTGACTAGAGCCAGCCGCCCGGGTGCTAACGGAGACTCCCTTGATTTCGTCAACAAATGGATCGCGTACGGGGCGTCGGTTCGTGCAGCGCAGTACTTAGTGCTTGGATCAAAGGCAAGAGCAATCACACAGGGGCGCTATCACGTCTCTTTTGAGGACATACGGGCGTTAGCTCACCCAGTGCTCCGCCACCGCGTGTTGAAGAACTTCCATGCTGAATCGGAGGGACGGACCTCCGCAGAAATCGTTGACAAGCTGTTAGATGCTGTGCCCTTACCGTCCTCAGGGATGTAGCAAGTGGCGGTTGCGCGAGGATCTCATTCAGGAGCACAGTTTCTTGATCCAGCGGTCTTAGCACGGATCAGCAACCTGGAACTTTTGGCCAAAACCGTAGTGGATGGATTCTTAACTGGCCTTCATCGCTCACCATATCTGGGCTTCAGCCTCGAATTTGCCGAACATCGCCAATACATGCCCGGTGACGATATCCGACGCATTGACTGGAAGCTATTCGGCCGATCCGACCGTCACTATATCAAACTGTTTGAAGCAGATACGAACGCCAATTTCAGCGTCTTACTAGATGTCTCTGCATCGATGAGCTACGGGAGCCATGAAGTCTCGAAGCTAGATTATGCGAGGTATTTGGCAGCATGTCTCACGTTTTTCTCCAGTAGGCAAAGAGACCGTGTTGGCCTCGTGACCTTCGATCACGACATAGTCGAATACGTGCCCCCGTCGATGAAACACTTGGACACAATCCTGCACTTACTCGACCGAGCAAGCGCGGGCCGGGCTGGTAGTCTCCGGGAACCTCTAGTCAAGATCACTGAACTACTTGGCCGTAAGGGCATTGTCGTCATCGTATCTGACTTGTACGAGCGTCCCGAGGAGGTCCTTAACTCAATCAGCCTGCTCCGTGCCCGTGGGCATGACGTGATCGTGTTTCACGTACTCGACCCTGCTGAATTGAACTTTCCATTCGAAGACTCATCTAGCTTTGAAGACCTTGAGACGCACGAACAAATTCCAGTGATACCAAACCGGCTTCGGGACGACTATAAACGCCTTGTGGCCGAACATGTGGAATCGGTACAACGTCGGTTAACTGAGAACCGGATCGATTACGTGTTATTGGATACTTCCAAGCCACTTGACTTGGCACTTTTCCAATACCTCTTGGCCCGTGAACGCTGGACTCGTAAGCGATGAGCCTAGCCTTCCTCGTACCGCTATTTCTGCTTGGTTTAGCCGGTATAGTAGTACCCATCCTTGTGCACCTGACACGCCGGCAACGCCGGAATGTAGTCACATTTCCTTCACTGATGTTCCTTGAAAGAATTCCCTTCCAGGAACAGCGACGACGACGCATTCAACACTGGCTACTCCTCGCCCTGCGCTCGCTTGCCCTCGCACTTCTCGCACTAGCATTTGCGCGCCCTTTTTTTGATCGGAGTGATTTGAGCCTAGGAGCTGCCTCAGGACCACGAGAGATCGTTGTTCTGCTCGACCAGTCCTATAGCATGGAGATCGGTGACCAATTCACTCGAGCGCTCAACGAAGCTCGCGAGATCTTTGCTGACCTCGGGCCATTGGACCGAGCAAGCCTAGTCGTTTTTGGGCAAGGAGCTCGGGTGGTTACCCGCTCGACAGGGGATCGCCTTCGCCTCAACACAGCGTTAGACACCCTCAGTATCAGCTCGTCATCAACCAGCTTCGGACCTGCCCTCAAAGTCGCCCAAACAGTGCTGGAAGAATCAGAGCTGCCTGTGGGTGAAGTTTATCTGCTTTCAGACTTTCAACGCATAGGATGGGCCGGCGATGAAGGTGTGTATTTGCCAGCTGGCGCTAAGGTCATCTCAATCAAGCTTTCTGAAGATCCTCCGGACAACATCCAAGTGACAGATGTTGACTTGATCCGCCAGGCAGTTTCAGGACGTGAACGGATCACCTCCACTGCCCGCATAGCCCGCATAGGAGGGGTAGATGCCCGTGAAGTAGATGTCAGCCTTGAGTTAGACGGGCAAGAAATTCAGACCCGAGCCGTAACACTCGATGCCAATGGAGCAACGTCAGTCACGTTCCAACCATTTACAGTTTCACAGCCTCACACTCGAGGCTCAATTCGCATTCCTGCTGACGAGCTTACCGCTGATGACGTGAGGAACTTTGTTGTTTCACCTGGGACAGCTCTGTCCCTGCTCGTAATCGATGGAAGTGGTGGAAGCACGGACGCAAGCCTTTACCTACGCCGAGCATTGGAGATCTCGGACGATGGTAGGTTCCGCTTGACCCATCGAAGAACCAACAATATCCAGGCAGAAGATTTAGATGGCACCGACGCCGTAATTATCAACGACGCCAGGATCGATGGGGCATCGGCAGAACGCTTAAGGAATTTCGTCCAAGCAGGTGGTGGACTTCTCGTTGTTTTAGGTGAAAGAGCAGCCTGGCCGGCATCGGCACAGGATCTTCTTCCGGGTGCCGCCGGAGAGCCTCAGGACCGCCTCCAGGGACGTGGGGGACGACTTGGACATCTTGAGTATGGGCATCCAGTTTTTGAGCCTTTTTCGGGCCCTCGGAGTGGCGACTTCACTGGAGCACGTTTTTTCCGCGCTCGTAACTTCGTACTCTCCGACTCGGCGAGCGTCCTTGCTCGATTTGATGACGGATCCGTAGCCTTTGCTGAACAAGTATACGGGCTTGGTACAGTGCTTGTTTGGACATCGACCTTGGACTCTTTCTGGAATGACCTGGCCCTCCAACCGGTTTATTTACCATTCATCCATCGAGTGTCTGAGTACATCGGTGGGCGCACCGAAGCGCTTCCCTGGTTCACGATTGGACAAGTCCTCGACCTTGCCGACCCTGTGGCACTAGCGAGTGCAGGCCTGGTTTCAGCGGAATCAGCAGAACTTTCAGACGATAGAGACCAGGTTGCTCTTACTCCTTCGGGGCAATCTATCGATCTCTCTTCCGATGACGGACCTAAATATCTGGCACTAGATGAGAGCGGTTTCTATACCATTCGACCGCCCGGCTCAGATCCCGAACGCCCGTTCGTAGTCGCAGTCAACGTTGAATTGGAAGAATCCAATCTCACTACTCTGGATCCAGAGGAACTAATAGCTCAGGTAACGTCGTCTGCGCCAAACCCTGACGCTGCGCCGGAATTCGTACAAGCGACTGCACTCCAAATGGAAGATCAGGAGCGGAGACAAGCCCTCTGGAGGTGGATGCTCATTGCAGCATTTGGCTTACTAGCGGCAGAGACACTCATGTCGAACTGGGTATCCCGTCGAACTGCAGCTGCAACACTGACGACAACCTAACCACAGCTCTCTAAGGGCCGAGTCGTAATAAAGAGAGATTGCTATCCTGTGGTGATATAGCTTATCGGCCCCTAGGTTGAGCCAGGACGACTAAGGAGAGGTGAATGAGGGACTCCGACAGACGGATGGCACAAGGCAAAATCTTGACGGTTGTCAGGAGTATACGCCGGCGCTGGAGAACCCGAATTTTTCTCCGCGGCCTAACTTGGATCGCTGCAATCACGGGAGCGGTACTCTTAGTATCTGCGCTCAGCCTTGAACAGATGCGGTTTTCGGCCCCCTCTGTAATCTGGCTTCGAATACTCACCTGGGGCACACTAGTAGCGACCACTTATTGGTTCATCCTGCGCCATCTATTCCGCCGGGTGAGTGATGAGCAGGTTGGGCTTTACTTTGAGGAACACGAACCATCACTCGAACATTCAGTCGTCACCGCGCTCGAGGCCCCCAATGAAGCCTTTTCACCAACATTGGGAGATCACTTGGTGCAGAACGCGCTCACTAGAGCCCGGAAGATCAAGGGCGGAAGACGCGTCGAACAGGGTGCCCTTTATAGACTAACTGGTGTCATCACTGGTATCGCAGTACTTGGCCTCTCATTGGTGGTGCTCGGTCCGAGCCACTTGAGGCTTGGGCTGGCCGCCCTGCTTCTCCCGACCAGAGCTGCAGCGGCGGTGAACCCTTACGAAGTCAATATCCAACCTGGTGATACAACCATCGCCCGAGGATCTGACCAGTTGGTGACCGCAACGCTTAGAGGGTTTGAGTCCAGTGATGTGTCGATCTTCACACGTAAAGGCCCGGATCAAACTTTTCGGCGGATTACCATGCTATTGGCTGAATCGGGAGATTTTGAAGCGCTATTGCTCGGAGTCGACGATCCGACCGAGTACTTTGTTGAAGCGGCAGGGGTTCGTTCTGAAACATTTTCAATCGATGTAGCAGACCTTCCGTACGTCGATCAACTTGATTTGACGTACTACTTCCCTAGGTATACCGGACTCGAACCGCGTACCCGAGAGGACGGTGGAGATATAGCAGCGCTGCCAGGGACACTGGTAGAGGTCCGCATCCATCCAACAATGGTCACTTCGGGTGGACAATTTCTCATAGACGGGGAAACAGCGCAGGATCTCAGCTTGGAAGAGGACGGCACCTTCCTCGCCCGCGTTACAGTGCGCGAGGAAGGTTTTTACTCGATCCAACTTGCCCGGGAGAATGGTGATTTAGTTCCGGCTTCCCCCGAATACAGGATTGACCTCCTTACGGACCAAGAGCCTTCTGTCCACTTCTCTAAGCCGGGTCGAGACGTCGCGGCTTCGCCAATCGAAGAGGTCTATCTGGAAGTCAGTGCAAATGACGATTATGGCATTGGTGACGTACGGATCGTCTATTCTGTAAATGGGGAAAAAGAGGATACAGTCCCGCTATTTCAGGGATCTGGCGCACCGCTACCAGAGGTGTCCACCGGCCATACGCTCTTCCTCGAAGAGTGGGAACTCGAGCCAGGAGACTTGATCGCCTATTACGCTCTCGTGCGTGACAACCGAACTATCTCAGGCACCCGAGCGGTAGCCAGTGACATGTTCTTCCTTAACGTACGCCCTCTGGAACGGGCCTACCGGCAGGGAGAGGAAAGTGGCGCACAGCAACAAGGTGGTGGTGGTGGTGCAACACCCGAGACAGCGCTCTCTGAGCTGCAGCGGCAGATCATTTCTGCAACCTTCAACCTCATTCGCCAAAGAGACAGCTACGACCCAGAAGAGTTTAGCGAGAACGTGGTCAGCGTTTCACTCTCACAGGGTCGTCTCAAGGAACAGGTTGGCACACTACTGGAGCGAATGCAGAACCGAGGGCTGACTCGCACAGATCCTGGGTTCCGTGATGTTTCTTCGATCCTCCCAAAAGCAGTTGAAGCGATGACGAATGCGCAGGAGGACCTCGATACGGAAGAATTACGTGAAGCAATCCCAGACGAACAGATTGCCTTGCGATATGTGCAGCAAGCTGAGGAAACCTACGAGCGCTACGTTACCCAACAGCAGCAGCAACCGGGCGGCGGCGGCGGTAGCCAAGCGGCCGCAGAAGATCTTGCCGACCTATTTGAACTCGAACTTGATAAGCTGAAAAACCAGTATGAGACCGTCCAGCGGGGTGCTCAACGCCAAGCTGACAATGAGCTTGATGAACTGCTCGAAAAGCTAAAGGAGCTGTCACAGCGACAAGAACAACAGGCTGAGCGTCAGAGGCGCCGTGCTCAGGCCTCCCCTCAGGGAGCATCTTCGGGCGGAGGGACGGCACAACGAGAATTAGCGGAGCAAACTGAAGAGGCTGCAAGAGAATTACTCCGGCTCGCAAGAGAAAACAACGACCAGCAGCTTGAAGAAACAGCCCGGCAACTTCAGCAGGCTGCCGAAGCAATGCGCCAGTCAGCCTCTCAGGCTGGCAGCACTTCAACCACTGAAGCGCAGACAGCGCTGCGCAGACTTGAGGAGACACGAAGGCAACTTGAAGAGGCCCGTTCAGACCGCGCTCGGCGTGACGCTCAAACTGCGATTAATCAGGTTGAAAAACTTCAAGAACAGCAACGTGACGTTCAACGCCAAGTCCGAGAGCTCCCTACATCTGGAACTGAAAGATCGGGAGCAATTGAGCAGCTCAGAGAACGTAAAGATCAGATGACAGACGCTGTTTCAGAGTTGGAACGGGAACTTGATCGTTCAGCAGCAAGCAGCAGTGCTGATAACCCAGAGGCCGCGAGAGCACTGCAAGATGGAGCTAACCACATTCGGGAATCCAAGTTAAAAGAGAAACTGCAGTACTCTAGAGGTACGATTGAGCAATGGGATCCTCAGTCGGCTGTTACGCTTGAACTGACCATCGAAGCCGACCTCCAAGCTCTGCGTGATGAACTTGAACGAGCAGCAGGTGCGGCCAGTCAGAGAGAGCGCAACCCACTTGAAGAAGCGCTCGAAGAAGCCCGCGATCTAGTACGTGGTATGGAAGCGATGGAGAGGCGCCTCAGTGAACAAGGACAGCAAGGGCAGCAAGGGCAGCAAGGACAGCAAGGGCAGCAAGGGCAGCAAGGACAGCAAGGACAGCAAGGACAGCAAGGGCAGCAAGGGCAGCAAGGACAGCAAGGACAGCAAGGGCAGCAAGGACAGCAAGGACAGGGCGCCCGTCAATTGGGGGACCGGCCTGGAGCGATCGGTGGTGGCGGACCGGATGGATGGGCTGACTACGACGGGCGTTACTCTGAAGCTGGTGCGCCTACACGTGGAAACCCACGCCCATTGAACCCAGAGGAGATCCGGCAACTACAGCGGGAATTTGGCCAAAGGGGGAATCAGGTTCGGGCACTTCGCGAGCAACTCAGAGAGGTAGGGCGGCCTGCACAGGAACTCCGAGCGGTACTTGATGCTATGGAGCAGTTTCAGCGTGAAGGGATCTATGCAGACCCCTCTCAAGTTGCGCAGCTCCAACAAGAAATTCTCGATCAACTCAAACGGCTCGAATTCGGTCTGCGTCGCGAAGTTGAAGGTTCGGCTGAGCGTAGTACCACCCTGAGTGGGTCTGATGAGGTTCCCGACGGATATCGGGAACTAGTTGAAGAATATTACAGGGCCTTAGCAAGGGGTCGCCCAGGAGGTAATTGACCCTACTAACGCTCTCTTTGTAGCAAGAACACCCATCCGTCGTACTCAAGTACCGTCACCTGTCATCGACGTTGGTCAGAACCGACAACAGGTCAACGATCATTGATGTCGGCCACGGTCTCCAGCATCTTCTGCGCCCAGAGACTCCATACAACACGGTATCTATAGCCTGGTACTAACCCTGACGTCGCATTGCCATGGACATGACGTATCTCCTCCAAAAACCCCCCAAACTCAGTGAGAGTGAGGTAACCAACTCAGTACAGGAGTATTATGGACTTGAGGGGACCCTTCATGCTCTTCCAGGGGATCGGGACCAGAACTTCCTCCTCGAATCTCCCGGGGGCCAGAAGCACGTAGTCAAAGTTAGTTCACTTGATGAGGCCCATGAGATTCTAGAGTTCGAAACCGAGATGATCACTCGGCTCAGTAACAACACAAATGGCCTAATTCCAAGTGTCATTCCGGCAATTTCTGGTACCAGGCTAGTAACCCACGAGAATCAACAGGGGCACCACTACCGACTAAGGATCCTTGAGTTCCTACCTGGCACCCTACTGGCGGAAATCAACCCACGCTCAGATGCGCTCCTGATGAATCTCGGTGAACGGATGGCGGAGCTTGGAAGTGTACTGGGAGCTTACCCTGATCACCCTCCCCCCAGAATCAATTTTGAGTGGGCACTAGGCCAAGCAGGAAATATCATGGAAAAAAGCCTGAGCGTGCTGGGCAGCCCACAGCGGGCGCTCATCGAATTAACGCTCAAGGACTTCCTGGATAACGAGAGAGACTTTCTAGGTCTTGGTTCACAGATCATCCACGGGGATGTAAACGACCACAACGTTCTCGTCTCCCTCGACAAAGAAGGGCAGCCACGCATCAGCGGAATTATCGACCTGGGAGATGCTCACTCCGCCCCACGAGTTTTCGATCTGGCGATCGCGATCGCTTACGGCATTATCGGGACCGCTGACCCACTCTTAGCCGCCTCGGAGATCACCCGAGGCTACTATGCTGTCCAACCACTGCTAGACATTGAGATAGATGTTTTGATGACGCTCGTCTGTGCAAGATTAGGACAGAGTGTCTGCATAGCTTCGCTACGAAGAAACCACGGAGATACGGACCCATATCACCTGATTTCAGAAGCTGGCGCATGGAAAACACTTTTATTGCTCGCAGAAATTCCACGGCAAGTTAGTACTGGAACCCTAAGACAAGCCTGCGGTCTGGAAGCATGCTCCAAGAGTGTTCAGCTCCGAAAGTGGCTTGACAGCCAGAGTTTCGAAGATGTGTTGACCCTACCCGAAGACCCAAATGCCTTGGGAATTCTGGATCTAAGCATCTCGAGTCCTGACCTTACCGGCAGGGATTCGGACGACACCGAAGATTTTACCAATCGAGTGTCTCAGAAAATGCGATCTAATGGCCTGACGCTGGGCATAGGACGCTTCATGGAGCCCCGGGGATTTTATATTGCTGATGCATTTGAAGGTCGACTAGGGGATCCTCGTGAAAGGCGCACGATTCATCTTGGAATCGACCTCTTTCAGGAACCTGGTACGGCGATCCATGCCCCCCTAGCCGGTCGAGTACATACCGTACGAGAAAACCAAAATCGTTTGGACTATGGGCCAACTGTAATCCTTGAACACAGTGCGCCCTCAGGATTGTTCTGGACTCTTTATGGACACTTAGAGAGAGCATCTGTGGAGAACCTCAAGGCCGGAGATTCTATCGATGCAGGACAGCTCATCGCTCGGATTGGAACCTATCCTGAAAACGGGGATTGGCCACCGCACCTACATTTCCAGATCATCACTGATTTAATGGGGTTTGAAGGAAACTTTCCCGGCGTAGCACTGCCCCGGGATAGCAATGTGTGGACATCATTTTGTCCTGACCCAAACCTGATCTTAAACCTGCCCTCAGAAACCACATACATGGAACCCAAGGGGCTCTTCGAACGTCGCAGGCAGGTTCTCTCACCTAATCTCAGCCTCTCTTACGAGACACCAATCCACATCGTGCGTGGCAAAGGGTCTTACTTGTTCGATGTCCTGGGCCGAAGCTACCTGGACTGCGTAAACAACGTTGCCCATGTAGGACATGAACACCCGCACGTGGTTGGGGCCGGCCAAAAACAGATGGGTGTTCTAAATACCAATTCAAGGTACTTACATAGCGCTATTATAGAGTACGCAGAGCGGCTATCTAAACTTTTTCCTGAACCGCTATCCGTCTGCCTGTTTGTTAACTCAGGCAGCGAGGCGAATGAGCTAGCTCTGCGCATCGCCCGCACCTATACCAGTGGCACGGGTATCGCCGTGCTCGAGGGCGGCTATCACGGAAACACCCCAGGACTCATTGATGTCAGTCACTACAAGTTCACGGGCAGCGGAGGACATCCCCCCCCACCATGGACTCGAACAGCATTAGTACCAGACGAGTTCCGAGGACGCTATCGCCGTGACGACCCATCACGAGCGACTCTATATGCAGCAGACGTCGGTGAAGCCTTCCGACAGCTAGACTCAGAAGGACACCACCCTGCGGCCTTCCTTTCTGAGAGTCTCTTATCCTGTGCTGGACAGATAGAGCCGCCACAAGGCTATCTCACCGCTGCTTATGAGCACGCCCGGGCTGCCGGAGCTTTATGTATAGCTGATGAAATTCAAGTTGGCTTCGGTCGATTGGGCAGTCACATGTGGGGGTTCGAAACCCAAGGAGTTGTGCCCGACATTGTCACACTGGGTAAACCGATGGGAAATGGCCACCCGATTGGCGCTGTAGTCACAACCCCAGAGATCGCTGAGACCTTCGACAACGGGATGGAGTTCTTTAGTTCCTTCGGTGGGAATCCCGTGTCAGCTGTAATTGCTCTTGCAGTTCTAGATATCCTGGAGGATGAAAAGCTTCAGGCCAATGCAGCGACAGTCGGAACAGCCCTAAAGACTGGGCTCAATACACTGATGCGGTCTCACAGTTGTATTGGTGATGTTCGAGGTCGCGGTTTGTTTTTGGGAGTTGAGTTCGTCGAAAGCGGTGCAACGCTCGAACCTGCTCCAGCGATCACCCAATACGTTGTGGAGCACCTGAAGAAACGGGGTGTCCTTCTGAGCTTTGACGGTCCGGATCACAACGTTATCAAGATCAAGCCCCCAATGTCGTTCTCAGAGAGCGACGCAGAGCGTTTAATCAGTGAACTTGATCAGGTATTAGCTCACGATTTTGTCCAAGGCATCAGTCTTATTCAGCCCCAGGATTGAGACGTTCGTCGGAAAACCAAAAAGCCAGGAAAAGAAAATGACTGCACGGCTTTATGGGGGACGCGCACATCCTAAGTTCCTCCTTGCCGGGATCACCACCCACCGTCACAATGAATCTGTTGCGACCGATTCTGTATGGAGTCGACGTGAATCTCACCAATTACCAACCGTCCCTTTGGAGTGGATATATGTTCAAAAGAGCTGGTGCGACCTTGGCGGGCATGGTGCTTCTCTTAACACCAGCATCTGTATTGTCGCAGAGTGCGCCAATGATGAGCGAAGTGAATCCATCCTTCTTGGAGGGGATGCGATATCGTCAGGTGGGGCCACTGCAGGGCGGACGCGTGACCGCTGTAACGGGCGTACCATCCCAGCCTCGGACCTTCTACATGGGTGTCGCTTCAGGCGGTTTGTGGCGGACCACGGACGGGGGTGAAAACTGGGAGCCAATCACCGATGGCCAGGTTCCGGTAGGGTCAAGCGGCGCAATCGCTGTAGCTGACTCCGACCCGGATGTCATCTACTTCGGCACTGGCTCGGATGGGTTGCGTAGCAACGTCTCCACCGGACGCGGGGTGTACAAAACCACGGACGGGGGTGAGACATGGTCATTCGCTGGACTCTACAACGTGGGACAAATAGGCGCCCTGAAGATTCATCCTACTGATCCGAACACCGTCTGGGTTGCGGCGAACGGTGATGCGTTCAAGCCAAGCACCGAACGGGGTATCTACAAAACGACCGATGGTGGCCAGACCTGGCGCAACACGCTCTTCGTTTCGGACAGCACTGGTGCGATGGACGTAGAGATTCAGCCAGGAAATCCAAGTGTGGTATATGCCTGGATGAACCGTATTGAGCGTAAGCCTTGGACTATCATCAGCGGCTCATATGAAGGCGGCTTCTACAAGAGCACCGATGGAGGAGAAAGTTTTGACCACATCTTGAGCGGCCTCCCCACAGAATTGATCGGTAAAGCGAACATGGGAGTGACAGACGCGAATCCAGATCGTATCTACGCCCTCGTGGAAGCTAAACCCGGCGGAGGATTGTATCGCTCCGATGACGCGGGTCAGAATTGGATGCTGGTAAATGATGAGGGCGCCATGATCCAACGGCCCTTCTACTACACAACACTCGGCACTGATCCTACAAATGCCGACGTCGTATATACTGGCGCGGAAGGCTTCTGGAAATCGACTGACGGGGGACGGACCGTGACCAGGATGCCTACACCACATGGGGATAATCACGATATATGGGTTAGCCCGAATGACGGTAATACAATGGTCCAGGCAAACGACGGCGGTGCAAACGTTTCCTACGATGGAGGCCAAAGCTGGTCTACGCAGTACAACCAACCGACTTCAGAAATCTACGGCATCCATCTTGATGACCGATTCCCGTATCGACTGTACGCAGCTCAACAGGACGACGGGACACACATTCTCTCGAGCGTGGCAGAAGGAGGGGAAAGGAACATCGATTGGTGGTCCGGCCCGGGCTGTGAGACCGGACCAGTCGTCCCACATCCGACGTACCCCAACATCGTCTATGGTTCTTGCAAAGGTCAATTTGCGGTTCAGGATCGAGAAACAGGCCAGTCCAAGCCGTATTGGGTAGGAGCACAGTCTCTGTACGGTAACGCTGGCCGTGACCTGATCCTTCGTTTTCAACGTGTATCCCCAATGGAGCTATCGCCGCACGATCCCAGCGTCATCTACTACGGATCGCAGCACCTGCACCGCTCACGTGACATGGGCGTCACATGGGAAACAATGTCCCCGGACCTGACGGCCTTTCCGCCGCATGCTCAGGGTGCGAGTGGCGAACCTATCACAAGAGACGTCACGGGTGAGGAATTCTATAGCACGCTTTATGCGATCCAAGAATCACCGCATCAAGCAGGTGTCATATGGACTGGCGCCAATGATGGTCCGTTCCACATCACGCAAGACGACGGAGATAGTTGGCAGGACATTACACCGCCCGACCTTCCGGGGGGTGGCCGCGTGGCATGGATCGATGTCTCACCGCATCGGCAAGGCTCAGCATACTACGCGGTATACCGGTATTTACTCGGCGACTACGCACCCTATATCTATCGGACCGATGACTACGGTCAGACTTGGTCGCGGCTTACAACTGGTGATAACGGAATCCCGGCAGACTGGCCGACGAGGGTCGTGCGGGAAGATCCGGATCGAGAGGGACTACTTTATGCTGGTACGGAGTTCGGCCTCTTCATCTCGTTCAACAATGGAGGCAACTGGCAACCGTTCCATTTGAATATCGGCAACGTCCCAATTAATGACATCCAAGTGAAGAACAAGGACGTATTGATCGCCACTCAGGGTCGCGCAATCTGGATTCTCGACAATGTTTCGGCACTGCATCAGATCACGTCAGAGATGACAGTCGCCGAAAGTCACCTTTTCGCGCCAAAGGATGGATACCGGACCTCGACAGCAGCTCATCTGCTTGGCCCAAATATAGACTACTATCTTCCCACACCTGCTTCGGGCACGGTCACCCTGGATATCCTGGATCAAGCAGGGGTTATCGTGAACTCTTATAACAGTGCCCAACCCCCAAGGGGTGGTCGTGGTGGAGGAGGCTTTGGGCGACGCGGCGGAGGTCTACCTGCGCCCTCAGTAACGACTAGCGCAGGATTCAATCGTGTGGTCTGGAACGTTCGAGACACCGAAGGCTTGCCCGTACCGCCTGGGCAATATCAGGTGCGAATGGGCGTCGGAGGTGAATCTCAGACTCAGCGATTCAACGTCCTCATTGACCCACGTGTAGAAGCAGGAGGCGTCACGGTCGCGGACCTCCGTGAGCAGTACGAGCACAACAAGAGAATGAACGCAATGGTGGCGGAGGTGGACGCATTGATTGAGAGAGTACGAGCCGCCCAGGATAGCGATGACAGCAACCTACAGCGTCGTATCGCCCTAATTGCAGAAAAGCTCATCACAGCACCGATCCGTTACAGTAGTCCGGGACTCAGAGATCATATTACCTACCTACAGGGGATGACCGCGCGAGTTGATATGAAGATCGGCCGTGATGCGATTGCGCGGCACGAGGTACTTAGGGCTGAACTGGATGAAATCACTCGTGAGGCGAATAATATTCTCGGCGCAGGTAACTGAGCCGAACCCTCTCGGGTCATGACTTGGATGGTGACGCCCTGCCCTTAGGGCGGGGCGTCATTTCAGTCGCGCATACCAACTCCCAAACCAAGATCCATTAGATCCTGCTAAAAGAGCCGCACTGCGATAAATGCCCCGGAGTATGCCAAGAAAAGCATGTAAGAGAACTGGAGTATCGGCCACTTCCAGCCTCCGGTCTCCCGACGCATGACAGCAACTGTAGACATGCATTGGAGGGCAAATGCGAAGAATACCAGAAGCCCAATTGCAGCTGGGAGTGTTAGATCGCGCCGCAGTGTTTCCTGGAGCGTGATCGAGTCATCAGTCGAATCTTCAACCCCGTAAATGGTCCCGAGCGTTCCCACAATTACTTCACGGGCCGCCAGTGATGTGACCAGCCCGACACCGATCCGCCAATCGAAGCCAAGTGGCTCAATAGCAGGTTCTATAACCTGACCCATTCGCCCCAGTGCACTGTCTTCGATAAGGGGTGGGCCGGCATCAGTCCTCGGAAATTGAGTCAGCACCCAGAGTGCGATTGCGACAGCAAATATGATGCTGCCAGCTCTCCTCAGAAATATCTTACTTCGGTCCAGTAAACGGAGACCAATGGATCTAGCTGAAGGCAACCGGTAGGATGGGAGGTCCATCACGAACGATCCGGGTTGGGCCCGAAGAAGCGTTCTTTTTAGGAGAAATGCGGTGACTACTGCCGCCACGATACCGAGGCCGTAAAGCCCAAGCAGCACTGCCGCCCGATAACCCAGGAACGGTCCTAACAAACGGCCTTCCGGGATAAACGCAGCGATTAGTAAAGCATATACAGGAAGACGCGCTGAGCACGTCATAAAAGGTGTGATGAAAATCGTGGCGAGGCGATCTCGCTCATCCTCTACGGTTCGCGCCGCCAAAATCGCCGGAATCGCACATGCATAGCCAGAGAGAAGGGGAAGAAACGCTCTCCCTTGCAGGCCGACTCTATACATGACTCGGTCTGCGATAACGGCCGCTCTCGCCATGTAACCGGAATCTTCGAGAATACCGAGAAAGAGAAAAAGGATAAGAATTTGGGGAAGGAAAACCACGACGGAACCGACTCCAGCCCACACGCCATCGATTAGCAGAGACCGAAACCATCCATCAGCGAGCCTGCTAGCTAGCCACTCCCCTGAACTCGTGATCAAGAGCTCTACTCCATCCATCAGTGGCACTGCCCATGTGAAGATCGACTGAAAAACAACAACCACGACTGTCAAGAAGACGAGTGGCCCCCAGATCCGATGTAAGAACACTGCATCGAGCGCGTCGGTCGGTCGCGCCGGGCCAGGCGAAACAAAACTGGCCCGGTCCACTACCTTATCTAAACGCCTGCGGCGGGCAGTAAATGCGTCGATCATGGGCAATGGAACACCACGTGGCACATTACTGAGCACACGCACAGGAGGAGGTAGGCCTCGTTCGCTAACCTCGACTCCTGAGAGAAATTCTTTAACCCGCTCAACCCCTAGTCCCACGCGCGCGTTGGTCTTGACGACCTCAACGCCCAGCAGGTCGGCTAACTCCATCTCGTTCAAGTTTCCACCACGTTCTTCCAGCTCATCCCACATATTGAGTACTAACAGGGTCGGGATCTCGAGTTTCAGTACTGGCTCAACTAGCATGAGTTGGCTCTCAAGCCGTGTACAGTCAACGATCAATACTACCGCATCGGGGGCCGGAAGATCTTCAACGTGGCCTTCTAGCACATCCCTGGTCACTCGCTCGTCGAGCGTTCGGGCAGAAAAGCCATGAACACCTGGAAGGTCAATAAGCTCAACGGTTCGTTCACGGTCACACTGGACCTGACCCACGTACTTTTCTACGGTGACACCCGGGTAGTTGGCCACTTTCTGCCGAAGCCCGGTTAGGTGGTTAAAGAGTGTAGTCTTTCCCGAATTCGGTGGACCAATCAGGGCTATCAGGGGAAGGCGGACTTTATTCTCGGCCAGAGAGCTAGTAGGGGTGGTGCCTTCGGCCATAGTACTGAGGTCACGCAAGGGATTCGTGACTTATTAGATCTCTTAGGAGACGTCGCTTAGAAGACGCACACAGAGACAGTTTGCCGTCTCGCGCCGAAGTGCCAGTAGCGATCCGTCCACAGATACTATCGGATCCCCTGCAGGTGATGATCGCACTGGACAAATCCGGCAGCCAGGTAGCATACCTCGTTCGAGCAGGGGCTCTGCTCGTTCGGCAGGCAAATCGATGCGAACTAATTCGACCGTCTGGCTCAACGGGATGTCACCAAGACGCAACTCGCTGCCCGCTTCGTCTTTCGGTAAGCTCGATATCGATTTTGGCGCTGTCAAACCCACTCGCGACTTGCTCCTAACCTCTATAACAAGAGAGGAAGAGATTGAGAATGAGATTGAATCTCAACCGAGGTGCCCCTAAGCGCAACGCCTGGTACCGATGTCCCGGGCCAATCGGAGGGAATAGATCTCGGACTTGACCCCATAATGAAATGACACCTAAAGCAGGGAATAAACCCTTACCTTCCCTGTTTCTTCCAGAATATCCACGTCCCAAACCACAAAATTCTGGTCACCATTATTTACACAATCAAGAAAGAAGAATCTTGCGGTCGAACCCTCTCGACTTATCACCTTCTAAGGCATAGAGCGTGTGCGTAACAAATATTTTTCCTTACTTACCGACCGTGCCTTCGAAATTCATCGTGGTGCTGTCTTCGTTAACAGTCACCCCAGTGATTTCTACATCTCCATGTTCTACTGGATTTGAGAGATCCATCTATCACTCTTTAGTGTAAAAAGCTTGATCCGGTATAATTGGCTGATGCAGATGCACATCACTCTGCGGATAGGGTAGTGAGCAACCAGCCTCCTCGAGTTTTTCCTTCAGAGCTCGAGTTAAATCCCAACGAACCGACCAATAATCCTGGGTGCTCACCCATGGTCTAACCACAAGATTAACAGATGAATCAGCAAGTTCGTGAACTGCGACAACAGATCCAGGATCGTCAAGCACCCTTTCGTCCGATGCTAACAATTCTTCACAGATCTTGACCGCCACACTCAGGTCGTCGTCATAACTCACACCTACAACAAGATCAACGCGTCTCGTATCGCTTCCGGAATAATTGATGATCGTCTGCCCGAAAATCCTCGAGTTGGGAACCCGGATATGGACGTTATCACCTGTCGTGAGAAGACAGGTGAAAATCCCCACCTCTCGAACGGTACCGACACTACCACCGACCTCCACTGCATCCCCAACGTTGAAGGGCCGGAAGGTCAGGAGCATCACCCCTGCCGCGAAGTTCGAAAAAGTGTCCTGGAATGCTAGCGCGATGGCCAGACCGACCGCTCCGAGCACCGCCACGAACGAAGTAGTATTCACACCGAGTACGCCAACCGCTGCGATTGCGACAAGCGCAATTGTGGTCACATAGACCATTCCAGCAATAAACGGAACCAGAATGTCGTCCAGCGCAGACGCCTGCAGGGCTTTCATAGAAAAACGCTTCGCCCATCCAGCAATAAACCAGCCAATAGCCAGAACCGCAGCCGCACCAGCTAGTTTCGGTGCCCATGTCGCGACCGCCGATGTAGCCACCTGAAGCAATGCGCTTAAATCAAACATCGAGATCCCCTGAAAAAAAGCTGATTATTAAGTAGCGACGGTCAGCTCACCCCGCCACAAGCCTCCATACCTGCGCAACTAGAAAGCACACGATTAACCCCATCGCCAGTGGCATTATGGTGGCAACCGCGGTCCATTTTGTGCTGCGGGTCTCCTTGTAAATCGTATAGATCGTTGTAGAACAAGGGTTATGTAGAAGGCTGAAGAGCATCAAGTTGACCCCAGTCAGTAGCGTCCATCCACCCGCTCTCAATAGATCGCCTGTGGCGCCTACACTGTCGAGCTCAAACATGACGCCAGCCCCTTCTCCCATAGCAAACCCACCGGTCAACACCGTCAGCATCAGAACCGTTGGAATCACAATTTCGTTGGCTGGAATTGCTACCACGTAAGCTACGAGGATCACTCCATTCATTCCGAGGAGAAGCCCAACCGGATCAAGCCAGCCCACTGCATGGTGTGCCAGACTTATACCATTCAGACTGATGTTCGAAATCAACCAAATCAATGCACCAGCCGGAACCGCAAAAATTACCGCCCGCCAGAGCACAATCAGCGTCCGATCGATAATCGAGGTGTAGAGTGTTTGCCAAACCTGTGGAGGGCGATAGGGTGGTAGCTCCAGACTGAAACTCGTCGCTTCCCCGCGAAGCACAGTCCGAGACAAAATCCAAGACGAAAGAAACATCATCACGATTCCTAGGAGCGCGATACCCACAACGGCACCAGCACTGATCAAGCCCCCTAGTTGTGATGGCGCCAAGGCACCAACAAAGATTGTCGCGATCAGAATCTGGGTTGGCCAGCGGCCATTACATAGAGAGAAATTATTCGTAATGATCGCAACTAGGCGCTCCCGAGGAGAATCAATAACGCGGGTAGCCACTACACCGGCTGCGTTACAGCCGAATCCCATACACATCGTTAGAGCCTGTTTGCCGTGCGCTCCAGCCTTACGAAAGAGCGAATCGAGATTAAACGCTACCCTAGGCAGATAACCAAAATCTTCAAGCAGGGTAAAAAGCGGGAAGAAAATCGCCATTGGCGGCAACATGACAGCTATCACCCAGGCCGTCGCGAGATACACTCCGTCCAGCAACAAGCCATCAAGCCACCACGGTATCCCAATCCCGAGCGAGAGAGTTTTCAGGACACTATGCCCGTTATCAATTAGTACTGTTGCTAACATGGAAGATGGGACATTGGCACCTTCGATAGTGATCCAAAACACTATCGCTAGAATGAGCAGCATGAGAGGGAAACCAAAAACCCGACTTGTGAGCCACTCGTCCATCTTTCGGTCGAAAGCGATACCCACCTTCTTGAGTCCTCTAACCTGGACCCGCGCTGCTATCTGTTCAGCAACTTCGTAAGCACGGTGTGTTACGACATCTTGGAAATTCGAGGGGAGACTCCACCTCAGGCCTATCGCCTTCTTTAGTACCCGCTGACGTACTTCCGCTGCAGCAATCTCGACTAATGCACCTGACTCATCATGAGCCAGTTGCCCTAACTCACCCGAATGAACAGCCCCCTCGACGGCCTCGTCAGCATTTAGGAGTCTAAGGGCCACCCATCGCGCATTCGGGATATCTGGAAATGCATCGTGAATCACTGGAACCAACTGATCTAGGGCAACTTCAACTTCAGCCGTGTGCTGCTCAACCCGGACGGCAGCCACAGCATCTGTTCTCAGCGCAACTTCCTGGGCAGCGGAGAGAAGGTTATCGATCCCGATCCCCTCTCGGGCGATACCCTGTACAACGGGCACGCCCAGTTCCCGCTCAAGCTTCACTGGATCCACAGCAATACCGTGTCGGCGAGCCTCATCCACTAAGTTGAGGAAAATGACAACTCGGTCAGTGATCTCCAGAATCTGCAAGGCCAGGTTCAGGTTCCGCTCGAGCCTAGTCGCGTCCACAACCACAACAGTCACATCTGGCCGACCAAACAAAACAAAGTCCCGCGCTACTTCCTCGTCCGCACTGCCAGCTAGTAGTGAGTATGTACCAGGCAGGTCGACAACCTTCGCTCGCTTACCCTCATGAACAAACGCACCCTCAGCTCGCACCACAGTCTTTCCCGGCCAGTTGCCTGTGTGCTGCCGGAGACCCGTAAGCTCATTGAAGACTGTGCTCTTGCCGACGTTAGGATTTCCTGCGAGGGCAATCAGGTAATCCCACTTGTCAGTGCTTATGCCCAAACGGACCAGACTCTTTGCGCGATGCTGTGCACAGGAGACACAAGGGTCGGCTGTAAAAGCTGGCATCAGTCGGCCACCTCAACGAGAGACTCTGCTCTTTCGATTCTGATCCATGCAGCTTGGCTTCTACGCAGAGCGATGAGTGCCCCACGAATCAGATACGCAACTGGATCTCCGGCTGCGCTCTCCATATCTACTCTGATCTCTGTACCCCTAACTACCCCAAGGTCGAGAAGACGCCTTCGCTCACTACCCCGACATGCGGGAGAGATATCAATGACTCGTGCTGTTTCTCCAAGATCCAGATCAGCCAAAGTTATGGGTCGGCTGCCTGTGTGCTGACTCTCAGGTAGAACCCGCACGGTAACGTTTTGTGCTTCCACCATATTAATCCGGCGCTCACTTCCATCCACTAGAACCCGAACTTGTCGGTTATTTCGCTCTATTGCCTCGACCCGACCACCGAGTACTAAACCGTGATTGAGTAACCCATTGAAGATCTCCCGAGGCTCATCCTCGAGGTGGACCACCTCCAATGCCATTCCTAGGGGCGCTAGCCCCAGACTCAGTTGTTCGACTTCTGGCAATTCACCACTAGCTGTCGGAATAGGGTCGCCATGAGGATCCCAACGTGGGTGGCCTAGCCGAGCGGATAAGGCATCAGTCTGTTCAGCTGAAAGACTGTGCTCCATTATTTCAGCTTCGTCATGCCACTCTGCTGCAGGCACCCCTGTCCGATCTGCGAGGTACCGTTCCCACAAACGGTGTGTCCGGACCAGTCGAAGAGCAGATTCTCGCCCAAGTGTGGTGAGAGTCAGGCCTTCTCTTCCTGGGTGGACAAAATCTGATTCGGTTAGTCGAGTTACGAGCTTAGCTGCATCATTAGTGGAGATTGTCAGCCGACCCGCGAGACTCTCCAGCGTCGGCGTCCTACCAGCTTGTTCCCACATATAAAAATGCTTCAGTGCATCCTCAAGTTGTACCTGTTTCGTCAAGCGGAAACTCTGTGACAGACGAGCGTAGATGCCTCGCCGAGGCCAGAACATGACCAAAAGAACCGCCACCGAGCCGGCAAAGATCGCAAGAGCAAAGAGTGGATCAACCATAAGAGAGCAGGCACCACAACTAATATACCAGTAAATTTAGGCGAGACTAAATTTGACCTCGAACGGAGAGTGCGTCAACGCTAAAACTGACCTATTTCAGGACCGTTCTAGAACCTAAACCAGGGTATAGGTTTGGGTTGCAAACAGGTGTTAAGGGCGCCTAACCGACCCCTCGGTCTGATATTGTCCACCGATAAATGAAGGGTAAAGACTCACCCACACCCAAGATCCAAGGCTGGTCGAACATAACCTTCCCGTCGACAGAGACTGCAAGCCTCACTACCTCCGGTAACTCACCATTGTTAATGAGTGTAGCCGAAATACGAGCTTCTTCGTTTAGTGCGAAATCCTGAGTGTAGTCACCGGTGACCTGGATCGTGTCTGCATAATTAAACACGGTCTCGTTACCGACCGTCCGGAAGCGGGTCGAGACGACCAAGGCAAGATTTGCAGGAGCAGTAGCTTCGACTGTTACGGTAGCCTTCTCAGGTAAGTCAGTTACGGTGCACCCACCTGAAATCAGCAACACTAGACTAACCGTGTAATTTCTTACCAAGCGGGCTTTGTTAATCGTCATCTTCTCCCCTGCCCCGTCATTTCAACCTTGCTCTTCACTTTAGTTGTAAACAATTAGTGCTCTTCCTCTTCGATTGACTCTCCCGAATGCTCCTCGCGTTCCCCACCTTCTCGCTGCCCCTCGCTGAATCCGCCATCTTTCGTCTATGCTCAATCTACAACGTCGGACCTTTATGGCCCTGTTGCTAGCGATCGCCGCTCCTGTAGCGACCGCAGGACAAATCCCTGGCGTATCACCTTTGTGTGTAGACCGTCCCCCGGTAGCGGGGTCAGGGCCCTTGCTGAGGCTAATTGACGAGAACCCCTCACGAACCAGAACCCGGCCAGACCGTCCTGCCTCAGACCTGTTATGTATCGATCTCTTCTCCACTGCGAGTGGTAGAGACGCGGTTGGCGTTATTGAGCTAACCCGCCCATGGTCCCCATTCGGGGTCACTGTGACTCCTCAAGGCCATCACCGACACCAGCTCAGGTCATGGATCAGTGGATTGCCTGACCCCTCGACTCTTGGCCCTTATCAAGCCTACATCGCGTGGGCGACCCCTCTTGAATTAGACCCTGTCATCAAGCTCGGTCCGGTATCAGACGGTGAGAATGATCTGGGAGAAGTTTCATTCAATAAATTCATGGTGTTTGTTACCGCAGAAGCATCACCGGAAGTAGATCAGCGAAGCGGCCCTCTAGTCTTGCGGGGGCGTTCACCCTCGAGTCGCATGGAGGCACATGATCTTATGGCGCTCGCCCCTTCAGCAGAGGTGGGCCCAGTGGAAACGAATCCAGCTGACAATACCTGGATTTTGCCCCCAATGTATGAGGGAGTACCTATGCTTCCTGGGGTTATGGCGACTCGGCCACGATCATCACCTCTCCTTCCCACAAACACTGCTGATATCCCCCGTGCGCTACCCTCCGAAGTTGTTGAGCTTCCTGATGGAGGCACGCTCGATCTCTTTGCGGGCTTTGTGCGACGTGAGATTCAAGGACGTGAACTCACGATGCTAGCCTTTAATAATCAACACCCTGGGCCGCTTATTAAGGTAAAAAAGGGTGTGACGATCTTTGTGAATTTCACGAATGAAACATCATTGCCCACAGCAGTCCATTGGCACGGAGTGCGCCTCGACAACCGTTATGACGGTGTCCCTGGATTGACCCAAGAGGCGGTGCAACCTGGGCAGACATTCCGTTACCAAATCTATTTCAAGGATGCAGGAATCTATTGGTATCATCCTCACCACCGGGAAGACCTGCAACAAGAGCTCGGACTCGCAGGGAACATACTGGTCACGCCTATCTCAACTGACTACTACAGCCCTGTAAACCGTGAAGAAATCGTGATGTTGGACGATCTTGTACTCACAGAAGACGGCATAACTCCATTTGGGCTCGAGTCATCCAACTACATGTTGATGGGTCGGTTTGGGAACCTATTTATCACGAATGGTGAACCGGAGTACAGTCTAGATACCAACGCTGGAGAGGTCGTCCGATTTCACTTCACGAATGCCTCAAATACAAGAACTTTCAATATTTCTTTCCGTCCACGAACGGAACTGGATGCCAATGTCGTTCCCATCAAGGTTGTAGGCTCCGATGTGGGAAAGCTCGAACATGAAGTCATTGTCGAAAGCATCGTCCTAGCTCCAGCAGAACGCTATGTAGTTGAAGTATTTTTCGATAAAGCAGGCTCATACGAACTCACAAATCATGTTCAAGGCATCAATCACAGGATGGGTGTGTTCTTGGAAGAAATCAGTATTCTGGGGACAATCACGGTGTCCGAATCCCGAACCGCAGTTGATCATCATCAAGCATTCGAAACACTCCGCACAAACCTAGATGTCATCGCCGACATTGACCGGTATCGCAGCCATTTCGACCGCCCTGTCGATCACGAGCTAGTGTTGACGCTTGAGGTCGATAGCCTTCCCCCAGCGATAGAGCAATCAATGCTGTATGACTGGGTCTACTTCAACCCTGTGGAATGGACCGGAACCATGCCGGTGATGAATTGGGCAACCACTGGCGCTGAAGTGGAGTGGATCCTACGGGATACCAGCACAGGCGACGAAAACATGGAAGTCAATTGGACCTTCCAGGTCGGTGACGTAGTGAAGATTAGAATCCATAATGATCGTGGGGCTTTTCACTCAATGCAGCATCCGCTGCATATCCATGGGCAACGGTTCCTGATCCTTGAGCAGAACGGAGTGGCCAATAATAATCTAGTTTGGAAGGACACTGCGCTGTTGCCGGCAGGATCATCTACAGACATCCTCCTTGAACTCTCTAACCCCGGACGTTGGATGGTGCACTGTCACATTGCGGAGCATCTAGAGTCCGGTATGAAATTCGTTATCGACGTCGAAGGAAACTGAGATGAAAGCCGTAGCCACTTCATTAATATGTACTGCTGCCCTATTGATCGGAGTGCTTCCGATAGGCGCACAACCGTTCCAGGAGTTCATCGCCATTGGTGGGCCGGTCACCGCACTCACCAATGCGAAGGTAATAGATGGTACAGGTGCTCCAGCACGCACCGGACAAACGATCCTCATTGAAGGCGACCGAATCACAGCTGTCGGTTCAAATATATCGGTTCCCACGGGTGCCAACCGCGTAGATCTTGCCGGACACACGGTTATTCCTGGGTTAATTGGACTACATAATCACAGCTATTACACAGGCGGGCAGGGTCGTGCGGCACAGCTGTCATTTTCAGGATCGAGGCTTTACCTCGCATCTGGAGTTACAACAATTCGTACCACTGGTGCCAGAGCCCCGTACGAAGAGCTGAACCTCAAACGAGAGATCGAGGCCGGTCGAGCAATCGGGCCAACAATATTCGCGACCGGCCCCTACCTCACGGGTGAGCAAGGATCACAAACTATGACGCGCCTTCAGGGACCGGAACAAGCGCGCCGGGTTGTGCGCTACTGGGCGGAGGAGGGGGTTAGCTGGTTTAAAGCATATACCTGGATCTCACGAGCTGAACTTGGGGCGGCCATAGAAGAGGCACACCGTCACGGGGTCAAAGTCACTGCACACCTGTGCTCAGTAGGTTATCGGGAAGCGGTCGCACTTGGAATCGATAATCTCGAACACGGATTATTCGCTAACAGCGAGTACGCTCCTAACAAGGTTCCAGACGAATGCCCTCCGGGTTTCCGAAACACCTATGCAGATCTCGACGTGAACGGCTCCGATGTACAGGCGACCTTTCGGGACATGATCCAGAATGATGTCGCAATGACTTCAACACTCGTGGTATACGAGATCTCAGTCGCTGGCCGTCCACCGATCGATGAGCGCGTATATCAAGTACTCGCGCCTGAAATCGCTGAGGAGGTGCGAGAAATCGCTATTGCCCGACGAGCGGGACAAGGCGCAATCGATCCAGAAACGTTTGCCAAAGCGATGGAGTATGAACGAGCGTTTGTGCGAGCAGGAGGTACCTTGGCAGCCGGTGTGGACCCAACAGGATATGGTGCCGCCCCACCCGGGCTAGGTGATCAGCGGAATTACGAACTACTCCTCGAAGCTGGCTTCTCCGCACCAGAAGTTGTTCAGATCATGAGTGGAAACGGAGCCAAGGTCTTGGGTGTACTTGACGACGTTGGTACGGTAGAGCCAGGAAAACTAGCTGATCTAGTGGTGATAGAAGGTGACTTGGAAGAGCTAGGAAATTTACACAATACTAAGATCGTGTTCCGCCATGGCATTGGCTGGGATTCGCCCAAGCTCATTGACTCAGTGCGAGGAATAGTAGGTATCCGCTAAAGACCTGGCTTACCGCTAACGAATAGATGCTGTACCTAGGAGCTGCGCTGCTTGCGCCCGTAATGGGAGCAGCACTTTACCATGTCCTCCACAGTCGAGCAGCGGCCGTACGTATCGTTGATGGCTTTGTCTATGTGGCAGTTCCGCTCCTCGTATTATGGCAAATTCTGCCCTATGCCTGGACCGAACAGAGCCTATTGCCGCCACTCATCATCGGTTCCGGAGTCCTCATACCCACCATTCTTGAACGAGCATCAAACGCTCTGGCATCACAGACCGATAACTTCGCCATTTTACTTGGCCTTTCAGGCCTGGTCCTACACGCCGTCCTTGAAGGTGTCGCCTTTACCCCAGGTAGTGATATCCTCGGTATACCGTTCGTAGCCGCGGTGACTTTGCATCGAATTCCAGTAGGCCTCGTGATCTGGTGGCTTATTTGCCCACGGCATGGCGAACTAGCAGCCGCGGCTGCGGTAGTCAGCGTACCTGTCGCGACTGCCTTGGGGTATGTGGCTGGAATAGAGTTCTTGGGAGAATGGCAGGGCCAGGGATTGGAATTGTATCAGGCATTCGTCGCAGGCTCGCTGATCCATGTAGTCTTTCATCAAGGGCGACATGATCACCGGCACTGATCCCAACAAAACTGAGATAAAAGTCATAGCCATAAAGACGAGGACTGGCGAAGACACATCTCGCTAAGGTATTCATGACAGTTAGAGGAGGTGTGCTTGCGTACCCCTGATATGAGAAACCAAGTCGATGCATAACATCAGCGGGATTTTTGTCTCAGCCGTCTTGTTTCTAGGCCTTGTTACCACAGCGCAAACTGGGTGCGCCCAGCAATCGGAAGGTGAGGTGATTTTCGGAGAATCATGCGCCGAGTGTCACAGTTCCGCTCAAAGTGGCCGAACACCCAGTGTATTCTCCCTCTCTTCTCTGTCCCCCAGGGCAATTGTATCGGCCTTGGAGAATGGGGTCATGCAGTCGGAAGGCGCAGCCTTAAGTCGTGATCAAAGAATTATGGTGGCGGAAGCCCTTACTAACAGGAGGTACTCCGAGACCACACTACCAGCGGCCGCCTTTTGTTCCGAACAGAGCACTCAAGTGTTTGAAATCGAATCGGTATCCTGGATGGGTTTTGGTGGTAATATCGAGGGAACAGGATTCCAGCCTGATGACCGTGCTGGTCTTACCGTCTCGGAGATACCGAGCCTAGAACTCCTCTGGGCATTCGCTTTTCCAGATGCGAGCGAAATTCGTACCAAACCCACGATTGTCGGGGAACTAGCTCTATTTGGAGATCAGTTTGGTATGGTATACGCTGTCGATACCAACACCGGATGTGTCAGATGGACATTTGAGGCCGATGCGGGAATCCGCGGCGCTATCCTGGTTGATACAGATGATAATGGACGCCCACTTGCTTACTTCGTGGATTTTCGAACAAATGCTTACGCACTCGATATATATGCTGGAACAGTAGTCTGGAAGGAGCGCGTAGGATGGCACCCCGAATCCAATAACACTGGGAGCCCAACACTCTACGGGAACCGCCTCTTCATCCCGATCTCATCGATGGAAGTCGTCATGGGAGGCGATCCGTCCTACGAATGTTGTACTTCGTCTGGAGCAGTCGCAGCCCTTGATAAAAGAACCGGAGAACTACTCTGGTATCACAGAGTCATTCCCGGTTACCCCGAGGCGGCGGGATTAAACGCCCTGGGAACACAGCTCTGGGCCCCTTCCGGAGCTCCGGTATGGTCAAGCCCGACAATTGATCTATCGCGTGGAAGAATTTACGTGGGCACCGGAGAGAACTATACGCGGCCGACTACAGCTACAAGCGATGCAATCATCGCGATAGAAATGGAGACAGGTGAAATCGCGTGGTCTTTCCAGGGTACTGAATCGGACGCCTTCACCATGGCATGCACCGGCTTCCGGAATCGCCAAAACTGTCCCGCACCTCCGGGTCCGGATCACGATTTTGGGATGGCTCCCATCTTGGTTACCAGAGAAGATGGGCGTGACATCTTAGTCGTTGGTCAAAAATCTGGAATGGTTTGGGCTCTTGATCCGGATGCTGACGGTGACGTTCTGTGGTCCACTCGCGTAGGTAAAGGTAGCGCCCTAGGGGGTATCCACTGGGGTATGGCCTCGGATGGACATTTCGCATACGCCGCCAATGCAGATCGTGATGCAGTTGTAGTTGATGTTCACCCCGACCAAGAGGCTGCCCCTGGTCTATATGCCCTAGACCTGATGACGGGAGACATCGTCTGGTCTGCTCCCGCCCCACGTGATACGTGTGAGGAACGTCAAGGCTGCTATCCAGCCAACTCAGCTGCACCGACTGTTATTCCTGGCGCCGTATTCGCTGGAGGACTGGACGGCCACATCCGTGCTTATTCTACGAGCGACGGACAAATCTTATGGGATTTTGATACAGTTCAGGAATTCGAAACAAGTAACGGCATTCGTGGAAAAGGTGGCTCAATCGATGGGCCCGGGCCGGTCATTGCGAATGGTCTTGTCTTCGTAAACAGTGGATATGGACAGTTTGGTCAGATACCAGGCAACCTCTTACTTGTATTCGGAGTCCCAGACAACTGAGGCAGGGAAGATTCGCATTTTAACAACCGTAGTTTAAGTAAGATCTAGCAAGATCTTACGGTGTGTCACACATTCGGCTGTGGTAGTCCGAAGGAAACCGGACGGAGGCTCTTTAGATGTCGAACTTTATTTTTGAACTGGTCAAGACACTACGTCGGACCACATTCAGTATCTTGGCCTGCACGGCTGTGGCAGCAGTATCCGCCGATGCCCAGACAGCTGAAATTCCCAGGACTCAGGACGGAAAACCTGATATGAATGGGATCTGGCAAGCGCTCGGCAATGCCCACTGGGACATTGAGCCACATGCCGCCCGCGCGGCCCTACAGATGCAAGCGGGACCAGTAGTGCCCGTTCCCGCCAAACCCGTTCTAGCGTTCGGTGCTGTCGGATCTGTACCGTCTGGGGTAGGAGTTGTTGTAGGTGGTGAGATCCCCTACTTGTCCGAAGCGCGAGCCAAGAAAATCGAGAATCAAGAGAACTGGAGCGAAAGGGACCCTGAGATTAAGTGTTACTTGCCCGGTGTCCCAAGGGCGACGTACATGCCATTCCCGTTCCAGATTTTTCAGAGCTCGAGCCACTTCTTCATCGCATACGAATACGCTGGGGCCCTACGTAACATCTATATGGAGGACCCCGGACCTGCTCAGGTTGATTCTTGGATGGGTCAATCCGTCGGACACTGGGAAGGGGATACCTTCGTAGCCGAAGGAAGTGGATTCAATGACCAAACATGGTTTGATCGAGCTGGTAATCACCACAGCGCCTCCATGACTGTGGTTGAACGCTACACGATGACAAGCCCTCACCACATCCTTTATGAAGCTACGATCGAGGACCCAGAAACGTTCTCTCGTCCCTGGATGATCCGGATGCCCCTGTATCGACATGTCAACGAAGATGCACGGCTTGGACAATTCAAGTGCGTGGAGTTTGTCGAGGAACTTATGTACGGCCAACTCCGGAAAAATCCAATCGGGTCTGAGGAGGGAAGATGAACATGCGTCGCACAACATTGATCTCGGCAGTTTTGTTGATGATCGCAAGTTCTGGGTTCTCGTCCCACATAACAGCACAGGTGCAGGCACGAGCAGACGGACAATGGGTCATGCCGCGCACAGCTGATGGTCGACCCGACCTGCAGGGGAATTGGACGAATGCAACGATTACTCCAATTCAACGACGCCGAGACCAAGGCGCCGTGTATAGTCCAGAAGAAGCGTCAAGGCTCGAAGGGGGACGAGCAGCTCGCACTGAAGCCTTGAATCAACCAAGTGACCCAGATCGGGTGGCACCGCCAGTTGGGGGTGATGGATCAACCGGAGCAGCCGGTGGCGTGGGGGGATACAACTACTTTTGGATTGATGCAGGTGATCGGGTTGCGATGTTCGACGGAGAACCAAGGACTTCTCTTATCATTGATCCAGCTGATGGTCGCTACCCATCCCGAACTGATGCGTCACGACAACGGATGGCTGAAGCCTCTCAATTCCGAAGACAGTTTGGCCAGTATGACAATCCTGAGAACAGGCCCCTCGCTGAGCGTTGTGTGGTTTCATTCGGATCTAACGCCGGTCCACCGATGCTCCCTAACTACTTCTACAACAATAACTACACGATCGTACAAACCCCTGATCACATCATGATCATGACTGAGATGGTACATGATGTGCGGATCATTCGGATGGGCACGCCCAAACCGTTACCGAAACATGTGAAACCCTGGTTTGGTGACTCTTGGGGCCACTGGGAAGGTGATACGCTGGTAGTCGAAACGGCCAACTTCAGTCCGACGCAGCTCAACCGGGGGCAGCTATCCGGAGCTACTGACAACCTCAAGATAACTGAACGTCTTACGCGCGCCGATGAACACACCCTGAATTATGAGTTCACGGTGGACGACCCGGAAACTTGGACAGATACTTGGAGCGGTGAGGTACCGTTCACCAGACTCCCTGGTCTTGTCTATGAGTACGCTTGCCATGAAGGAAATTACGCGATGTTCAATGTGTTGAGTGGAGCCCGCGCGCAGGAGCGACGCGAAGGCGGCCGTCAGACACCCGAGAGGTAAAAACCGATGCGAAAGAATCAAACAATACTAGCACTGATGGGGTTGGCCACTGTGGTTACAGTCGTACCACTGATGGCTCACCACGCGTTTGGAGCTGAATTCGATAGAGATGCTCCAATCCGCCTGCAGGGACCAGTGGTGAAGCTTGAGTGGGTCAATCCGCATGCATGGATTCACCTGGAAATCACCAAGGAAGACGGCACGAATGAGGTGTGGATGGTAGAAGGTGGTACCCCCAACACGCTTCTTCGTCGCGGACTACGACGGGACTGCCTGACCCCAGGAACAGAGATCATTGTGGATGGTTATCAAACCAAAGACCATTCACTCACCCGAGCCAATGGGCGTGATGTGACATTCACGGATGGTACCAAGATTTTCTTGGGGTCGTCAGGTACCGGGGCACCTTACGAGGCTGAGATGCTCGCTACCCGGCAGCAACAGGGAAGGTGTTAATTCCGCACTACATCTGAGTCCAAATAGCCCGCTAAGAGAACCCAATCCAGCGGCCTGCTGCTGCAACAACAAACCAGAGGACTACCGAGATAGCGCCTGTGGCAGCGTTTATATAGGCCACCTTGCTGTCTGCCCTGGCAATTCGATTACGAACCAGAAAAGTGAACGCGAGTGCTAAGGGTAGTGTAGTGATTTTGACCCAAAAAGCTCGGTTGTAATAGCACTTGATCGCTTCCGACAGAAAAAGCGGTACCCCCGTCGCGATCATCACGGTAACTGCTACTAACAACCAGGGGCGAACTTGCCTGTTCAGTTCAGAAATGCTTTGGTGAGTTAGCCCGAAACCCATCAATCTGAGATCCACTAGCAGAATACTACCACCCAGCAAACAAAGTCCTAGCAGATGGACCGCTTCGATAACCGGAAACAACCAAAGAGAATTCTGGATTGTACTAGCGATTACGGTGGACTCGCACCATTCAAAAAATGGGAGGAGCACCTTACCCGTTCCTTGCTGACATCGGCATATAGAGCGGCCGCAAGATCAGTTGAAAGATCAAATTATTCTACCCCGGCTTCGACCACACATCCGGCAAGCCAATTCACAAAATCCGGCTGAGGCTGAAGGTCACAGTCAAACCAGTTGTAGGCGATCATCCGCCCAGTAACAACAACCAGAGCCCATGCAAAGATGGAGACCACGCCTGCGACCCGGGCAGCACGGGGTGGCACCGGATTAAGATCCCATTGTGAGACACGACGATGGATTCTCGAATGAAATAGCCAAACGTTGAGACCTGCAAGTATCAAGGCGAGTACCTTGATACGGAAAAATACGTTGTGGTAGTAGCGCACCGGCTGGGAATAAAATACGAGAAGGCCTGTCACGAACGACACTGCGAAACCTACCCTGGTCCACGGAAGCAGCCGCTCTGTAAAAGCTGAAGCAGGCACTCTCTTGAAAGCGAAACCAAGAAGCCGCAGGTCCATCATTACTGCTGTACCTACGAATAGAGCGATCGTGAGAACATGAACGGACTCTATCAACGGCCACACGTAGAGAGATTCCAGAAGTGCAACGCTCCAAGGCGTAGCCCCGAGCCATTCAAGAAAGCGCTCGATCAAGCTGGAACCGTCAGTTAGCCCGTTCGTCGTTCGGACGCAGTGTGCCTAGCGCGTATGTTGCATGGCAAGCCGTGCAGACGTAGTACACTTCTGCACCTGCATCGAAGACGGCATTCTTATCTCTTGCCTCAGCCGCCTCTATTGCCGTTCGCCCGACTTGGACCATTGCCTTTGACATAGCGATCCAACTGGTCTGATCTAATGCTCTGCTATCCATCATCAGCAGATTGCCGGACTCTGCTATTACGAAAGCTGCATTACGCACGGCCTCCCACTCTTCTGGATTAGCTGGCGCTATCTCCTGCTCACCGGTCTCATCTATGATCCAACCAACTGCATCCCAGTATGCCTCAGCTGCAGGCTCCAGCACTGTGAGCATAAGCTCCTGAACATCGGCTACAGCTTCGTAGTTGGATGAATCTGGTGCATCAGGAGCACATCCCAGTAAGAGTGCGGATGCAACCCAAAACCATCGGTGAGTTTTCATAGAGCGCCAAACTAGTTTCCATATGACTGGTGCGGAAGCCTATATATGACAAACCCGTTTCTCAAAAACTGGAAGAATCCTGGGTTTCGATTGCTGCAGAAATTTCGGTCCTCACCCAAGCATCCTCTTCACTAGTCAGCTTCTCAGATAAAGCGGATCGTGCTGAACTTGACCCGATTTGTCCTAGTGCCCAGGCAGCATGACCCCTAACGAGCGGTTCCATATCTGAGAGCGCACGTAACAGTGTCGTCACTGCTTCCGGAGCACCCCAGTTGCCGAGTGCAATGCAAATATTACGGAGCAAACCAGAGCGTTTCGCGCGCTTTATAGCCGACTTCTTGAATGTCTTACGGAAGCCAAGCTCATCTGTAGAAAGAAGGGTTTCAGCCAAATCAAGCAATGATGGGCCATCCAAATCCTGGCTGGCTCGGTACGCTGGCGCTCCGGTTGCCTCGGCAAAGCGCTCATTCCACGGACATACTTCCTGGCAAATATCACACCCGTAAATCCGATTACCGATAGCACTCCTGAATTCCACTGGAATTGCCGAGCGAAGCTCGATCGTGAGATAGGAGATGCAGCGGCGGGCATCCATCACAGGAGCACCCTTGGCATCGCGTCCCAGGAGTGCGCCTGTTGGACAAGCATCAAGACATGAACGACACGTTCCACAACGATCGTCGAGAAATGGTGAGTCCGCTGAAAGCTCGAGATCGATCAGGAGTAATCCAAGAAAGAAGAACGAACCGGTAGTTGGGTCGATCAGCATCGTATTCTTCCCGAACCAACCTAGCCCTGCCCTCTGAGCAAGGTCTCGTTCGAGAATTGGGCCGGTATCAACATAAGCCCTGCCCTCTACTCTCTCCGGGACGCGCTGGCTAAGCCATTTGAGTAATCCCAGGAGTTTGCTCTTGATGATGTCATGGTAATCATCCCCGCGTGCGTATCTTGCAACAATAGCCATCGCAGGATCATCCGGTGAACCTCCTAGGCCTTCTGTGAGATAGTCATGTGTAACGACAATCACAGAACGCGCACCTGGAAGTGTCTGTTCAACATCACTGCGTCGCTTGACAGACTCTTCGCGCGAGAGATACCGCATCTCACCCTGCATGCCTGCATCGATCCAGGACTGATAGAAATCGATATGGGTACTTGGGCTCACCGCTGCAATACCGACTCGTGAGAACCCGAGAGACTTAGCTTGGGCCTTAAGTTCCTCGACAAGCGTCGATTTGGAAGATTCGCGGCTCACGGCTTCTTAGGCTAGTTCGAAACCTTATACCGTCGACCCTTCCACTCCACATCCCCTGCACGAATCTTGGAACGGATCATTATATAGATCACCACGAAGGATCCCAGCGGATAGAACACGGCATAGTAGGCCGGGCCACCAAGAAAGTGCAGAAAGGCAGCATGAATACCAACACTGAGACCGCAAACCAATGCTGACCAAATGAGCAGTGTTTCTCCCTCGAAGCCCGCCAGAGTCGACATCAGCACTAGAGGGGGTACAATCCAAAGGCATAAAGTCGTGACAGTCACTACTCCAAATGAAGCTAGCAAAGGCTGCCCTTGTGCGGCTCCCATCTGAATCAGTCGCGACCACCCGGCGATCATGCCGGTAAGTGAACGGTACATACGCGTCCTAAGGTCATCCATCGCTATCCGGATCACGAAGGTTCGGCCGTGTCGTTTTACCGTCTGAGCTAAAGCAAGATCTTCAAGTACCCGATCTCGCACTGATTCATGTCCTCCAATTGCCTCATATGATGTTCGTGGCATGAGCATGAACTGCCCGTTGGCGACCCCATCCTGCCATTGGCTACTCCGTGCTGACCGCTCCAGATCCGGATGCCGAAATACAACCGCCAGGAAAATTTGCGGTTGGACAAGATACTCCCAAAATGACTCCATTACTTGGAATCCGAGCACATTGAGCAGGTCCGCATTTTCGTTCTGAAGTTCTGTGATGGAACGACTAAGTAATCTGTCCCCATGCGTGGTATCAGCGTCGGCGAACACGAGTAAGTCAGCTGAAGTCGCTCTCGCACCCTGCTGGCAAGCCCAAGGCTTTCCCAGCCATCCTTTTGGCAGTGCTTCCCCATCGATCACCACCAATCGCTCAGCATTTCCAGCGGGTACAGTTCGGGCCAACTCCGCAGTTCCATCTTCACTGCGATCGTCAACAACGATAATCTCAAAGTTTGGGTACCTGGATTTCGTGAGAGAAGCCAGGCACTTTTCTATGTTCTCGGCTTCGTTACGGGCAGGTATGATCACGCCGACACTCGGTGCTCGTTCGGGATCAAGGGACGTGATATTAGTGAGCCGCCTAACAGGCTTAACAATCAATAAGAGGAAGGCAATGATTCCGGCCCATGGGAGCGCAAGCAAAATCGATGTCATGGAAGTAGCTTGCCACGACCACAGCCTGATAGAAACCCCATCTGGCGACATCTTCCTATTGCAGTGTACTGTCGGCACTCCTCAATCCAGGCCATTGCAGTGACTAGTGATCCCTCTGCGTTCGATCTCAGTTCCGTCCGTGCGGAATTCCCGATACTCGCGAGACGCACGTACCTCAACTCGTGCTCTCTAGGGGCACTCTCAAAACGTTCCGAACGATATTTAGACGAGTTTCAGGAAAACTGGCACGATATGGGTGCCTCGGCTTGGTACCAACACTGGCTGAGCCGGATCGAAGATCTACGTGTTCTCGTTGCCGATTTCTGGGGCTCCAGCGCTGCCGAGGTAGCCTGTCTGCCATCGACGTCAGCAGCACTAGCGATGGTGGGAGAGAGTGTTCCGACAGGGTCACGAAACAAAGTCATCTGTACGGAGCTCGATTTTCCGACTCTTCCGTACCAATGGATGGTAAAGCCGGAAATTGAACTGGTGGTCCTTGAAAGCCCGGATGGCATCCGTGTGGATCCTGAACAATTCGAGGCAGCAGTTGATGAGCGGACGCTCTTCGTAGCTACAAGCCATGTCTTTTTTACTACGGGTTACGTACAGGACATCAGCACGCTCGCTCGGATTGCCCATGATGCTGGCGCATACTGCATCATCGATGGATATCAAGGGGCTGGCCAAGTGCCCCTCAAATTGACTGACACTGATGTAGACTTCTATACGGCAGGCCCACTTAAATGGCTGTGTGGCGGGCCAGGACTTGCTTACCTATACGTTAAGAGTGAGCTCATCACCCAACTAAAGCCGAGAATCACCTCCTGGTTTGCGACCACCCAACAGTTCGATTTCAACCCCAGTGGGTTCGAGTATCGTCCGGACGCTCGGAGGTTTGAGCTCGGTACGCCGGCATTACCGACTGTCCACACCGCACTCGGTGGCCAGGAGATCCTGGATGCGGTCGGCATCGATCAGATTGTCAATCTAAACAACGAGCTAACGAACCACCTCATCAATAAAGCTCATGATTCAGGATTCAAGATCGCACTTCCAGAACTTGAGCACCGGTCTGCGATCATAATGATTCCTCACGAGGATCCAATCAGCGCTGTCGCATATCTGGCGAAGGAGGGAGTCATTGTTGACCACCGGCCAGGGTTCGTCCGGATAAGTCCTCATTTCTACAATATTAAGGAGGAAATCGACCACTGTATTGAAGCTCTGGCGAGCTACTGATTCTTGCTTAATGTCGTCGGAGCCCAACGCTCACCATCACGTTTCCGATACTTGGTGAGCACACTCTCCAATGCCTCATCAAGGTCGATCCCTTGTTCGTTGGCGATAACGATTAGAACGAATAGGACATC
>Ga0209019_1000118_pt1 | contig 36866 bp, 32 predicted proteins | sample METZYME_3_300m_FD_187549 | JGI IMG/M metagenome (GOLD analysis project Ga0209019, IMG submission 187549) | Marine microbial communities from oxygen minimum zone in mesopelagic equatorial Pacific - METZYME_3_300m (SPAdes) (version 2) | ecosystem: Environmental > Aquatic > Marine > Oceanic... | reverse complement strand
CCTCCGTTACTACGTCACCCTTTTCAACCAAGCAATAGACCCGATTTGTATCTACCGAGATTCCTGGAAAGTTAGTTGCTGGGCGGTTGGACCCTACTCCATCTCCCAATACCCATATCCTATTGCTTTCCGGCATTACTTTGTTGGGTGTTGAAAATTGGGTCACAAAATTGGACGATGTGGCTTAGTAGACGGGGGAGAGTTGAACTGACACGGTGTCACCTCCACCGGTTTTTGAGTCTGGTGCAAGTCGTTCTAATTAGTGTTGTTAGGCGTGATTTAGCCCAACTGCCAGAATATTTTCCTCCAAGCGTTCGTGCCTAAATATCTTGCTGTGTCAGACGGTACTACCAAATTCATTATCAATTCGGTTTTCAAGATCAGACAATCAACCAATTCTTGGCGCCGTGGACTCCCTATGTCTCTCGGTTTTGCATGGATCCAGATAATTCTACCGACATTTCATCGCTGCATTAGCCTTCTTGAATAAACTTAGCTCCTTTTTCGGCAATCATTACGGTCGGGGCGTTGGTATTCCCAGACGTAATTCTAGGCATTATTGATGCGTCGATCACCCTGAGGCCCCCGATTCCGTGAACTAAGAGTCGATCATTAACGACAGCCATCGGGTCATTGCCCATCTTGCAGGTGCCGACCGGATGAAAGATAGTGGTACCGAGTTCAGCCGCCGCGTGTAACAGTTCTTCCGTATTATTGAGATCTGGGCCCGGCTTCACCTCTGTGGGCCTGTATTTGCTGAGAGCAGATGCTGACATAATACGGCGTGTGAACCGGATTCCTTCTACAGCAACTCTCCGGTCTTCTTCAGTAGAAAGGTAATTTAAGGTAATCCCAGGTGAGACAATCGCATCCGGACTTTTTATACGAATATGACCACGACTGCTGGGCCGAAGATTACAAACTGAAGGCGTAATAGCATTATACCTATGCAACGGCTCGCCAAATTTGTCGAGAGAAAGGGGTTGGACGTGCCATTCTATATTGGGTGAAGACTGGTATGGGTCACTTTTTGCGAAAGCTCCTAGCTGCGACGGCGGCATTGTAAGAGGCCCGGTTTTAAATGCCATATATTGCAGTCCCATCATAATTCTCCCGAACAACGAATTAGCTCGCTGGTTAAGCGTAACTGTATTTTCGACTTTGTAGACGGAACGAACTTGTAGATGGTCCTGAAGATTCTCTCCAACGCCCGGCAGATCATGAATCACTCTAATACCCTTACTACTCAGTAGCTGGCCGGGACCAATTCCCGATACTTGGAGGATTTGTGGAGAGCCAATAGAGCCTGCCGAAAGGATGACTTCACGTGATGCATTGAAGTTCAACACTCCGCCACTGCCCATACGTACTTCAACACCGGCCGCTCGTTTACCATTAGGAGTGTCCTCGATAACAAGCCTTTGCGTGTGCGCATTAGTCAACACGGTAAGATTTGGCCTAGCTATAATTGGGCGCAGAAAAGCCTTAGTGGCACTCCAACGCATACCGCGACGTTGGTTCATCTGAAAGTAGGCATTACCATAGTTGTCGCCCCGGTTAAATTCTTGGATTTTGGGAATTCCACATTGCTCGGCCGCGTCACGCCATGCTTCTAGAATTTCCCAGTTCACACGTCGCTCCTCAACCCTTAGTTCTCCATCTCCGCCATGAAATTCATCGGCACCATGTTGATAATTTTCAGAGCGTTTAAAAATCGGTAGGACATCGTCCCACGCCCAGCCTCGATTCCCGAGTTCTTCCCAGTGGTCATAATCGCTGCGTTGACCTCGCATGTATATCATGGCGTTAATTGACGAACAGCCGCCGAGCACCTTGCCCCGAGCGTATCCTATACTTCTTCCATTCAACCCCGGATCAGGCTCAGTCTGGTAACACCAGTCGGTCCGTGGGTTTCCTATCGTGTAAAGATACCCGACCGGTATATCGATCCAGAAATAATTGTCTTTCCCTCCAGCTTCCAGCAAGAGAACACTAGTGTTGGGGTCTGAGGAAAGTCGGTTGGCAAGTACGCACCCGGCAGTCCCTCCTCCGACGACTATATAGTGATAGTTCATACTTAAAACTCGTTAGCTAATCAATTCCACAGTCTTTGCCGGGACAACATTTTTTGACGCATCGTAACCAACATACTCCCCGTCTCGATGTTCCTTGGAAATTGTGAGTGATTCCTCGTATATTCTTCCCTTCATTTCTTCATCTGCTTCCGCATCGGCCATAGCTTTTTGCGCCCATCGGATTGCCATATTGACGTTAGCATCTTGTTCCGGAGAGATTGTTGCCCGAGTATGTGCCCTAACTGTTTCGATTGACACGCCTGATTGGCGTTACCTAAGAGCCCTTAAGTAGTAGCTTTCTGGATGCCCTTAAGAAATAGGTTTAAAGACACCATCATGACTTCTCAGTGGTCTTCTTTGAATTCTGCCAATTCATTTTCTAACTGAATCCTTCTTTCCCGTTCTTCAGCTAATTGGTCTTCTAGGGCCTCCCGCCAACGCATTTCAGTAACCGCCCTCTCCCCAAGTGCCTTTGCTCTCCTGCCTTCTTTGTAGGCCAAGGCAATTCGCCAACCTCCAAAGATAACCAGTACAACAATTACGAGGATTAAAAGACTTATGACTGCCATCAATTCTTATCTGCCTCTTTTTACCCGCGATGAGTATCGCCAAACGATAGGCGTCGACTGAGAAATGGCCGCCGTATTGTGAGCGGTGGCCCTGTATATTAATATATTGAGGCTATTGATATGACTACCACAGAGCAGACTCGGGCGCAGGGCGCGTTGCGCGGATTGTTAATGGTTCCTACGACCTGGCCGCAATACTTAACAAGTCATTGATGAGCTTGGCGGACGTCGTAACCGAACCGAAGCCATACTCAATAGTCGCCAAAGTCCCTTCGTGACGGTCAATGTCCATCGCGGCTACAGCGTCCCGCGGCACTAAAATTTTGAAATCCCGAAAATATGCGTCACGGATGGTAGATTCAACGCATATCTCGGTGGTAACCCCACAAATGATTAGGGTATCGACGCCCAGGCCCCTTAAAATGACCTCCAGGCTGGTATTATAAAAGGAGCTATAGCGAGTTTTGTCCAAAACATAATCTTCCAACCGTTGGTCCATTCTAGGGTCTAATTCGGAGTCCCAGGTGCCCATTACCAATGAGTTGATCTCTTTAAATTTGGACCGTCGGACCAAGCGGAGACCGGCGTCCTTGTAGTCAGCCCGCAGCACATATCTGGTGAAGATGATTGGGACATCAGCGCTGCGGCACGCAATTATCAAATTGCTCACCGGCAATACTGTTTTTTTCAATTCGGTGATGTCCATGCCGCCCTTGTTCATAGAGCCTTCGTCATTAAGGAAGGCGTTCTGCATATCAACGACGATCATGGCCGTCTTGGGCCCTGATAGTGATTCATTATCGCTGGGCATCCGACACCTCGCTAGCTAATCTGATATCGGCAACGGCTAAAAATAATAACTCGGCCACGCACGTTGGTCGGTAACTAAAGGTAACCTTATTTTGTGTCAACTGCGATTTCTCGCCCTCGGTCCGAAGACTCCCTTATATCGTCGATGAAACGATGTAGCTCTACGGCTTCGTTGAAATCGGGCTGGCAGTCGTTACCCGAAGAGATAGATTGGCCAAACTGGTAGTACATTTGCCCCACGTTGTATGGCTCTCCTTCGGGCATCCCTTCAAGCACGAACCTATATTTCCCGGGTATCTCTAAGTCCTCTAGCGTGTTTCCCCCTTTTGCACCCTGAATACGAACAGCGCTCGTGTTCGCAGATCCCTCTGAAGATACGATCAAGGTCCCGCCTCGTCCGTATATCTCCATGCGATAGCCGCTGCCAACCCACGGATTGCTCGCTACGTGTACTGAGCCAACCCCGCCGTTTACGAGTTTTCCGCTGACCAAGATGTTATCTGGGGAGGTGACTTCAACTGTTTGCTCAGTGTCGACTTCAAACCATTCCTTAGATTGGTTACTCACCACTGCAGAAATATGACTGAAGTTGCCGACCACGAAACGTAACGCGTCGATCGTATGCCCACAAGCGATGGTCAAAGTGTTAGCGCCGAGGTCAACATCTCGTTGCCAGGTCCGGTCCGAGGTTCTCTCGAGGCCACCGCCATTGATGCGGCTTACGTGACAGGACATCACATCGCCAACATAACCGGACGATACCAGGTCCTTCACGAATAATATGCCCGGATTCGCACGGGCTTGAAGTCCAACCATGTTTCGGACTCCCTTGGCCTGAGCCAAATCAGCCATCTCCTTCGCTTCGGCGGTAGTTCGCCCTAGAGGCCACTCCGTGTAGACATGCTTCCCTGCGTTAAGAGCTGCCATAGTTGGCTCATAGTGCGCTGGGACCCTCAGGCTAACGGCTACTGCGTCTATGTCAGGATGATCTATCAACTCGTGGTAGTCATCGAACGCCAGTCTCGCCCCGAATTTTTGCCTGGCCTCATCGGCACTCTCTTGGCGGGTGGTGCAAACAGCGGTCAACTCGAACTCGGGACTTGCCACCACCGCTGGCAAATGTGCTCTTGGCGCCCATCCCCGGTGGATATTGGCTCCTATGATACCCAGACGTATTTTGTCGGCCATCGGTGCCCCCTGAAATTGGCGAATCTCTCCCCATCCTACCATCGATATAGTCGGGAAGTTCACCGCCTGCCGTAACGCTCGGACCGTCACAAAGATCAGCCTGTATAACCCTTTAACCCGTCCATGAATTCTAGAGGTGTACGGCGAATCACGGATGTGATCGCAGGAGTAAGCGCTTATCGATTGTCCGGCCCTTTTTCAATGCGTTAATATAGCTTGGTTATACCAACGGAGAAGTACTCCAACCCTGGATTTCATTGAAAGTCTAGGACGAATTTCTTGTAAGGATCGATATTTCACCATGGTTGATCAGTTAACCAGCCGGCTAGATGCTCTTCACCGGCGTATGAGAGAAGCCCGGATAGACGCCTATCTGGTCCCATCGTCCGACGCTCATCTGAACGAATATGTCCCTGAATATGGCCGTAGGCGCACGGCAATAACCGGATTCAAGGGGTCGGCCGGGGACGCGATCATCTGCCCCGACGGCAACCATCTGTTCGTGGATTCCCGTTACTACCTCCAGGCTGACGACGAAGTTGATCTGAGCAAGTTCCGTGTACACAAACTCGGTTTGAGTGGCGAGCACACGCCGAGCCAATGGCTGACGGAGATGGAGAAGGACCGAGTCAGTATACGTGTCGGGTTCGACCCGTTTTTATTGTCAATGCAAGCCCATTCTGCTTATTTGGCGGCCTTGCGTTCGACGGAGTCTGAGATGGTGCCGATCGATGCCAATCTGGTTGACGCTGTCTGGGAAGATCAACCGCTTCCACCGTCCAATTCCATTTATGCCTTGCATGAGGCTATTACTGGAATCGGAGTGGCTGAAAAACTCTCGAATATTCGGAAGGAGATGGATGAAGCTGGCGCCGGCCTGTTGGTGTTGACCAAATTAGACGAGATCGCATGGGTTACCAACTTAAGAGGTAGTGACATTGCGTTCAACCCGGTGTTCGAGGCATACCTGGTCATCGACTTGGAAAGCGCGACGTGTTTCACCCGCACTATTCCGCCTCCTGCATTGCGGCAAGCTCTGTATTCTTTGGTCGAGTTCCAACCCTACGAGGCCTACGTCGAATCGATGGGACTTGCCAGCGCCAGGGCGTTGGAAACCGTGTGGCTGGATCCCAGCGGGACGACAGTGGCCACCCGTCTGGTTCTGAAAAGCGACCAGAAAGTACTTGAAAAGGCGAATCCCGTGGTGATGCTCAAGGCAATAAAAAACGAAGCTGAGATCTCTGCTAGCCGGAAGGCTCACCGTCACGCTGCTGCCGCCAAGATCCGCAGTTTCAAGGTCTTGGAAGACAAAATAGCTTCTGGTCAAGCGGTAAGTGAGCTTGACTTCAGCCTTTTGCTGCACGAAGAATACGCTAGCGAAGATGGGTTCTACGATCTCAGTTTCACTACCATCGCCGCTGCAGGTGCCAATGGAGCGATAGTCCACTATGGCGATGCGGATCCTGACGTTTTACTAACAGACGGTGAGTTGTTCCTTGTCGACTCAGGCGTTCAGATGCTCGGCGGCACTACCGACGATACTCGAACCGTTATCGTTGGCACCTCCTCAGACCGTCAGAAACAGATGTACACCAAAGTCCTGCGTGGTCACATAAACCTAGCCATGCAGAGATTTCCCGAAGGCACCGGCGGGATCGCTTTGGACGCTTTGGCTAGAACCCACCTTTGGAACTCCGGACTGGATTATGGGCACGGCACCGGCCACGGCGTCGGCGCATTCTTAAACGTCCATGAAGGTCCCCAGAGAATTGCTCCCAGGGGTGTGGACGAACCCATGAGAATCGGAATGATCGTCTCCAACGAACCTGGATATTACGAAGCAGGTTGGGGAGGTGTGCGCCTAGAAAATCTATACTTGGTAGCTGCTGATGTTACATTGCCGGACCATCCAGACGGCAAGCGTTGGCTGCGCTTGGATCCTTTGACATTGATACCCTTTGACACATCCCTAATCGACTGGGGTCAGATGTCGGAATCAGAGAAAGCATGGCTTGGGGAATATCACCAGGAGGTGTGGGACAAGATCAGCCAGATGCTGGGAGATGACGACCGACGATGGCTTTTGGAGAAGTGCCAACTTCCGGGTATTTTAATCTCATAATAGGGCATGCATTTTTTCGGATGCGTCACCCCTTCGGGAGCCACGGCCCTTCTTCCAATGGCACATTCATTGAGACCCGAATCCCCTGCCCGATCCCTCGGGTGATGTGACCATGCCCAGTGGTGTCCTGTGCGATTAGAATATCGCCCGGGTTGAGGCGCTTGATTGTCCCATCGGCCACTTCAATTTCGGAAATACCCTCCAAGTGCACAACATACTGGATACGTGAAGCGTTGTGGTAGTCATCGACTGAAGGTGACTGGCTTTGATTCAGCCTGGTAGGGCCATCTCCGATATGCTTGATGATTTCGGCAAATTGATCTGTCGGTACGTCAAAAAGAAGTGACTCGCCGTCTGAGCCAGGGTAGACCGTTACTATTTGTACCATCAAAGCCTCCGATTTATGTTGTTGTTTCCAGGCAAAATGCCTGACGCCCGTTGTCTAAAGATTAACGGCTCCCTGCCAGGTATGAATCGGTAGCTCGTTTCAAGCCGGCCCTTCGGTTAGCTTGGAGCGCGTCTTTCATGCTGGCAGACCTTTGTTGGGAATCTATGATTCCCGTGAGGCTACCTTGGTAGCGGGGCATGACGTAGCGAGCCATCAACTCGTAACTCCGGTGCAATTTGTCGCGAGGCGCCCAGTCCTCTGCCCGCAACAGCAGTCCGCCGAACCCACCACTGGCTTCTTGGAGGCGTTCTATCCCGGCGATGCAATCGTCCGGGGTTCCCACGATCCACTGGTTGTGTTCCACCATATAGTCGACCACTTCATTGGCGGGCACGTCAGGGATCGGGTTGCCGTTGGTCCCGCCGGTGTATTCGGTCACCACACGGCCGGCTCCAACTCGGATATCTTCAAATGCCTGTTCTCGGGTTTCCGCCAGATGACACCCAACGGACAGCCGCCAGTCCTCACGGCGCACGGTTTGGCCGTGCTCGGCCGCCGTTTCCTCTGCGATGCTCCACTGGTCTTTCAACGAGGTGCTTCTGATGGCATCGCGAGGCACACTTAATGAGATTACCGAGACGCCGTGCTTGCCTGCTAGAAGTACGCCGGCAGGCGATTGGACCGAGGCAACGGCCACCGGCAAAGTCGGCTTCTGATAGGGCCGGAGCTGTAGTGTCGCATCTTTCAACTTGAACCAATCGGTCTCGCAAGTCACCGGCTCGGAGCCGTCCAGGAGCTGCATGATCACCCCCAACGATTCGTCCATCATCTCCCGTTGGCGCTCCGGATCGATACAAAACATATTCGCGTCGGACGCTAGTGCTCCGGGCCCAACGCCGAGCATCACTCTTCCTCGGGTCAGGTGGTCCAGCAGCACCATCCGGTTAGCCACCATATAGGGATGGTGGTAGGGCAAACTGACTACGCCGGTACCCAGGCGGATGTGGCGGGTCCGGCCAGCTGCGGTGGCGATAAATACCTCGGGAGATGCAATAGTTTCCCAGCCCCCGCTGTGGTGCTCGCCAATCCAGGCTTCGTCGAATCCCAGATCATCCAGCCATTCGATCAACTCAAGGTCACGCTCCAGGGCCAAGGTGGGGTTTTCACCTACCCGGTGAAAAGGGGCCATAAAGGTACCGAACGTCATGTTGTCAGTCAATGCAGTCAAAGAAATCTCCTCCATCTTGCATAAATCTAACCTTAATCTGCGCCAGTCGGGTGAGCCGTCTTGCTCAACCCAGACACTTTCAGAGTGAAAGCATATTCAAGGGCCACTTCTTTCAGCCAGTCGAACCGGCCAGAGGCGCCGGCGTGTCCGGAATCCATGTAAATCTCCAACTAGAACCAAAAGTCATTCTCATGACCGAGTGTAAACCTTGTCCGGCGTTATCTTCACCAGGACCCGTGGTTGGGTCTTCCAACGCTCCACATACCCGTCAACCTGATCGGCCTCCACATACCGCTGGATAACCTTGCGGGCATCGTCCCAAATATCTCCATCATCGACCGTCGCTCGACCCTGAAATACCACGTAATCTGATGCAAGGGGTGGTTCATAGACACAGACGGACATCCTGTCATCACGTCTCAGGTTAAAAAATTTCAGGCGCTGCTTTGTTGTGACGAACATCAATGTGGCCCCGTCGTAGTAGTACCAATTGGGTGAAAGATGAGGCGACCCATCTTTATTAATGGTCGCCATTACGGCCATCTTTATGCCCGCTAAGAATTGATCGATTTCCTGTTTGTCCATTTTTCTCGCCTCTTTCACATCTGCCTACTTATCCCGGCAACTCAATGATTGACACCCAGACCGGAGCGTGTCCCAACGGATAGGTCTCAAGAGGGGTCAATTTTCCTGAATCAGAGTTGACGCTGAACGACGCCATGCGGCCCGATTCTTGGCCGGCGGAGTAGAGAAATCTGTCCTGAGGGCCAAGGCACAACGCATTGGGTCTCGCCTCGGAGCCAACGATGCCGTTGCCGGTCAACTGCCCGGTGGCGGTATCTATCGAAAAACAGGCGATACTGTCGTGCCCACGGTTGGGAGCGTAAAGGAACCGACCTGACGCAGAGACCTGAATCTGCGAGCAGGTGTTCCGCTCGGTGTAACCTTCCGGCAGGGTGGTTATGGTCTGAAACGCTGACAGCGTTCCATTGCCGGTGTCCAGCCGATAGCCGGTTACACTACAGTCCTGTTCGTTGGAAAAGTACAGGACGTCCAAAGAGGGGTGAAAACAGAAGTGGCGCGGGCCTAGAAACTCTTCCGGCTCCACCTTGGCAGGCGAATTTGGCGTGAGATGGCCGGTGTTTTCATCGAACTTATACTGGAAGATGGCGTTAGGTCCGTTGCCAGCGATATGCGGCACAAACGCGTAACTGTTGGTCGAATCAGTCTGCATTGCGTGGGCCCCGGTCGCCGTGGCCAGCCATTCGATGGGTGGGTCCCCAACCGATCCATCAGCGCCGATCGGATGCACCCCAACATGGGCGCCTTGGTAATAGGCCGACAGCACAAACTTGCCTTTGCGATCCGTGGCTATGTAAACGGGCCAACCCTCGACGGGTATCGTGCCATTTTGTGTGAGCCCTCCGCTGTCCTGGTCGATCTGAAAGCTGGCTATCTGTGGCGTATCGCGGCATCCCGCGTAGAGGAACTTCCGGTCCGGACTAATCGCCATTGTGAACGGCCCGCCGGGAATGGAGACCTCAGCCTGAGGGGTTAGCTTTCCCGTTTGCGGCTCTATGGTGTGGACCAATATTTTGTCATCCTCTTGCAATGCAACATACATGTAATAAGGCATACTTCCCTCATTCCGTTTGGATCTTTACGTCGTTACTCAATATCCCCGGCATTCTAGACGACTTAGCGCGAGACAGGCCACAACTATCCTAATTGCGGCCAAAGGTTAACGGCCCGGTCACCTGGCTTGATATCTCCGGGTAAAGAGTTTCCTCCCACCATTCAAAGATTGGTGGCGATGGCACCGGCATGGACAGGACTGTGGCGAACCTGAGAGCATCGCCGAGGGTTAATCGCAGGGTTTACCACAGAGGTGGGAAACACCCCAATTGGTGTTTTCCGTTTACCCAGTACTGTCATTCCTACGAGTGGAGCGACGAAGGATCTTTCAATTCTCGGCCTGGCAGACCCTTCGGTTCAATCGGGGTGACATTTACGCATTCCGTCCGACCAATGACATAGCGAGGCAATCGCCATATATTTAAGGCCACGGCGCCCAGTTTCTCTGTTATGCCCTTCCCTTTCTGGCGATAAATTCGGGGAACGCTTCTTCAACACCGTAGCCTTTGACCACATTGGTGAAGTCCTTCTCGTTCTTCCACATTCCTTCCAGATCAGCGGTCATGTCTTGCATCAGTATCTGCTTGATGCCCTTCACCGAAGCTTGGTTGTTGCTGGCTATCAACTTGGCCATCTCCATGGTTTTGGCGCGCAGCTCGCCAGCCGGCACCAGATGGTTAAGTAGGCCAATCTGGAATGCTTCTCCCGCTTCCACAACGCGGGCCGTGAACAGCAGTTCTTTGGCCTTGGGCCAGCCCACTTGGTTGGTCAAGGTCCAGGTGCAGTTGATGCGGCCATAGGCCACGGCCAGGAACCGGAATTTCGTGTTCTCGCAGCCGACACGGATGTCTAGGCAAGACGCAAGCACCGCGCCACCGCCGTAGGCCAGCCCGTTCATCATTCCAATCACGGGTTTTGGCGAGGCAGATAGTTCGTACATCCATCGGGAGTGTTCCCCCTGGCGGGTGTCCCGTTCCTCTTCAGTGCGGTTACGGGCATCTTCCCGCTGCTCGTGTATGTCACCGCCTGCGGAGAACGCCTTCTCGCCGAAGCCGGTGATCACGATGCAGCCGATATCATCATCCGTATTGGCGGCCACAACTGCGTCGTGAAGCTCGGTGTTCAAGACATGGTTCATGGCATTCAGGACCTCAGGCCGGTTCAGAGTGATCACCGCCACGCCGTCTTCGTTCTCTACCAGAATGGTTTCGTATGCCATTTAACCCCCGTCCAGCTCTTTCCCGACCAGGGAGCCCGATGACCGAGAAGAAATCATTTGAAATTTGATTCGTAGTCCGATTCTACGGTTAGGGTGGCGGCCCGTCAATTTGGGCTGAAAACCCCCTTGGTTATGGTAAACTTCCAACGAACTCAGGCGTGAATTGAAATTTCTCTCCCGGTACCTAGGAGGTAATAGATTTGGCTCAGAAGATGAAGGCTGGCGACGCCATCATTGAGATGCTGCGGCAGGAAGGTGTCTCCCACATCTTCGGAATCGTGGGTTCATCCTTCCTGGACATCCTGGACCCGCTCTACGACCGGGACGACATCCATTTCATCGGAGTGCGTCATGAGCAGGGCGCGGCGCTGATGGCCGACGGCTACAGCCGCATCTCAGGCGCTCCCAGCGTTTGCCTCGTGACCAACGGGCCCGGAGTCTTGAACCTGACCTACGGCATCGGCTCGGCCTACGTGGCCCACTCTCCGGTGGTCGTGCTGGCCCCATCGGCTTCCAGAAACCACCAGAACCGCGACTCCACTCAGGAGTTCGACCAAGTAGCCCTCTTCAAGCCGATCACCAAGGCCGCCTTCTCAATCAACAAGATTGAGGTGCTGCCCGAAGCCTTGCGGCACGCCTTCCGTGTGGCCACCTCAGGCAAGATGGGCCCGGTTATGATCGACATCCCCCGTGACCTGCTCCCCGGTGCAGAGATTGAACTAGACCTGCTGCCACCCGACACCTACCGCCCCGGACAGACCCGTTCCAGGGGAGACCAAGGCCTGATCGACAAGGCCGCCGCTGTGTTGTCGGCCTCCCAACGCCCCGTCATTTTGGCCGGCGGTGGAGTCCAGTGGAGCAACGCCGGTGATGAAGTCTGCCGCATGGCCGAACTGACCGGCGCCGCCATCGTCACTTCCTACGGCCGGGCCGATGCCGTGCCCAACGACCATCCCAACTACCTAGGCCACCTGGGGCGGTTAGGCTCGGCTGAAGGTATCGAGGCGGTCCGGCAAGCCGATACCATCCTGGCCGTGGGCACTCGCCTCAGCCAGTCGACAACCTTCTATGACAACCGGTTCATACCCGAGGACGCCAAGATCATCCAGATCGAGATCGACCCTCAGGAGATCGGACGCAACTACCCTGTAACTGTCGGCATCGAAGGCGACGCCAAGGCAGTGATGGAAGGATTGCTGGAGAAGGTCCGGGAGCGGGAGCCCCGTCCCAACGAGCAATGGGTCTCGGAGATTGGAGATTGGAACTCACGCCGGGCATCCCGCCTCCAGGACGAGGAGAAACTCTCCGGCTCATCCATAAAGCCCCAACGGGCCTACGCCGAACTCAGGAAGGTCATGCCGCGTGACGCCATCATAGCGCTGGACGCCGGGCTGGCCCCCAACTATGGGCAGGATCGTCTGAACTACTACGAACCACGGAGCCTGATAACCTCCTTAGACCTGGGCGGTCTAGGGTTCAGCTTCCCGGCGGCCATAGGCGCTAAGTTCGCCGCCCCTAACCGGCCGGTGATCAACTTCAACGGAGACGGAGGATTCCTGTTCAACGCCCAGGAGTTCTCCACGGCCGTGCAATACAATCTGCCGGTGGTCACCGTCATCATGAACAACGGCATTTGGGGGTCAGAGAAAGCCTACCAACGTTACGCGTTCGACGAGCGTTACGTTGGCGCTGACGTCGTCAACCCTCGCTTCGACAAATACGCGGAGATTTTCGGCGGCTCCGGGTTCTACGTTGAGCGACCCGAAGACATCGGCAATGCATTCGAAGAGGCCCTGGCCTCCGGCAAGCCCAGTATAATTGAGATACCGACTGACCCAGACGAGATGCCGCGCCCAGCCCGGCTGGCTGAGGTACAGGCGCCGACCCAATAAACCAACCCGGAGGTGATGGTGCCGGAAGAGAAATACAAAGAGATATTTAGATGGAACAAGTAATAAAGCCCGACACAATAAACCTAGAAGAGGACGCTGTGGTGATTCTGTGGGAGGACGCCCACCGCAGTCCTTTTCCCCACCGCTACCTGCGGCTGCGTTGCCCCTGCGCCAACTGCGTGGACGAAATGAGCGGCAAACGGACCTTGGACCCGGATACGATACCCCATGACGTGAAGGCGCTGGACCAGATGCCCGTGGGAGCCTACGGAGTGCAGTTCCTGTGGAGTGATGCCCATTACACAGGCATTTACACCTATAAGGTGCTGCGGGCGGCCTGCCCCTGCATCATCTGCGGTGAGGCAAGGGCCTCAGCCAAAAACGCTAATGGAGGCTCGGGCGAGAGCCCTAACGCCTGAGGATTTTTGCGCTTAGCCAGAATCCTTGGCGGTTTGGTTGTCTCGGTTGCGCAGAGGCTTCTCCAGAGACGCTTTGAACTTGGGGGATGTGAAGGTGTTTGACTTGAAAGCGAAGTTGGATAATTGCCGTTTGGCCGGATTGCCGCATTTCTCGCAATTGGCCGACTCTCCAGACTGGGAGACCGACCGCATCACTTCAAAATCCAAGCCGCAATCGGCACAGTAATATTCATAGATGGGCATGGGAACCTCCTGAACTTAAAACCATTTTAGACCCCCAGGCAATTGGATGCCACGGCATATGGAAGAACCAAAGTCTCTTCTCCATTAAGGGAAAAGAGACAACAGACTAATGAGAAAGGGAAGTAATCATGGCAGAAACCACAGACGTTGCGATTATTGGGGGCGGGGCCGCGGGCTGCGCCGTCGCGTACTACCTAGCCCAATCGGGAGTGAAATCGACGATCATCGAGCGGGAAGGGCTGGGCAACCAAGCCTCCGGGTATTCCGCCGGCGGGCTGAACCCGCTGACGGGCATCGGCATACCTGGGCCTCTGGGCGCCTTCGGCTGGGAGTCCTACCAGCTACACATCGAGCTATATGAAAGCCTCAAAGAACAGTCCGGCATCGACTACCAGCACCGGACCGTCGCCAAGATTGACCTCGCCATGCAGGAATCGGATGTGGTGGGACTCCGAGAAACCTTGGAACTTTTCCAAGGCGTTGATGGCTTCAACGCGCGCTGGCTGGAACCCGAGGACATCGCCAAGCTGGAGCCGCGTATCGCGCCTGGTATCTTAGGCGGCGTTTACGAATACGGCAACGACGCGGTGGACAGCCATAACCTGACCGAGGCCTTTGCCGCGGCAGCAGAGAAGATGGGCTCAACCGTCCGTGCCGGCAACGTCCAGAGTCTGGAGAGCAGCGGCGGCAATGTGGACCGTGTGGTCTTGGCAGATGGTGAGATATCCTGCGGTCAGGTGGTCATGGCCATGGGACCGTGGTCGCGGCGAGCTGAATCTTGGCTCGGCGTCTACATCCCTGTGGATCCGCTTAAGGGCGAGATCATCCGCCTCGAAAACAAGGGCGAGCCCTTCAAGCATGACCTCTCCGGCGGAGGCGGCACCATCTACCCCAAGCTGGACGGCTTGAACTGGTGCGGTACCACGGAGGAGTGGAAGGGGTTCGACCGTGAACCTTCAGAGGAGGTCGCGCAGGCAATCAGGGGGCGGGTGGTCCGGCTGGTGCCAGACCTGGCTAACGCCAAGATCATAAAGCACACCGCCTGCCTGCGGCCAGTCACCCCCGACTGGCTACCGGTTTTGGGCCTGGCTCCGGACTGGGAGAACGTCTATCTGGCCACCGGCGCGGGCAAGAAGGGCATCCTGTTGTCCACCGGCATCGGCAAGTCAATCGCCGACCTGATGACCACCGGCGAGACGACGCTTTCCATACAGGGCTACGCCCCAGAGCGGTTTGCGACTCAACTGCAATGATAGGGGTCAAATGCCCAAGAAGATAAAAATAACGGCTGGTAGCTTGGTCGTAGACGCCGAATTGAACGACACTCGGACTGCGAGCGCGGTTTGGGACGCTCTGCCTATTCAAGCCAACGGCAGCACCTGGGGAGATGAGGTATATTTCCGTATTCCAGTGGAGGCCGAGTTAGAAAGCGGGCAAGAAGTGGTAGAGCTTGGCGACCTAGGCTATTGGCCCCCGGGCCAGGCTTTTTGCCTATTCTTCGGTCCGACGCCAGCCAGTCAGGGCGACGAAATCAGACCGGCCAGCGAGGTCACGGTAATCGGGAAGATTATCGGAGACAGCGGAGTATTGAAGGGCGTTTCTTCGGGCAGCTCTGTCTTGATCGAACCGGTTTAGCAGCCGAACTGAGCTGACAGACTGGTGTCGCCTGACGCTACCACCCGCCCATCCGCCAATAATTGCTCCATACTTAGCCGGCCATAAACCAACAGGACGAATGTTTGGGTGTCACAGCCGAAGATCGCGTCCGGTCGTTTGTCGCTGGCCGACTCCATAATCGCCTTTTGGCCACCACCGGCGATTATGTCATGGCTGCCCGCCACCGTGCCGGTTAACTCGAACCTGAACCGGGCCGATACCGGCATGTTCGCGCCGGGGTCGAATAGCCGCCCAACGACAAACACCGGAAACATCTCCATTATCGAAGGAAGGCTCTCGGCTGACATCACCGTGGCTTCTTCCAGGCGCGAACGGATGTCCCATTCGTGGACGATCAACTCGGTGAGGCGCAAGTTAAGGTAAGTCTCCACCGTGATGGTGCCGGCAGGGTGGTAGCATGGCTTATCCTTGTCGGCGTCAGTCAATACAGACAGAAACTCATCGAACCTGGTCATTTCTTTATTGTAAACGTTCAGAATCTCGCCACCGAGACTCTCACGAAAATCTACTGCCACCTGGGCGTTGGCCCGCAAGCGGGCAGCCATGTCTCCCACACCTGCTTCCGGCATACCCTCAGGCGCGGAGCCATCTCCACCGGCTCCTCTGATTATGTTGGGTCCAAAACGCTCGACCGCCCCCATAACGTGAGCCACGACATCCTGGACTTCCCAGGCATCGCAAGCGCTCGGAATCGACCACTGTTCCGGCTTCAACGTTTTCAGGTACACCCCGATACGCGCCGACTCCGCTTTGACCAACTGGACCTTTTCCATTACCGAACCCATAACTTCGTCTCCTCGGAAATCGCCGGACGCCGCTCTGTAATCGTAGCCACGTTGGCGGTATTATAGTGGCCTTCCAGCGTTATTCAATCCCGAACTGGTATAGGAGGTCATAGGTGGCATTAGGATGGGCAATCATCGGGGCGGGGATGCATCCACACCAAAAACTTGCGCCGGCTATCGGGCTTACACCCGACGCCGAGCTGATTGCAATCTTGAGCCGGGACCAGGGGCGGGCCGACGCATTCGCTGAGACCCATGGGGCCAAGGCCGGGTACTCTAACATCGATGACCTACTGGCAGACTCCCGAATAGACGCCGTCTTCGTGGCCTCACCTAACGCCTCCCACCTGGGCCACACCGTACAAACCGCCAAGGCCGGGAAACATGTCCTGTCCGAGAAGCCGATGGCCACCTCAGTTGACGATGCTCTGACCATGGTCCAGGTATGCCAAGCCAACGGCGTGAAGCTCGGCCTGGGGTTCGAACTGCGCTTCCATCCGGCCCATCTGCTGGCCCGTGATTTGGTATCCAAGGGCAGATTGGGCCGTGTCAGGCTGCTGCAAGGGCATTGGGGCCGAGGCGAGCGAGGCGAACCCGAACACAAACCCCGTTCCGGCCTGCGCAGCTGGTGGGAGGACCCGGAAGCCATGGGCGGCGGCTCGGTGATAATGGGCCTTGGCGTCCATGTTTTCGACCTGGTGCGATTCGTCATGGACCAGGAGATCCTCGAAGTTACCGCCATGACTGACGGGCAGACCGACGGCCAACCGCTGGAGCACATCGCCAGCATGTCCTTAAGACTTGAGGACGGGACAATCGCCAACGTCAGTTGCGGCCGGATGCTGCCTGACACGCTGAACAATTTCACCATTTACGGCACCGATGGCCGGTTTACAGGCACCGCCACCGTCTGGGAGGCCCGGATGGGCTCGGTGGAGGTGGTCAGCGAAACGGTCAACCAGGCCGAGAGCTTCGAGTACGACTACCTAGCCAATTTCGTGGCCGAGTTGACCGACTTTCATTCCGCACTGAAAGTAGACCGGGAACCAGCCGCCACCGGCCTAGACGGTCTACGGTCAACCGAGATCAACTCAGCGGTCATCCAGTCGGCTAAGTCTGGCCGGGTCGTCAAGATTGGGCGTCGGTATCCTTAAGTTCCCAATCGGCACGATCAAATATATCGAACATCGCCTCTCTATACTTCAAGGAATATCTCCTCAACCGAGCTTGCGGCGGAAAGATACGCCCACGCTTCTTCCTAGACATGCTTAGTTCTTTTCGTTAGTAAATCCTCGGTCGATTCAATACCGGTCAATTCGATGGTCCAAAGGTCTGAGGGTATTCCCTCGGCGAGCTTATCAATTTTGGCGTGAGCCATGTAGTTTTGATATTTCCTTAATTTCGTCAACATTCCTTCTCCATCTTGGGCCTCGACAAACCCACTACCGACAGCAGATGGAATCAGCGATTGGAGATCGTCCCTGGCTTTCCCATAGCAAAGTTTACAAAGCCCATGTTCCACGCCTGCGGCTAAAGAAACGATGCATCCTGTGAAGTGTCCATACGTGAAGCACATACCAGCCTCACTAATCAAATTGCTCGTCCAACCAGGCATAGACTAACCAATCGGCATCAAGACGCGAGACTCTTTCGAAAGCCGCGAAGCCGGTCGCTCGAGTGAAATTGAATCGATCCTAAGTAAGACTTCTCGGCATTCCTAAACATTCCTAAATAATCTTACCCATGTCCTTTCGTGCACCATTTACATACTCCGATACAGATTTCCCTATATTGATCAGATTAATAAGGTACGGCGAGCATGGTGTTCGCAACCAAGGTAAATCAAGTCGACTTTGACATAATTCGTTTTAAATATAATCTGGTTGACGGCCCCTAAAACCATTGCTACGATTCCCACTCCTATAACTACAAAACACTAGAAGGCTTTTTACTATGACGACCACACAGGGGACCCAGGCGCAGGGCGCTTTACGCGGCGTGCAGGTCTTGGATTTCGGCCAGTACATCCCTGGACCAATGTTGGGGATGCTTCTCAGCGACCAGGGCGCCGATGTCATCAAAGTTGAGCGCCCCGGCGGCGACCCCGCCCGCAGCGAGCCAGCCTTTGCTACCTGGAACCGGGGCAAGCGCTCGGTGGTCTTGGACCTGAAAACGCCCGAGGGCCAAGCCACAGCGCAAGCTTTGGCCAAGAAGGCTGACATCGTCATCGAGAATTACCGGCCTGGAGTAGCAGAACGTCTAGGCATTGGCTACGAAACCCTAACCAAAGAAAACCCCAGGCTGCTCTATTGCTCAATCCCTGGCTTCGGCGAAGACAGCCCTCACCGCAACGAACGCGGCTGGGAGGGAATCGTCTCCGCTTCCACCGGGACCTACCAGCCCTACGACCAATCGGAAGAACCTCTATTCCTCCCGCTGCCCACGGCAAGCACGTTTGCGGCAATAGTTGCCTCGGTGTCCGTGACCATGGCTCTGATAGCCAGAGACCGTACCGGCAAAGGCCAGCGCATCGAAGTCCCCATGCACAGTGCCATGTTCTCGGCCATCGGGCGCCACCTTGTGAAGCTGTATGACATAAACCCGCCCGACATGTTCGACCTGCCCCGAAATGTCATGGCCCATCAATATCAATGTTCCGACGGCCGCTACATTCAGTCCCAAGGCATGTACCAGGTGTTCGTAAGCCAGTTGATGACCGCCGCCAACCGGCCCGAATGGATCGAAGACCTCGAAGACCTCTACGGTGCAGACGTTTCTCCGGAGACCATCGCCATGTGGAAGGACCGGTTCGAGAAGATGTTCATGGAACGTAGCGCCTTCCAATGGGAAGACGACATCGCCGCGGCCAGGGGCGTTGGCACGGTATGCAAGACCATCGAGGAGTGGCTGGTCCATGAGCATGCTATCGCTGGCAAGATGGTTGTTGAGGTCGACGACTCAGAACACGGCACTATGAAACAACCCGGAGTCCAGGTGCGCCTGCGCGGAACGCCCGGCGCCATCCAGGGCCGCGCTCCTACTTTAGGCGAGCACACTGCGGAGATTCTAGCTGGGGTTGCGCAAGTCGATGAAGGTCCGGGACGCCCCGTGACGTTCCCAGAAGGCGCAGAAGACATTATGGGCGCCCTGGAAGGTATCCAGGTGCTGGACCTGTGTATCGTTCTGGCCGGACCCACCTGCGGACGTACTCTTGGCGAGTTCGGCGCAGAGGTCATCAAGATCGACGACCCATCCCGCCCTTACGACATTGCCGGCAACACCGATGTTAATCGGGGCAAGCGCAGCATCAATATAAATCTGAAAACCCCTGAGGGGCTGGAAGTCTTTTACAAGCTTCTGGAAACCGCTGATGTGGTAGTGGAGAACAACCGCGCCTCCAGCCTCGCCCGGTTGGGAATCAGCTATGAAGAGATGAAGAAGCGCAAACCTGATATCATCCACGCGTCTCTGAATGCCTTCGGCTATGACGGCCCTTGGGCCGAGCGGCCCGGCTGGGAGCAATTGGCCCAGGCCACCAGCGGCATCCAGGTGCGGCGGGGCGGCCGGGACGCGGCCCCGAAGATTCTACCCTACCCCATGAATGACTACGGCACCGGCCTTATGGGCGCCTACGCAGTGGCCCTAGCCGTTCACGAACGTAATCGAACGGGCAAGGGCCAAACGGTGAATAGTGGCCTGGCATTGACCGCCGGGCTGCTGCAATCACCCTTCTTCCTTGACTATGAAGGCTACCAACGGGACGAACCTGAAGGCCTAGACGTGCGCGGTTTCTCTGCCAAGTCACGCCTCTACGAGGCCGCCGATGGTTGGATGTACTTACACTGTCCCAGCGATGAGGCGTGGGCGAACTTGGTGAAGCTTTCGGAGTTCACCGGGTTAGGCGAAGGGACCGATGATGCCTTAACTCAATCGCTGGTGAAGATCCTGGCTGGCAAGCCGCGAGCGGAGTGGGAGAAGCTGGTCAACCCCACTGGGGTCAGCGTGATCGCCAACCGGATGGTGGCCGATTTTCGGGACGACGCCGATATCCGCAAAGCCGGCCTGATCGTAGGCCGGGACCACCCGGGCGTCGGCCAAGCCGACCACCTAGGCAGCGTGGCCAAACTCTCCAAGACCCCCATGCGGGTCGGCAGGCCCACTCCTTTATTGGGAGCGGAGACCGATGAGATTCTCGTTGAGGCTGGCTACACCGGGGAGCAGATCCAGGCCATGAAACTTTCTGGGGCAGTAGTCCAGCACCGAGCGTAGGTATTTCTGCTTGGAAGATATCTTCACACTCACGGCCGGTGAGGAGATTGAAATCAAGGTTTGATCAAATTAGACGGTCTAACCCCCAAATAAGTGGATTCCCCGAATGGCTAAAACTTAGTGACTATGTAGGCATAGAGCGGCCCGAGGCCTCCAGATAGAACTGGCTTATTTCTGATCGCTTCAACAAAGACCGCGCCGTGCTGTCATGAATCCGTATGGCAGACACCATTGGAACGTGCTAAACTGGCGCGACGTCTGTAGGCGTAGCCTCAGGTAGAAGAGGTCCCATTGCTCCGCATCTACAACACCCTGGCCAAACGGATTGAAGAGATTCAGCCAACCACGCCAGGGGTCATCCAAATGTACACCTGCGGTCCCACCGTGTACCGCGACGCCCATATCGGTAACCTACGCACTTACCTTATGGCCGACTGGGTGCGCCGCTCGCTGATTCACAGCGGCATGCAGGTAACCCACATCAAGAACATCACCGACGTTGGTCACATGCGCCAGGAACTGGCCGAGACCGGCGGCGATAAGATGATCATGGCCGCTCTGGCCGAAGGCAAAACGATCCAGGAGATTGCCGAGGTTTACGCCGGCCGGTTCTACCGGGACGAAGCCCGCTTGAACATCATGGAAGCAACCGTGTTCCCGTGGGCCAGCCAACACATCCCAGAGATGATTACCATCAATGAGAGATTGCTGGCCAATGGCCATGCCTACGAGAGGGGCGGGAACCTATATTTTGATGTTCCTTCTTTCGAAGGGTACGGCAAACTCTCCAACAACTTTGGCGGCGACCTCTTGGAAGGCGTCCGTTCCGAAGTCGATCCACTGAAGAGAGACCCCAGGGATTTCACCCTCTGGAAGGCCGCGGAGCCGGGCCGGGACGTGAAATGGGGCAGCCCGTGGGGCGCCGGATTCCCTGGTTGGCACATAGAGTGCTCGGCCATGGCCTACAAGTACCTGGGAGAGCATTTCGATATCCACACAGGTGGCGTCGATAACGTATTCCCCCACCATGAAGATGAGATTGCTCAGAGCGAGGCCGCCTTCGGCCGCCAGCACGTGAACTACTGGATCCACGCCCAACACCTACTGGCCGACGGCGCCAAGATGGCCAAGTCAGCCGGAAACGTTTTCCTTATCGAAGAGCTGATCGAGCGGGGGTTCTCACCGTTATCCTTCCGCTACCTGTGTATGACCATACTGTACCGCCACCGAATGAACTTCACCTTCACGTCGCTGAAGGCGGCGGAAAAAGCCCTCACTGGACTTCGGCAGCGGGTCTGGCGTTGGAGCCAGGAGCCGGAGGTGGGCGGCCACACTTCTACGGTCGCGGAATACCGGCGTCGGTTCTGGGAAGCCATAGAATCAGATCTTGACCTTCCGGGCGCCTTGGCCTTGACCTGGGAAATGGTCCGGTCCCAACTGCCGGGCCGCGCCAAGATGGGTCTGTTACTGGAATTCGACGAGATGTTCGGCTTGGACCTAGGCAAAGCTCCAACCGAGAACACCGTGGCCGAAAATATCACCACTACGCTCAAGATCCGGGGCGGACACCGGGAACAGTCCGATTACGCAACAGCCGACTCGTTGAGAGGGCAGTTGGCCTCGGAAGGATACTTGATTGAGGACGCCGTCGACGGCACCAGGGTTCGTCCCAAGACATCTCTGGAACTTCGGCAAGAAAAGTGGCCCTCCGTGTCGTCTTCACGGGAAGTCGAATCTTACCTTGACCAACCGGCCGAACTGGACTTCACCTTCATTCTGAACGCGTACGGGTATCCCAGCGACGTAAAACGCTGTATCGAAGGTATGCTCAGATACATTGGCGACCACTCCGTTGAAGCCATCGTGATTGACAACGGCTCCACCGATGGCACCGGAGAGCTACTCGAGGAGATGTTGGGACATTATCCGGAACTCAGGGTAGTCCACTGCGATCACGTCCTCGGGGATGCCGCCAGCAAGAATATCGGGTTGATGCAGGCCCGTGGGCGCAACATAATCGTCTTAGACGGCTCAGCGGAGATCACCGGAAACATCCTGGATACGGTAGCTGAGCATTTGAATGACCCTGCAGTAGGGATCTTTGGGCCATGGGGACTCAGCACCCCCGACATGCAGCATTTCCACGAAGAAGTTGATAGCGGCGATGCCGATGCGATGCAAGCCTATTGCATGGCCTTTCGCAGGGAAGAGGTCAACAATGTCGGACTGATGCGTGAATGTTTCCGTTTCTACCGGAACCTGGACATTGATTACTGCTTCCAGTTCAAGGACAAAGGTTTTCGTGTGGTGGCAGACTCCAGTCTGCCTCTGGTCCGGCACGAACACCGACAGTGGACGGAATTGGACGACAATCAGCGCGATGAATTGAGCCGGAAGAACTTTGGCCGATTCCTAAAACGGTGGGGCAACCGCCCTGACCTTCTTTTGGCCGCCGACGCTGTAGGGTTCGAGAACCAGCAGAAATTCCATCATTAGGCCGGTGTTGATTCCGTTGATTTAAGCTTTTCCTGTTGTTTTTCTGCGCCATCTTTCCCAATTTTCCATGAATTTTTCCCGGTTGATTTGAGGTTACATCTTCGATCCCATGATTCATCCTATGAAAATTTGACTTGAATTCCGGTGGGCCATACCGCCCGAAATAGCCCACAAAAACATACATTACACAATGAATCGCAGCCAAGGCCCAGAAAGTCGATTGATTCACTCCAACGAACAAGCCAAATAGCACCAAGAAGTAGGGGTTCGACACCATCCGAGAGATGCGATATTCATCATCTTCCATTATCCCCAACTCAGCCTTGACGCTGTGCCTAGCCGGTGCTAGATTCCGAGCAGGTCAAACAGTGAATTCCCTGTCCCCTAGCACGGCCCGGCGGAGCGCCTAACCAATGTCCGAGATTGCCGAAAGACTATTGGCTGGCGAACAAAGGGCCCTATCAAGGTTAATCACCTTATTGGAACGGGGAGACCCAGCAGCCGCAGATGCGATGAGGGCGGTTGATGGGCATACCGGAAGGGCTTACACGGTTGGAATCACCGGTCCTCCTGGCGCGGGGAAAAGCACCATTGTAGACCAACTGACCCAGTTAGTGCGGTCGACAGGCCAAACGGTAGGTATCATAGCTGTTGATCCCACTAGCCCATTTAGTGGCGGCGCCATATTGGGCGACCGCATCAGGATGCAACGCCACTATCTGGACTCCGGAGTTTTCATCCGTAGTGTGGCCACCCGGGGCCAGACGGGCGGACTGCCTAGAATCGTCAAAAGCATGGTTAGGGCGCTCGATGCCGCCGGTACCGACCTGATAATGGTCGAGACCGTTGGCGTAGGGCAGACCGAGCTAGGCATCATCAGTGTGGCGGACACCGTCTTAGTAGCGTTGAACCCAGAGTCGGGAGACGCGATTCAGACTCTGAAAGCCGGAGTAATGGAGATTGCCGACATTTTCTTGGTAAACAAAGCGGACCGGGAAGGGTCGGACCAGATGGCAGCGGCCATCACGGGAATGCTCCACATGGCACTAGTCAGTCCCAGGTGGAGCCCGCCGGTGATGCTGACAACAGCACATACCGGGCAGGGCATCGAAGATCTTTGGGGGAAGATACAGGACCACCGGCAAGATCAGACCGATAGCGGCGACCTTGAAGAGCGCCGGGGAAGGCAGCGCAAGCGGGAATTCATTGAGGCGGTGGAAGAGGTGTTGGCGCAGCGCCTTCGAAATAAGGTTGAAAACGACCCAGACCTAAATGCCACTTTAGAGAAAGTAGCGGCGAAAGAGACCGATCCGTACTCAGCCGCGTTGGAGTACCTGGAATCTTCTCTTTTTTCGGCAGACTGGCTTAACGCACCATAGGCGTATCCCCCGATTTCGGGCCCTATTCATACGCCGGTGTAGCCGGGCAACTCCACTGGAACATCTTTGGGTAAACCCGTCCCTGTTTTTGGGCCGGGGAGACAAATATAACCGATTCTCGGACGTGGAGATTCGAAATGTCAGTGCTAGGCGTTGATTTAAGGGCCTCTCGTAAAAAACCCTCTTCCGTAGCGATATTGGATTCCCATTCGCACCTTACAGAGCTCGCCAGCTTCTATGAAGACATCGAACTGATGAAGCTGGTTGACGATCTCAGGCCGGATCTGGTGGCCATCGGAGCGCCGTTGAACCTGCCATCAGGCTTTTGCTGCTTGGACCAGTCCTGCGATTGCCGTTTCTCTGTCCCCGACAGGAAAGGCCGGCTGTTGGAGCTGGAGCTGGCCAAGATGGGGATCAGTTGTTTCTACACCAACAAAGGGTCAATCATCAGAGAATTAATCTACCGGGGGATACTTCTTAGTCAGAATCTCCGGGGCGCCGGCTATAACGTGATTGAAGTGTATCCTCACGCTACCAAGATGCTGCTCTTCGGCGACAAAGTGCCACCCAAGAATAGCGCCGCCAGCGTTAGTTACACGATTGGCCATCTGACGCCCCTGGTGTCAGGCATGGAGAAACACGCTGACGACCTGGACCGGAATAGCTGCGATGCGATCATCAACGCCTACACCGGACAATTACATGCCCAGTCAAACACCGATGTTCTCGGCGACCCGGAGGAGGGCATCCTAGTTTTGCCCAAGCTCCCGAACTAAACGGGGTGAATTCCTTCAAATAGGGCCAACTAATAAGCCCACCCTTCCGTGAATGGAAGGGTGGGCTTTATTCATGCCTGAGCTACGGCTGATTCAAGGGATAGGCGCTATTTGGAGCTACTATCTCCGTTTCCCTGGTTGCCGCCTATACCCAGGAAATTGCCCAGCATGGAAGTGAATTCCATGGGGAAGATCCATTTGGTGGACGGACTCTCGCCTAGAGACTTCAACGTCTCGAAATACTGAAGGCTCATGGTGCGCCCGTCCGCGGTACTCGCAACACTATTTATGCGTTCTAGAGCTTCACTGAATCCCGAAGCTCTGAGCACTGCAGCTTGCTGCTCGCCCTCAGCCTTGAGAATCTCGGATTGGCGCTGGCCCTCAGCCGATAGGATCGACGCTTGCTTCTCGCCTTCAGCAACGTTGATCTGAGACTGCCGGGCGCCCTCAGACTCGGTGATTTCCGCGGTCTTGATGGCTTCCGCTGATTTTTCCCGCTCCATGGCCGCCTTCACGCCGGGAGGCGGGTCGATCTCATTGATCTCTACCTGGGAGATCTTAACTCCCCATCGTTCGGTGACTTCATCCATCCGGACCTGGAGGGCATCCCTTATGCGCTCTCTTTCCGCCAGGGCCTCAGATAGCGTTGTCCCGCCAATCACTGCCCTCAATGTAGCGAAGGCCAGGTTGACCACGGCCAACTCGAAGTTCTGTACCTCCAGGACCGCACGCTCGGCATATTCCTCCATCACCCTGTAGTAGATGACAAAGTCCATATCGACTACCACGTTGTCGGCGGTGATATATTTCTGGGTAGGGACCCGGGTCACCCTTTCTCTCAGGTCAACCTTGGTCCCGTGATAGACGATCGGCACAAGGAAATGCAGGCCGGAACGGCGAGTGCCAACGAAGGTGCCAAACTTTTGCACGACCAATCTTTGGTATTGCTGAACAAGTATCAGACCGAATGCCATGTTCTCCTCCCTATTTGCCTAGCTATGGACGGCGTTGTTAAGGACCTGGACATATTACGAGTTGTCTCGTTTTTCTGGATCGCTTTGGCGAAAAACCGTCAGAATCAAACCTTCCACGCTTCTAACTTCAACCGGTTCGCCAATCGAAATCGCGCTATCATCTTCGCTAATCGCTGTCCAGGTTTCGTTGCCCACAAGAACTATACCTCTGGGCGCTAGTTCGCCGGTAACCATGCCCTGCATACCGGCCAAGGCAGACGTCTTTTCAGGCGGCCCTTGCCTACGCGACTGATAGGCTGTTCCAACGATATACACCAAGGCCAGGCTCACCACACCGCCAGCGCTGGATATAACCCATCTGTTGACTTCTATTGACGGCATGGTTGGAGATACGTCTCCGAACTGGGTGAACAGGATCAAGCCACCGACGATGAGACTAACGATGGCTCCCACGCCCAAGATGCCGAATCCCGCCACCACCACTTCCAGCACGGTCAACACCATTGCCAAGATAACGAACACAACCCCGGCCCAGTTGACCGGCAGGTTGCCCAGCGCTAGGAACGTCAGCAGCAGACAGATCACGCCAACTACCCCAGGAGCGATCAAGCCAGGATTGAACAATTCAACCACGATCCCCAAGCCACCCACGGTCAGCAGTATGAATGACACGTTGGGGTCAGAGATGAACTCCAAGAAGTGCTCTAAGATGTTCTTCTCTAGTTGGAAAAGCTCCAGACCCTTTGTTTCAAGCACCGCTGTGCCTATTGAAGTCTCAGCGATCAGCCCGTCTAATTTGGCCAGCAAGTCTTCCAAGTCATCTGCTATCAGGTCCACCACGTTGTCGGACAAGGCTTCCTGGGCGGAATAGGAGGCCGCTGTCCAGACCGTCTCCTCCAGCTTGTCTTGGTTGCGGCCCCGCGTCTGGGCGATACTCCTGATCAGGGCGGCGGCATCGTTCTCGACCTTGCTGGCCAGAGTATCGTCCAAGTCTTCGCCGGTTGCCGATATGGGAGATGCGGCGCCGATGTTGGTGCCCGGCGCCATCACCGCGAAGTTGCCCGCCGCCGTGATGAACGTTCCCGCCGAGCCGGCCCTGGCTCCCCTTGGTGAAACGAAGACCGCGATCGGCACCGGAGACTCCAAGAGCAGTTCAACTATCTCGCGAGTCGAACTGAGCAGTCCACCGGGTGTGTCCAGTTGAATGATCAGGAGCGCCGCACCATTCTCTTCGGCCTTGTCGATAGCCCGAGCGATGAAACCTTCTTTGACGTTGTTGATGATTCCGTCGACCGTAATCACCAGGGCGTGCGAGAAGTCCGGCTCCTGGGCGCGGGCGATAACCGGCCCCAACATGCCGGTTGTCAACATGCCCAAGAAGACAAAAACCAGAGAGAGGCGAGCCAACCGGAGCCGCTGGGTCATAAGATCCACCGTCTTGTTTGAAGCCGATTAAATGATGGAGACTAGAGAGTTCCTAAACCGGGGTGCCTGATTCGGCCAAAGACTCGTCCAGAGTGGGTTCCAGGGTAGCATCAGCAGAGAAAACCTCCACCGCCTCCGGCGTCTTGGCCATCCGCGCTAATAGAGGGTTCACCAACCTAAGCACTCTGCCCAAAGTTGGATGGTCCATGATCTTCCGAATCATTGAACTATGCCAGTCGAATGACACATCTGGAGAGTCGCCCAGTTCAGCGATTAAGCCGTTCCTGCTGGCCTGGTGGATAAGCGAACTAATATGGCTATCACCCAGGTACTCAAATACCCGGCGAGCGGAATAACCCACTTCCAGTTCATCGGAGAGCAGGCTTTTCCATTTTTTCTGGTAGGAGCCTAGGCGGTTGGCGGACAGACTATCTTCATTCAAGGCCAGATTCAACGCGCCTGAGGCGACCTCGCTGGCAAGAAGGGAATAAAAGATTCCGCCGCCGGTAGTCGGTTTGACCTGTCCTGCGGCGTCACCAACTACCAATAATCTGTCTGAATATGTCTTGCGCGGCGGCCGTAGTGGGATGCCCCAACAGGCCGGTTTGTCCATCGATTCCGTGATCTTCCCCTCCGCCTGCCTGGAGGATACAAACCGGGCGAACCGTTCCGGAGCATTCTTACGCACTAGGAGACCGGCCAGGGCGTATCCGGGCTGTGTTGGAACGAGCCAGGCAAAGAACCCAGGGGCGATATCACGTCCGAGATAAACCTCAACTTCGTCAACACCTTCTGTCTTAACCAGGGCTTGGACGCCAACTACATAATCCGATGGCTCTCCAAGTCCCAACTGACGGTTCAATTGGGAGCCAAAACCAACCGCCAAAACCAATGCTCTGGCTTCTTTGGTCCCGTCTTCGGTTGACACTGAGACCCGGTCTTTCTGCTGTTCCAGGCTCAATACACGGTGGCCTAGCAGGTATTCGGCGCCGGCCTCCCGGGCTCTATCGGCGAATGAAGCTACGTAGGCCACCCGGTCGACCACCCGGGCGACAGGATACGGGGTTTCAAATCTGACGACCTCCCCAGAAGGGGCGATCACGCTAGCCGAATTGAGCTCTCTATGGACCAGCCTAGGGTCTATGGGGTAGCGTCGAAAACATTCTTCACCAACCAGACCGGTACAAAGTTTATCGCCGATGCTCTCCCGGGAATCTATGACGGTAACGCCGTGACCCATGGAAGCTAACGAAAGGGCGGTGTTATTGCCCGCCGGGCCAGCGCCCACCACTATCACATCTTGCAAATTGAGCCTTCCTTGAAATTACCCCTTGAATCGACCCGTTCATAACCTAGATTACAGGGCCGATTGCCACGAGGCGATTATACTCCCAGGCATCAGGTTGGGCCATAGAATCAGACCGACCAGTTCTCAGTTATTGTCAACCAAACAACGGCCGATAACCGAGCGAGTTCTGCCAGCGATTCGCGCCTTGACAACGCGTGGCGGGAGTGTATAATCTCCGGCAAAACGATAATTGGTCAGACCACTTTCTTCGAGCTCCATACCGGGCAGGGCAACGGCTAAACCTATGCAAGCTGGATTGCGCAATTTCCAAGGTCAGCGGCTCCACGAGTCTATCGTCGAGCAGTTTCACGCTTTGATCCAAGATGGATCTCTGGAACATGGAGTTAAGCTACCAGCTGAGCGGGTCTTGGCCGAGCAACTAAAGGTCAGCCGCAGTTCGGTGAGAGAAGCCATCAGGACCTTGGAGCTACAGGGACTGGTTGTCAGCAAACACGGTTCCGGGACGTTCGTAAACACCCAGAGTCTGGACGCCGTTACCACTTTGATGACGTCATCTTTGGGCGTTGGATTGGACGCCCTTGAGGCCCAGCTCCATGACATTTTTGAAGTTCGACACCTCTTAGAGCCCCAACTAGCCGCTTTAGCGGCGCAACGGGCCACCCCAGAGGACGTAGAGCGGCTTTCATATATCTTGGTTGAACAACAACGCCAAATTATGGAGGGCGAGACCGGTGTAGATGCCGACACAGAGTTCCATTTCGCCTTGGCCACCGCCACCCACAACACCGCATTGGTCAAAGTGGTTAGCGCGGTTGAAGACGTATTGCGTCAATCCCGCGACCAAACTTTGCAGCAACCAGGCCGGTCCCAGAGGTCATTAGACTCTCATCGCCATATCTTGGATATGGTCCGGGCCGGAGACCACATGGGAGCCCGGTCGGCAATGGAACATCATCTGACCGCAGTGGAGCCGTCCGCGGTCTACCCAGATGCGGTCACCAGCAATTAATAAATAAAAGGGACACCGAATATCAGATAGCTGAGGAGGGGACCTATGGCTACTCTAGCCGTGGAGGTGGTGTACCGGGGCATATTCCAGCGGACACTGGCCCGGAACATCGTCCGACAGATCGTATTCGCCGCCCGTAAGGACGGCAAGATTGGCACCGCCTTTGGGCGTTACAGTGACTCCCCCGAAAGAAATGGCATCCCGGCCAAGCAATTCGCGATCGTTTGTGACACAGCCCTGGAACTTGAGGAAAGCCTGGCCGTCTACGAGGCAAAAGCCGTGGATGTCACCATCAACGTTGACGATTCCATGTGCAAAGGAATCGAGTCCTGGGCTTGGTATGGTCTTCAACCCATAAACGAACTAACTAAGTCTGACGGAACTTTGATTGTGACCTCCCGTCAGGACGCTGATTCCTTGATCGAAGACATCCACCAGAAAGACACTCCTTACGACCTGGCAATCATCCCCAGCACCGTGAGTTTCTCCGGTCTCTGGGTTTACAAAGACGACCATACCGACATGCGGATCTTGGGAACGCTTTGCAAGGTCTGCCCTGAGTTGGTGAGCCTCAAGGCGATGTTAGAGTCTGTCCAGGAACAGACGGGCAACAGCACGAAGGTTGCCTCGGTCCAGCGCGCCCACGACCGGACAACCACCCGGCTCGTCGAGCCAGGCGAGGGCAACTCCGAGACCCCGTTCAGCTTTGACATGCCCGGCTGGAAGACCATGGAAGAAGGCCTGGTCATCCGCGGTGTTCCCGAAGGCACCGGCTTTAGGGGCGGCGACGAAGGCTACCAGCCCGGCCGGAGCGAAGTCTTTAAGAAGTGGAGCGTCCGGTCTATGCGCCCGGTCATCAACTTCGACACCTGCATCAAATGCACACTCTGCTGGCTGCAGTGTCCTGACACCTGTTTCGACATTACTCCAGACGGTCTGTATGACGCTAACATGGAATCATGCTGCGGTTGCGGGGTCTGCGAAGCCGTCTGCCCGGTGCCCGACTGCGTGACCATGGTGAGCGAGGCAGAATTCAACGACAACAACAGCCAATGGGACGCTTGGACGGCCGACAAAGACGGCTATAACAAATGGATGACTGTCCTAGTGGATCAAACGAAAACCGAGACTCGGACCCATGGTTTCCACCACGTTGGTGGCTACGACGAAGAGATCACTGCGACGGAGGAAGCCTAATGGCAACAGTACAGTCGAAACCCTATGCTGAATCCACAGAGGAACTGATCAGCGGCAGTGAGGCAATCGGCATTGCCTGCGCACTCGCCGACGTCGATGTGATCACCGCATATCCAATCCGGCCCTACGACACGGTGATGCAATACGTATCCCGTCTCAAGGCCGACGGCAAATTCGACTTCGATTTCATCGTTGCGGAGAGCGAACACTCCCAGTTCGAGATCGTGAAACACGCCTCAGCAGTGGGCGCCCGGACCTTCACCGGATCCAGCGGAGTGGGCTGGTTCTACGCCTTTGAAGCCATCACCGTCACCGCCGGGCTTCGGATGCCAGTGGTAGCCATGGTAGGCAACCGCGCGCTAGACGATCCCGGTGCCTTCGGAGTTGAGCACAATGACGCAATGGCCGTCCGTGACCTGGGCTGGCACCTCTACTGGGTAGCCACCGCCCAAGAAGCGTTGGACATGGCGCTGATCGCATGGAAGGTGGCAGAAGACCCCAGGGTCCTGCTGCCCTTCGCCCTGAGTTGCGACGGCTCGTTCTTGACCCACTCACAAGCCATCGTACAAGTGCCGTCCCAAGAGCAGGTAGACAAATTCCTGCCCAGCTACCAGCGTGGCACGCTGCAGTTGCACCCAGACAACCCCATCACCGTGGCCCCACAAGTGAACGAGGACTGGCTGATGGAGATCCGGAAGCAGACCGACGAGGCCATGCGCCGGACATCCGGAGTGATAAAAGAAGCCTACGATCAGTTCCGGGAGATATTTGGGCGCGGTGACCCCAGCCCATTCATCGAAGAGTATATGTGCGATGACGCAGAGATCATTCTGGTGGGGATGGGCACACTTGCCATGCCGACCAGGGTGGCCGTTCGCCGCATGCGGGAGGCTGGCAAAAAGGTCGGGTTCCTGCGCATAAAATTCTTCAGGCCGTTCCCGGCTGCAGAGATTCAGGAAGTCCTGGGCAAGGCCAAGGGCGTGGCGGTCATCGACCGCGACTATTCCTACGGCTCGCCGTCTTTCGGCGGTGTCTTGTTCCACGAGTTGCGTTCATCCCTTTACAACCTGGACGATCGGCCCATGATGTTGAACTTCATCGCGGGCCTAGGCGGACGGGAAGTTATGGTTCATGATATAGATCAAATGGTCGAAACCACCCAAGAAGCCGTCGATACTGGTAAAATTGAGCAAGAGACCACCTGGGTCGCGGTAAGGGAGTAATCAAAATGGCTACTTTGCAAGACCTTCCCCAGATTAAGGGAGTTAAGAATATCCCAGTGGAAGAGTTCTACTCCTCTGGTCACCGGACCTGCCAGGGCTGCGAATCGGCCCTGGTGATGCGGCTGATGATCAAGGCCGCCGGACAGCGGACCATCGTACTGGGCAGCACGGGCTGCATGTATGTAGCCAACACCACCTACTACAGCACCCCGTGGGTAGTGCCATGGATGCACACCCAACTAGGGTCGGCAGGCTCGGCCGCCACCGGAACAGCCGCGGGTCTGAGTTCCATGATGCGCAAGGGCAAGATGCAGGAAGAACCCATCAACGTTATCGCCTTTTGCGGCGACGGCGGCGGAGTGGACATGGGGCTTTCGGCCTTGTCTGCGGCCCTGCAGCACGATGAATACAACCTCCTGATCATCTGCTACGACAATGAGTCGTACGCCAACACCGACATTCAAGCGTCGGGCAGCACCCCCTGGGGAGCCAACACCACGTTCAGCCCTCCGGGCACAGAGATCCGGAACATGAACACCCGTTGGAAGAAGAACATGGCGCCTATGTTGGCAGTCGGACATCCGGACATGAAGTACGTGGCCACGGCCTGCGCTTCCTATGGGTTGGACTTCAACAACAAAGTGCGCCGCGCCCTGACCTCTGGCGGGCCGACTTTCATCCACTGCATCGACCCCTGCCCCAAAGGTTGGGACTATGACCCCAAGTACTCACACGAGTTGGGGATGCTGGCCATCGAGACCGGCCTGTGGATCCAATACGAGATTATCGACAACGAGTTGATTCTCAACGGCCCCAGCCGCGCCATCGCCAAGGGGATTCGCAAGCGGAAGCCGGTTGAAGACTACCTCCTGCGCCAGGGCCGGTTCGCCCACTTCCTGCCGGAAGACATCAAGAAATTCCAGGACAAGATCGACGAGACCTGGGAAAAATGGTGGATTCCCGGCCTAGTCCCCATAACCCCTGGCCAAGGGGATTAAGTACTGTGTACGCTAGATACCTCCGGTCGCATACGTTGCTAGTAAAAGAAGGGCGGACTAAGTCCGCCCTTCTTTTTTGCGTTCCCATTTTGGATCTAGCCACCTATCGAAGCTTTCATTCTGAGGAGAGGACCGATGAAGAATCTCGTTTCACGAGGAATTCACGTTCAACCAGAACAATGAGACCCCTCGCTACCCTCAGGGTGCCAGGGTGGAGGCGCCGAATAATCTTGTCCTATGCAGAATCCAGCGTTGACGGCTACTCCTCTGCCTCGGCAGCAGCGAATTCATTAACCTCAGAAACCAATCGGTCTCCCAGCCGGTCTTTCTCCGTCTCAATGTCGTAGCGGCTCCGTAGGTTCAGCCAGGACCGATCCGAGGTCCCGAAGTAACGGGACAGACGGAGCGCTGTTTCGGCGGTGATGGGCCGCTCGCCACGGACAATCTGATTGATGCGCCGCGGTTGCACGCTGATGTCCTTGCACAGCCGGTATTGGCTGACACCCAATTGTTTGATGAAGCCTTCCAAGAGAATCCCGCCGGGATGGACCGACGTTAGTTTTTCCGTTGTCATGCGGCCGCTCCTAACCAGTAATTGCTTGTTTCAACGTCGTATACATCCCCGTTGCCCCAGCGAAAGCGCAGCCACCAGCGGTCATTGAAACGTTGGCCACCCTGTTTCTCTCCGCTCCTGGTAATCCTAACCAACCTATTACGGGGAGAGCAGTGAAGTCTCTCTTGGCAGTCGGCTGCATCCAAGATAGCCAACTCACGCTGCGCTGTGCGCTGAACGCCCGCCCCGATGCCTAGCGGGCCCAGCCGTTGGAAAGCGGGCTCAGATTCTTGGTTTCGAAATGTCTTGACCATGTAATCGATGGTAGTGTGACGCGCCAATAGGATCAAACCGGGCCATTAGCGTCGAACAATATTTATCTTCTGCATACTTTTCAAGAAGTTCCGCCACACTTGCCACCGTCCTCTGTTCACGTTAGAGTAAGTTCGATTTCGGCCTCACTGCGGTATCTCTTTTCATGATGTTCTGAGTACGCCTGTGTGAGGGTACGAACCTGGTAATTTTAGGAGGACCCGATGGCAAACGACCCCATCAATCTCTACGACTATGAAGCCAGGGCCAAGTTAGCTTTGCCCCACGACAGTTGGGATTTTATCGATGCCGGCGCCATGGACGAGTTCACAACCAAGCGGAACCGTAGCGCGTTCGACCAGTTGACGATCCGCCCCCGTTTCATGCGCAGCGTTGAAGAACGTAAGATCGCGACCACCATGCTCGGCACCGACATCAGCATGCCAGTGTTTGTCTGCCCCGCCGGCAGCCACGGCATCGCCCATCCCGACGCCGAAGTGGCCACCGCCAGGGCCGCGGGCCGTTCGAACACACTTATGATGCTCAGCACAGCCTCCAACAACAGTATGGAAGAGGTGGCTGAAGCCGCCACCGGACCCCTCTGGTTCCAGCTTTACCACCGGGGCGCCGCCCTCACCGAGATGCTGGTCCACCGGGCCGAGGCCGCGGGATTCAAGGCCATCGTCTTGACTGTAGACACACCGGTGCCAAGCCCCAAGGAGCGCGACCTGCACAATCAATTCGAGCGCAAGCTGGAGTTGGGCAACTTCCGTGACTCTGGTCTCTCGCGGTCCGAGATAAGCGGCACTGACGACACCCCCGGCTGGGATGTCTCCCGGGCCGACCCAATCACCTGGAAAGACTTGGAATGGCTACGGAGCCTAACCCCCCTGCCCCTGGTTCTAAAGGGTGTCCGGGTCGCCGAGGATGCCAAGATCGCGGCCGAAAGCGGTGTCGAAGGCATCTTGGTGTCCACCCACGGCGGACGCCAGTTGGACCAGACCATGAGCTCCGTTGAGATGGTCCCTGAGATCGTCGATGCAGTTAAGGGCAACTGCGAAGTTTACCTGGATTCTGGGGTACGCCGCGGCAGCGACGTGCTGAAAGCCCTAGCCTTGGGCGTCAAGGCCGTTGGCATCGGCCGACCCCTATTCTGGGGCCTGGCAACCGAAGGCGAAGACGGAGTCCACAACATCCTGGAACTGCTTCGGGAAGAAGTTGGACGGGTCATGGACTTCTGTGGCCAGAGCGACGTGGCCGACCTGGAGTCCGCGCTGATCAACATCCCCAACAACTGGGGGCCTGGCTCAAGCGCGCCGTAAATAACACCGTATCTGACTTTGGGCACAAAACGGGGCAGGCCAACGGCGTCGGCCTGCCCCGTTCAACGTCTTGGTTTATGACACTGAGGGACTCTACAGGCGGGGCAGCTCCAATCCGCTGGGCCTATAGCAGATTTCCACTCCGCGGTCACCAATCAGCCCGCAGCCGCCCCAGCTACGGTGCCGGAGCCCACGCTCGCGAACAACTCGGACAGATAACCGTTAAAAACTGCCGCCTGTTCAAAATGGGCTGAATGGGCTGCTCCGGGCACGATCTCCATCCGGGAACCAGGGATCGCCTTTTGAACCTCGGCGATAACCTCGGGAGGGAAGATCGAGTCCTCTTTGCCCACGATCAACAGTGTCGGTATCTGCCAACCCGCGAAATCCTCGATCTGGGGGCCGTCTTCACGGCGGAACCCAGAGATGACACCGTCTTCGCCCCGGGGCGGGTTCAGCCCTTGGACCTGTTGATAGAGGAAGGTGAGGGCCTGGTTCTCCTGGATGAAACTGGCCGACAACGACCGGGCCGGGCCTTCCGGAGCCGGCTTGGTGTTCTTTAGGGCAGCCAGGGTGCCCTCAGTGGCCACTCCGCCAGTTGTGTCGCCTAAGACCAGTCCCAGGGTGCGCTCCCGATGTGCCAGCGCAAATCCCAGGCAACTGAACCCACCCATGGACTGGGCCACCAAGAAGGTCTTATCTATCTTGAGGTAGTCCAAAAGGGCGGTCAGGTCGTCGATGAAGTTCTCCCGCAGCGGAGTGCCGTGCTCGGCGATGGAGGCTCCCCAGCCGCGGTGGTCAAAGGTGATGCAGCGAAATTCTCCGGAGAATTCAGCCACCTGTTGCCACCAGCTCATATGGTTGCCGCCGCGTCCGTGGGCGAAGACTATCGCCGGGGCCGAATCGTCGCCATGGGACTCGTAATAAAGTTCTATTCCGTTGATCGGTGCTTTGGGCACGGTAGGCCTCCGTTCGATTTATTATTGTTGGACTTGGCACCAAGTATACCTAAATCGAGATACGCGTAGGCGATTCGACTCGCATGACCTCAGACCGGCCACTGCTGACAATTGTAGGCGGCTTCCCAGAACATGAATTCGTAGCGGCTGCTGGTCATGAAGGCTCGGCGCATGGCCTCAAGTTCCACCGGGCCGGCGTCGTCGGCCATCTGGTCTACGAACCCACGCCAGGCCTCAACGCTCCCCTCCAGCAATCCTTGGACGTAAAAACTGGTCCATTGCCCGTAGAGCGGATGTTCCGACTGGCCGACTTCGTCCTTCAAAAGGTGGTAGGTCCACGGGCAGGGCAGCAACGCGGCGGCAGCGGGGCCAAGGCCGTGTAGCGACACGGTCTGCAACATATGATCGACGTAGG
>Ga0209019_1000112_pt1 | contig 37697 bp, 34 predicted proteins | sample METZYME_3_300m_FD_187549 | JGI IMG/M metagenome (GOLD analysis project Ga0209019, IMG submission 187549) | Marine microbial communities from oxygen minimum zone in mesopelagic equatorial Pacific - METZYME_3_300m (SPAdes) (version 2) | ecosystem: Environmental > Aquatic > Marine > Oceanic... | reverse complement strand
GCGACAACCCACTCTTCACATGCTCCGAACAAGACCGAGTTGAGGAAAAACCTGTCCGTACTGATTCTTGATCCGGCAGAAAGCCGTGTGCAGGGTCTCGACTCGATTCAGTGCAAGAGCGAAGAACTCGAAATCAGAACTCGCCATTGTAGGTGCGCTTCATCCTTAAGTGACCGTTCTCGTGGTATTCCTCCCACGGTCCCTCCCGTTCACCGTCCTTTACGGTACATTGAGGACCCGTGAAGGATCCTAGCTACTATGCCCACTCAACCCCGCCATGCAGCGATGACCATCTCCCGCCGACGGTTTGTACGCTCCGCGGCTGCTGTCTCCTTGGGCTTCTCGGGCCTCCGGTGCGCTGCACCCCACGCCACCGACCCGACCGTGCCAAGCGAGGACCTCGACCCTCTGCCTGACGATCCGGAGCGTATCATCGCACTTCCGGAGGGGTTCAGCTACACGATTATCTCTCAGCAGGGCGAGCGGATGTCGGACGGTTTCTACGTGCCCGCAAGGCACGATGGGATGGCCACTTTTCCGCGACCCGACGGCACCACTTTGCTCGTGCGCAATCACGAAGTGTTTTCGTGGATGGACGCCTCCTTCAGCGCCTTCGGTGCGGATCTCTCGCTCGTGGACCAACTCGACCGGTCTGTTTTTTACGATCCGGGAAGCGGTGACACTCCGCCGTTCGGAGGAACCACCACATTGCTCTACGACACTCAGACGCAGACGCTACTCTCACATCATCTCAGTCTCGTCGGAACCCTCGTCAACTGTGCCGGCGGGCCTACACCCTGGGGCACGTGGATCTCCTGCGAGGAGACCGTCGAGTCGGCAGGCGGGTCCTTGGCGCGAGATCACGGTTACAACTTCGAAGTGCCGGCCTCACTCGAGGGGCTTCCTGTAACGCCGACCCCTCTGACGGCTATGGGTCGTTTCAGGCACGAGGCGGTGGCCGTACACCCGCCCACCGGCATCGTCTACCAGACTGAGGACGTGTCCGATGGGCTCCTTTACCGCTTCCTGCCGAATGCGTACGGTGAACTGGAAAAAGGTGGTAGTTTGCAGGCCCTTGCGGTACGGGGTGATCCGAGCTTCGACACCCGTAACTTCGGGGGCCGGGGGGTGGAGCCCGGCGTCCAGATGCAGGTCGAGTGGCTCGACATGGAGGACGTCGAATCGCCAGATGACGATCTGCGCCAACGGGGCTTCGAGGCGGGTGCCGCGCGGTTCGCCCGGGGCGAAGGCATCTGGTACGGTGACCAGGAAATCTTCATCGCCTGCACGGATGGTGGTGAGGCCCGAAAGGGTCAGATCTGGCGCTACCGGCCCAGTGCCCTTGAGGGAAGCGTGGCCGAGAGTGACCAGCCCGCGACGCTCGAGCTTTTCATCGAACCCAACGACGGCACCATGATCGAGAATGCGGACAATCTCACCGTGGCGCCGTGGGGCGACATCGTCATTTGTGAAGACGGCACTGGTGATGACTACCTCGTGGGCGTTACGCCCCAAGGAAACATTTACAAGCTGGCTCGGAACCTTTCCGGTAACGGAGAGTTTGCCGGTGTGTGCTTCTCTCCCGACGGCACCACGATGTTCGTGAACATGCAGTCCAACGGGTGGACGCTCGCAATCACAGGCCCGTGGGGTAGCGCTCGCCTCTGAGCGGGCACGACCGGGGGACTCGGATTATCAGACCCGCAACTCAGGACGCGGAAAACAGTGCTTGATAGCTGGGCGTGGCTGGATGCCACGGAGGGGCTAGTTGCCGCGAGCACACTACACTTCTGCGGGACAGCCACCTCCGAACGATGGGGGTGGCTGTCTGCCTACCTCATGGCTCACTTCCGAAAAAGGAAGACGTTACCATCGTCGGTTAACGTGAATTGCGAATTAACTATTGAACCCGGGTCGGTATCACCATCCGAAGCCCAGGTCATCGTGACGGCTCCATTGACGTGGGTGTAGGTGCCAGTCCGTCGCATAGTGTTCTCCATCAACAAGATGGGACTCGACTACACTAAGAATCCGCTTCTGAGGCACCGTTACGCCGGCCCTACGTGGACTCCATCCACTTCAAGTCGGTTAGATTGCGTTCATAGGCGGGCGCGCAATCGACCCCGAACCATCGAGAGGTCCAATGGCTGACAGCGACTACGAAGTGCGTTTGAAGACCACAGGGCGAAACGACCGCTGTCTTTGTGGCTCCGGCAAGAAGTACAAGAAGTGTCACTTGGCCGAAGACGAGGGCACACGCGCCGCAACGCTCAAAGTCCTCGAAGCGGAAGCCATGGCAAAACCAAAAGCGGCGAAAGACGCCGAGGGCGAGGCCGACACGAAGGACTCGGACAAGCGCAGGCGACCGACGAAGCGCCAAAAGAAACAGCCCGGGTTCGAAGGGCGCGCCTCGGACGGCAAACCGAAGAACATCCCGCGGCGGGGCGCCGTTTGAGGTCGTCGGCCAGGTGTCAGCGAGTTGGGATGAGGAAACCATATCCAGAATCGGGATAACATCGACATCTAGCAAGGAAGCCGAACCGGCAACCTCCCCCCGTCAGGGGCACCTCACCGGACGCGCCAAACAGTTCTGGATAGCTGGGTGTGGCTGGATGCCACGGTGGGACTAGGGGGCTAGTCGCCGCCGGGGGGATGCGCCTCTATCCACCCAGCGACGTTGAATGTCCGCTTGAGCCCTTTAAGAATGCCCATGGGTGATCCTCCTGGTTGAGGTGGGCGACTGGATCGGACATGGGCGCACTCCGGGATCAGACTGCGCTCAACATCCGATAGCGGGCCGGTAGACGCAAATAGGCGTGGCGAGATACGATAGAGTTACGCAGTTTCCGTGTGCCCCCCCGGCTCTTTGCGAGAGGTAGAATCATGATCCGTCGTACCGTGGTCGTGGCTACGCTGTCGGTAACGGCATGTGCTGGCCCCGCCGACCCAGGCCCTGCCGACCCAGGCGCCGCCGTCACAGTTCGGGTCATCGACGTTGGGCCGGGGCTTTGCACGATCACGACTGCGCCCAGCGCGAGCGGACCACGGCACATGGTCTACGATGCCGGTCACTGGTTCGGCGGACTGTGCTTGGACGCTGTAGATCGGATCGTGGGCACGGCTGGCGTCGATCTGATGATTATCAGCCATTCGGACGGCGACCATCTCGGTGACGCGGAGGAGATAATCGAGGCGCACGATGTGCGGGCGATGATCCGCACGGGTGACAGCCGCCACGGCGCGAACCTCGACTCAATGGTCTTCGCTATCGGACGGGAGGTGACGGCCATCGGGGCCACGGACCGAAGCCTCGCGACCCAGCCGATCACACCGGGTGAGACTCTCGCACTTGGAGACGCCACCCTAACGCTGTTGCATGGCTTGAACGACTGGACGGCATCATCACTGAGCGACGCAGAGTCAAACAACGCAATCTCCATTGTGGTCCGCTTGGACTACAACGGTGGGTCGGTGTTGTTCTCGGGTGACGTGATCGGACGCAGACTCGACGAACCTGCCCCGAACGCTTGTCGCGATGCGGAGGAGATGATGGTGAACCGGCATACCCCCGGAACTGCAACCTCCCTCGACTCTGACGTAATCATCGCGCCGCATCACGGGGGCAATAACGGCAGCTCGACGTGCTTCATCAATGCGGTATCTCCGTCGGCTGTCGTGTTCTCAGCGGGTCACCAATACCTGCATCCGACGGTGGGTGCAGCTGGCCGCTACCTGGCAGCGAACGTCCGGCCTGATAGCCTGTTCCGCACTGACTTGGGCGATGACGAGGACCCGGATGACCCACCCAGCCATCCAGACGCAGAGCATTGGGAGCCAGGCGGGGCGACGAACTGCGTAGACGCTCGCGGCGATGATGAAATCGAGATTCACATTGACGCGACTGGCGCGGTGACCGTGCGCTACGTCACGATGTCCACGACCGATTGTAGTTGACCAGCCCTGAACGCCGTCCATTAACTGCCAAGCAGAAGCTCGTGCTGGATAACTGGGTGTGGCTGGGTGCCACGGAGGGGGGCTAATGGGAGATCCGCCCCAGCTACATAGCAGCTGGCTACCGCCGTAGCGATCGCTCCAGAATGGTGCCGTCCAGGTCATCTGGAGCTGGCGTATCGGTGAGCCAGGCCAGGGTAGGCGCCATGTCCACCGTCGCGACGCGGTCACTCGACACTCCAGCCGAGATCGTCCCTCCGAGGAAGATCATTGGCACGTGGCGATCGTAGTAATACGGGGATCCGTGACTCGTCCGCAGAAAGCTCGACTCAAGAACATTTGGACCGAAGCGGGCATAGACTCCGGATCTGGCCGCCAGACCCACGATTCGGGTTCTCGAGTGGGAACGACCGTACAGAACCTGGAATGAGTCGATCGCCTGGTCTTGCTCTACTCCGTCGAACGTGTAGGCCGCAGCGACAAACGGAAGGCTCAAGACCGCTTCCTTGACCGCTTCTGCGGGCTCGTCCTCGTCGTCCACATTGTCGAGTACATCCTGAATGCTCCTCGACAACTGCCGACGGTCGCTACGGGTCAGGCGGGAAGCATCCACACCCTGCTCCGCCAGATGTTCGGGTATGTCCAGGACGCCGTGGTCCGCCGAAAGGCCGAGGACCCAGCGACCAGGACCGACAGCCTCATCGAGAAACGATAAGAATCGGCCGAGCTCTACATCGAGCCTGAGGAGGTTGTCGAGTTGCTCCCGACTGCGGGGACCGAAGTTGTGGCCGATGAGATCCGTCTGAGAAAGCGAGATTCCCAGGTAGTCTACGCTTCCACGCTGTCCTAGCTGGAGTTCCCGAATAGCTTCGGTAGCCAGAGCGAAGACGGCCCGATCGGGGAACGGAGTGAATTCGTACCTCCAGTGATTGAGCGCTCGTGGATCGGAGGCATCCACAGTCTCACTCGCCCGGTGGGGAAAGACGGTGTGCTCACCGTCCAGCTCGAATCGGGACCGGTCCGGACGGGTCAGCGAGAGAGCAGTCGTCGGAATGATGCTTTCCCACACTGAATCCGAGTACACGAGTGGCATGGTCGTAGCGTTGAATTCCGTAATCCACGCAGGGTATTCGGCACGGTAGTAGTCGGACGTAACAAACTCGCCACCTTCGTCGGCAAGCCAATACACGTCCCCGGCAGCTTTCGCGGCCAGACCGATGGCGGCCCGATCCTTCCTGGAGATCGACACGACTCTCGAAGCCGGATCGTTTGCAACAATCCAATCCGGCAGCCCTGCGCGGTAGATGTTCGTTGGTGCCCTCCCCGGAAGCTCTGGATATCCAAGGATCTCTGTATCGAGGTCTTGCAGCGAATAGACGTTTCGCCACCGGCCCTCCTCGAGTTCGGACCAAGAGTTCCCGACCACTCCGTGTCGAGTCGGATGGACGCCCGTGGCTAGCGTAGTGTGGCCTGGCGCTGTAGTGGTCACCGCGTGGTCGTGGGTCGCGTTCTCGAAACGGTAGCCCTCATCCAAAAGCCGCCGGAACCCTCCCACGAAGAGTGGATCATAGTTTTTCAGGAGATCGGCCCGCAGCTGATCGACCGCCATAAGGATCGCGAGGGTGGGTGGGTCCGCATCTTCCGACGTCGGCTGGCATGCTGAAGCCATTCCAAGCAGAAGCAGCGTGAGGATTCTTTTGGACAAGAGGTATTCTACCGGTCGATGGTTAGGCAGGTCGGGGCGAAGGCAGGGTGGTTGTTCTCTTGAGCATCGCTGACATTCGGCCAGTTATGGGGAGTTGGGGACCAAGCTGGAGTCTCAAGACCGCCTAGTCCACCTTAAAGTAAATTCACTAATTCCGAACATATTTAGTGACCACGCGATCACCAACTGAGGCACCCCAGACTACACCATTGTCGTCAACCGCTATTCCTTCTGGAAAACTGGTACCACCGCTAGGACTGGGATCTGGAATAAAGTCGGTGATCATTCCATCCAAGGTGCCCACATAGATACCTCGGTGCCACCCCGGATTGTAGCCATACTGCCCTTCTGCTGCTCGGGATTCGGAATCAACAACATAGAGCTTGTCGTCATGAACTCGTACACCACTTGGTCGACCGAAGTGTGCCCAGATGGCGAGCAACTCTCCTTCAGGAGACAATACTTGCAGACGATTGTTGGTTCGATCCCCAACGTAAATTCTGCCTTGGGAATCCACCGCTAAAGAGTGCGGGCCTTCAAACTGCAATGGGCCGTAACCTTTCTCTCCCCACGCCTCAATGAATTCACCTTCAGCAGTGAGGTGTACGATGCGGCGATTCGAATCGGGATTGATGTGGCCATCGACAATGTAAAGCGTGCCATCCGGACCAATTGCCAGATCTGAAGGCTCATTAAATTGGCCAGGACCACCACCTCTAACTCCAGGTTGCCCGAGTTCAATTAGTAGCTGCCCCTCTTGATTGAACTTGAAGATCTGATTGCCTTTCTCGCCGTCTATCACACCCGCATCAACAATCCATAGGTTATCGTCATCATCAACGATGATCCCATGGGGCCAGACAAACATTCCCGATCCAAAGCTAGATAAGAACTCCCCTTCCGGGCTGAACTTCAATACAGGATCGACATCCGATTCCAGGCACGCGCCCTGATTTCCACCACAGCGTTCAAACACCCAGATATTGCCGCGTGAATCGACGTCCACCGCATTACCCGACCCCATAACGCGGCCTGCGGGCATGCTTACGACATCATCGTACATTGTGTAGTTATTCGGGTAGTCAGGAAGGAGCGTATTCTGTTGAGTATCTTGTTGCGCTGAAGCATCATTGGATGTCATAGCCGACAGGACAACTACGATAGAAATTGCTGTTAACAACGCTTTCGAAGCAGATTCAAAGTGAAGCTCTGTGGGGTCGTTCCCGACGTTTCCGATGAGCATGATTTTGTTGAGGGACCGGCTCATTGTCATGTACTCCTGAGAGGCTGAGGACCATCCTCCACCAGAAATGCTCTCGTAACGTACCAGCCTGATCGGAGGCGTGAAACAGTGCTGAGTGGCTGGATGCCACGGGGGGGGACTAGAGGGCTAGTTGCCGCCGGGGGGATGCGCCGCGATCCACTCGCGTGCAGGACCCTTGGGCACGATGACCCTTCTCGAGCTGGGTGACTCAGCCCTCCAGGTCGTCCTCTCGACGATAGCGATCTTCCATTTGGAAAAGCACCCGGCGTATCGCGTCGAGTTCAGAAATGCTCAGATCGGCCAGCACGCGCTCGTTAAGCAGGGCACGCGCGCGCGAAGCTTCGGTCTCGGTTCCGGGAAACTGGCACCCGTACCGGTCCAGCCAGTCTACCAGCGTTGCCCGGTCGTCGGTCGGCGCTTCACGATACTCGGCCTTCAGGTATTGCAGAATGCGGAGTCCGTCGAGCCGCTCGTGGCAGGCGCGGACAAATCGATCCAGTGTCGTGTGGTTATCGCGCAGCGGTTGCCATGGAGCGTCGGTACTGATCTTGTCCCGCAGGAATTCGTCAAGCGGTGTTTCGACCGGTCCGGCGAACAGTTCGGGGAAGGCCGCGGTGGTACGGCTGATCCGGTCGAAGAGTTCCGGAGCATAGAGTGGATAGCGGTCGGAGTATTCGCCTTCGCAGGCGGCGACGATGGCTTGACCGGTCCCGACGGGAACGCGCCAGGACTTGCGGGTCGCGGGGGCAACCGGGGCGGCGGTCCAATGGAGTACCCGTCCATGTTTGGTCAGTTTCTGCAAGAAGTAGAAATCCTCACCGCTGGTTCGAGGCGTCAGCCCGCCCACTCTTCGGTAGACGGAAACAGGCAAGGCAATTGCCGAGCCGAGCGCAGTGAAGGAGTAGGGAGACCCGATCCGCCAGAGGTTGAGCGCATAGAAGCGCATGTAGATTTCGTAACCCAGCATCGCGCGGGTGACGGCTCCGTCGTCAGTGAGTGGATGGTAGTAACGCGCGGCGATGGCACAGGCGGCCGGATGCCGGTTGAAGGAGACGATAAGGGATCGCAGATAACCCGGGGGCGTCAGCGTGTCAGCATCGAGGCTTACGATGATATCCCGGGGGCCGGCCTCCGCACAGATCGCATCCATCAACTCCTTTCGCGCGTGCCCAACACCGCTCCGCTTCGGTGGCCAGCCCCGGCCCGGTGAGGAGCGATCGATAATGCGGAGGTCGAGGTCCGTGACGGCGGCAAGCAGATGGAGGCAGGCCTGGTTGGCTTCGCACACGAGGCGTCGATCTGGCTCGTGTTGCCACGCTTCCGGTTGGTTTACGCATAACCACGTGACAAATCGCACGCCCTCCTGTCGCCGAAGCGCGTCGAGGCAGGCGGGAAGGTATTCGAGCTCGTCCTGAACCGGAATGGCGATGTGGACAGTGGCCACAGCTGAACCTCGGCTGACAACTTTTGTCCCCTGGGGGCCCGGCGGCGGGCCGACCTTCGGGTGCATATGGTGTCTTCTTGCGTGCGTTTCTCGCGGCAAACTACCAATGATCTCAGACGAGGGGCAGGGCGCAGGTTAACAAGCGACTGCTGCAGTCGCGGTAGCCATCAGGCTCACGCGCTTCGCTTGCGGTCACCACATTAGCCGCGCAGCAGAATCGCGGATCCGTTAGATGGCCAGTCCTGAGGCGGTGTGGGTGGCGCACAATCGGATCAGAGAGACTATGTTGCGCGTATGAGCGACCTCACCATCCGCCCGAACGCAGCCCTCGAGGGCCGCCCAGCGATTGAGCGCCAGAGGAATCGTTGGGTCGCCGGATGGCACTTCGGTGACACAACCTACGGGAGGGTTTCCCGACCGGTAGCCTCCCAGATCCGCCACGCGCATTGATGCGCCTTCCACAAGAGACCACCGCCATGAGAACCGACACAGCCATCATCACCATGCTCGTAGCGAGCTTCGCCGCGTGCTCGCCGACAACAGACGAAGCCGCTCCCGCTGAAACTGCCGAAGCGGCGGCGGCACCCATCGCCGCTTTTGGCGCGGGCGAAAACGTGTCCCCCTTCGCGATCGGCTCGCTGCAGGCCGCGTCACTGAGAGACGCCGCCTTCGCACCAGCCAACGACAACATGACGCTCGCCATTAACGTGACGAAGGCCGATGTGGACGCCCTGCTGACGGCGGCGGGCCTCGCAACCGATGTCCTCCAACTCAGTGTCCAGCCACTGATCGTCCGCACACCCGACCGCGTGCTGCTGTTCGACACCGGCAACGGCCCGTCCGGAATGCTATCCGCATCGATGGCAACCGCCGGCGTCGAGCCAGCCGAAGTGACTGACATCTTCATCAGCCACAGCCATGGCGACCACGTCAACGGGCTTGTGGACGCGGACGGCGCGCTAGCATTCCCCAACGCCGACATCCACATCTCGGTCAATGAGTGGGCAGCGATGCAGGTGAACGTACAACTCGCCTCACGAGTGACGGCGATCAGTCCAAGGGTTGTGGCGTTTGAGCCCGGCGCGGATCGTGTGCCGGGAACCGTCAAGGCCGTGGACATCCAGGGGCACACGCCTGGCCACTCTGGCTTCCTCATCACCTCGGGCGAGGCCTCACTACTCTATATCGGCGACACGATGCACCATTCGGTAATTTCGGTGCAGCGACCCGACTGGACCATCGCCTTCGATGGCGACGCTCCGTTGGCGCAGGAAAGCCGGAAAGCGGTGCTTGCCTCCGCCGCCGGCTCCGGTCAGCGCGTCTACTCGGTGCACTTCCCTTTCCCGGGTCTTGGCAAGTTCGAGAACCGTGGTGGCACGTTCGTGTGGGTTGCTGAGTGACCGCCCGGCTTTCGCCGTTCCGGTAACCTCTCGGTCAGTTGCCCGCTCGGGTGGCGGTCCAGTTGATGGTGAACCCCCCCGCTTGCCCGATCTCGAACGTCCCGACCATCGAGTCGCCGTCCTCTCCGATCGTACCGATGTAGGTGGCCTCGAACGAGCCACGCTGTGTCTGGCGCGCGAGCGTGAACGTGATCTTGTCGCCCTCGAGCATGACGCCGGTCAGATCGGTGCTTCCTTGCTCCGTCCTTAGCGCGCCCGCGAGCGCCCCGCCCGGGGCCGTGAACACAAGCATCTGCCCGGGAGCAAATAGGCCGCCCCCGCGTCCGCCTCCGCCGCCACCCCGTCCGCCTCCGCCGCCGCGCTGGGGTGGCTCCAGGATGAACGCCCACTCGCCTACCAGGTCACCAGGCGCCTGAGCCGCGACCGGCTCGGCGAAGTACGCCACCGACAGAATGATCGTGGCAACTCCAAGGATGAAATTCTTCATGTGATCCCCCTCGATGCTGGACTCCAGTGCCATCCGTGGTTCTGATAGCGAAACGACAGGCAGGGCTAGATGTACGTCGATGGCGACCCGGCCACAACTCAGGACGTGCAGAACAGTGCTGGGTGTGGCTGGGTGCCACGGAGGGACTAGGGGCTAGTTACCACCGGGCGGATGCGCCTCTAGCCACTCGCGGGTGAGCCGTTGGGCGGCGGGCGTCTCAGACGTCGGATTTGCGTGCTGAACCGACGCGGGTAATCATCAGCACTCAACAGTCGACAGGTGCGGGGCGCACCGTGTGGGTCGGCGCTCACAGCAGAGAGGGGACAGGCATGATGAAGTCAAGTTCGGTACATCCGTCGAGGTCAACGACGACGGGGATTAGCCCGGGGCTGTGTCTGGTTCTCGGTGCGGTGGGTCTCGGAACCCTGTGTGTCCCGCCGGCGGCGCGCGCGCAGGAGCCGGCCAGACTCAACAAGGTGATCGAGGCGATCGAGGATGGGCGCCCGGCGGTCGCGAATCAGGAATGGCGTTTCGTCGACATGGAGCACTCGCCGTTCTCCGGCGCGCTCGTCCAGTCGGTACTGGCAGAGATGGCCGAGGATCGCGATGCCGACGGCCGGATGCGCCTGACTCCACTCGTGCGCATTCCGCAAGAGGGAGACGAGGACTTCAAGTGGGCGGTAAAGCAGGTGCTCGACATCGGCGGCTTTGGCGTCATCTTGCCGCACGTGGATACTAAGGCAGAGGCGGTCAGGTTCATCCAGGCGATGCGCTACCCGCCGCAGCAGACCTCCACAGCGCCGGCCGAGCCGCGTGGCGAACGGGGGTGGGGGCCTGGTGGGGCGATGCGTCTGTGGAGAATGGGTGGCGCCGAGTACGCAAGGAAGGCCGACGTCTGGCCGTTGGACCCGAACGGCGAGCTGTTCGCCGTCGTCATGATCGAGTCACAAGAGGCGGTCGACAACATCCACGAGATTCTCGAGGCGCCCGTCAGCGCGATCATGGTCATCCCGGGCGACATGGCGATGGATCTCGGTCTCGGGCCGAACCCGCCTGGGCGGAACCATCCCGAAGTCGACGCGAACTTTCAGGCCGTGCTCGAGGCCTGCCAGGCGCAAACCCGGGTCATCTGCGGAGCCGGCGACGGGCGAGTCCGGACCGAGCAACGGCTCGAAGAAGGGTGGATGTTCTTTCTGCCGCTCTGAGCCAGGTGCTGACGAGCTACGCTAGATTAATGCTCAAACGATCGAAACCATCCGTTTCGTGAGCGCCGCAGTAGCCACCACGCGTTGGGGAGTCGGACATAGTTACGGTGCGATCCAAGTTATCACGATCGATTGATGTCTCGCCCGTTCTGGCGGACTACTGGCGGGAGGAAACTTCTCCTGTCAGTCCTGTATCATCAATGTGGTCAACACCGTCGGAGGAGCCATCCATGTTCATGAGAATGCGTCGTGTAATAGGCCTGACGTTTCTCTGTGGGTTTGTGTGGATGACCGGCTGCGCTCACACACCACGAGATGTCGGTACGGATCCGTCCGATAGCGGTGTATTCTTCGAGCGGGGCGGTACCGTTTTGACCGGCGCGGCTCTACAGGATGGTCCGGGATCAGTGCTCGCGGCCATGGCAGGGAAGGTCCCAAGTTTTCGAACGCAGCGGCAGTCAGGTGGATGTCCTCTCCTCAGCCTCAGGGGCTACGCAAGCTTCCGATCGATCGCCAACCCGCACGTCTACGTGGACGGCACTCGCGCTACCAACACATGCATCCTGGAGAGCCTGAGAACTATCGACGTCACACGGGTAGAGGTCTATCCACAAGGCTTCACGACCCGACCGGGGTACGGTACACACTCGTACGGACTCATCTTGGTCTTCATGCGATCGGACTGACTTGGCTCCTTGACCCGTGCCGAATAGCGAACGCCCCCCCGGGAAGCAAACTCCCGGAGGGGCGCCGAACGCTTAGGTGCCTTACTCGCAGACCGTCAGTTGACGTCCCACCACACGCGATCTATCAGCGCCTTGCCACCACCCTGGCGGCTGATTGCTGCATCTAGGTTGTCCTTATTGAGCGACTCCTCGAGTGCCGGATAGCTGAACCGAACCGGGATCCGGCTCAACGTGAGGTCCGGTCCCGCCACTAGATTGGGAGAATCCGTACGCCGGACGTTGGACCACGCTTCGCTACCGCCCATGAACAATCCGATCCACTGTTGCAGATGGATCTGGTCCAACCCGTTCGTCGCGTTGTACGTGATAGCAGATTGGGCCAGATAAGCGGTAATCTCAGCAGCGGTGGGAGCGTTGGTTGCCCCGGCATACTGCTCCATGCTGGCTTGGATACCGGCTGTGTACAGTGCGCCAGCATCTCCAGAGATCCACCCGAGTTTGGCTGCTTCGGCAGCCAACAGAAGAACTTCCGAGTAGCTCATGATCACGGTCGGAGTGCTCTTACCGTCCTTCCTCCAGTAGTTCCCAATCCTGGAGTAGTAAGCCAGAGAAAATTCCTGGGTGATCTTACCGCTGGGCTGTCCACGATAGGTCGTGCCGTCCTGAGTCGCCGGCTCGGCGTAGAGTTCACGCCGGGGATCGCTCAACGACGTTAGCGTATCAATCATCGTGGCGCTGACGCCGTGATCGTCACGACCCGTCCAGTTCTCGTAAAGCGGGTTTTCGTACGGGCTGCCCGGCCAAGCGAGCTTCGCGTTGTCGGCGTTGCTCTGGAATGGCCCAGCGCTGTAGGCCGCGATGAACGCCGCCTTAGCCGCGGTCGGGTCGACCTCCGACATCCGCATCGCGAGTCTCATACGAAGCGAGTTGGCGAACCGCCCCCACTTGACCATGTCGTTACCGTACAGGATGTCGCCCGAGCCAAAGCCCGTCGCCGCTGAGCTGAGCTTACCGGCACCGGTCGTCAGATCCGCGATCATGCCCGTATAGATATCCTTCTGTGCGTCATACACGGGTGTTGTGATGCTGTCCCCGATTAACGCTTCCGAATAGGGAACGTCGCCCCACAGGTCGGTCACGATGTGGAAGACGTACGATTTCCAGATACGCCCGACGCCCTCGTAGTTGACGTTAGAGTCTGCCACGCCCTTCTCGATGACCCTCTGGACGTCCATGAGTGGACCGACATAGAAGTTGTTCCAGTACGACTGCATCCGAGACGCACGCACGCTGCCCTCTTCCTCGTCTGGGTACTGGAGCTGAACTGCTTGTTGAGGCCAGATGGCTGTGTGCGACAGCATCTGTCCAGCACCGAACGTGGCCTCCACCGCGCCGCGGATCGATTGCGGCAGCAGGAACTCTGCGCCCACGTCCGTTGGCGCATTGGGGTTTGTATTGATGTCCGTCAGGCTGTCATCGCAGGCTGCCAGGGCAAGCACGAGGCCCGCCACAAGCGCCCGTTTGGCGATTGAATAGCTGTCCATGTTGTGCCTCCCGGTCACGGTTGCATAGAAACGACGAACCCGATACTCCGGGCCGTCGGGAATTGTCCGAATTCGATACCCTGTGAGTTACCGGCATCGAAAGCAGTTTCGGGATCGATGTTCGGTGTATCCGACCACAGGAACAGATTGCGTCCGATCAGCGCCACTGAACCGTTGGAGAGTCCCAGACGATCCGTGAGGTCGTCGGGTAGCACATAGTCGAGACGAAGCTCCCGGAGTTTGAGGTAGCTCGCGTCGAAGATGCCCGCCGCCTGGTTCCCGTAGTTCCGCCCGAAGTACTTCTCGGGACAGACGGTGACGTCATTCGGGGTGCCGTCCGCCTTGACTCCGTCAACCACGATGCCGGGGGTACAGAAATCGGTCCCGCGTCCGCGAAGCGTTGACTCCAGTACGCCAGCGTACTCACCGAACCAGTTGGTCACCGAGAAGATGTCGCCACCTCTCTGGCCATCGAGCAGCACGCTCAGAGCGAACGGCCCGTACGTGACCCGATTGTGAATGCCACCCACCCAATCGGGGTTGTAGTTGCCCAAGATTTCACGATTCGTGTCTCTCTGGGGTCGTCCGGCAGAGTCGATGATCCAGGCGCCGGTGGAATCAGCCAGGTAGCCGTTGCCGTAGAAGACACCGTACGCTTCACCCTTACGCGCCTCGATGTTCATGCTCCAGTAGCTGCCGAGCACGAGCGTCTCGAGGTCCCCATACAGGTCGACTACTTCGGAGTTGTTCTTGCTCCAGTTGACCGTCATGTCCCACCGGAAATCGTCCGTCTGTACCGGGGTGGCCCGCAACAGGAGCTCTAATCCCGAGTTCGCTACCTCACCGGCATTGAGCATCTGGCTCGTGTAGCCGGTCGTCCCCGAGATCTGGACCGGAAGGATTTGGTTCTTGGTGTTGTGGTTGTAATAGGTAAGCACGAACCCGAGACGCTCATCCAAGAAGCCTAGATCGGCACCGAACTCGTAGGCCGTCGTCTCCTCGGGCTTGAGGCTAGTGTTCGGAAGAGCGTTCGGCACCGCGAACATCGGTACTGTGCCGTATGGATCCTGGGCACTGAATACCGAAGCCAACTGATAAGGGCTAGCGTCGTTACCCACGCGTGTCCAACTGGCCCTGACCTTGCCGGAACTGAGCAAGTCACTTTCGAGGTCGAGGAAGCGCGAGAACACGAAAGCGGAGGAAATCGACGGATAGAAGTAAGAGTTGCTACCCGCGGGCAGGGTCGAAGACCAGTCGTTGCGACCGGTCACATCCACGTTCAGGTACCCACGATAGTTGAGGCTGGCCGACCCGTAGAAGCTACGGACCTCCTTGTGCGACTCGTAGTCGGTTGGGCTTGGCGGCGCCGCCGCGTTGTCGATCGTGTAGACGCCAGGTGCAGTCAGCTTAGTAACAGATACGGCCGACGTCTCGTAGCTAGCGGACCGTCTGTTTGCGCCAGCCGTAACATCAAGCAAAAAGTCCGGCGTGAGCTGACGTGAACCCGTGACGATCAAATCAGCGTTGATCTCCGAGTCGAAGATGTTGACATCGCTGAAGCCACCGTCACCTGCATCGTCGAGGCTGTTGAACGCCGTCACCGTCTTCCGGCGCTCCCGGTACCAATCCCGACCGACACGGCCTGTCGCCGTGATCCAGTCGTTCACCTGATAGGTCAACTCAACGTTGCCCAGAATACGGTCCCGCTGGTCCTCGTTCGTGTTGACCAGTTGCTCCCAGAACGGATTGTTGTGGTAGTTGTAGTTCCAGTTGTACTGGCCTCCGTTCGCGTCGCAGGTATGGCCTGTCTCCGCGCCCGTGCATCTGTAGTTGCGCAGAGCTTCCATATCCACCTGACGTCCGAACCAGATGAAGCTTTGCATCGGGTTGTCTGCGTCGTACCCGGTGCCCATACGGTTATTCGCTTCCTGGTTCGTGTAGTTGATCGAGGCGTCGGCGCTCAGGCGACTGGTAACCTGCGTGCCACCCCTGAGCGCGACACCGATCCGGTCGATCTGCTCACCCGGGGCCATGCCCTCCACTGCCGTGTTCGTCAGAGACAACCGCACGTTACCCGTCTCGTTCGACTGCGCGAAGGCCACGTTGGTAGTCCATTGCGAGCCCGTACGGAAGAAGTCCCTGACGTTGTTGGGATACGCTATCCACGGTTGGGCAGGACCCGTGAACTGGTCGATGAGTCGACCATCCAGCTTCGGACCCCAGCTCTCGTCAACGAAGTCCCACGTCCCGGCGCCCGCCCCATCCACAAATTTGAACTCGCCGTTGATCCCCTGCCCATATTCGTCCTGGTAGTCTGGGAGCCGTAGCGGGTCCTCGAATGTGAGGCTCGACGTTACCGAGATGCCACTGGTGGTGCGGCCGGATTTGGTTGTGATCACGATTGCGCCGTTGGAGGCCCGGGAACCGTAAAGTGCCGCGGCGTTGGGCCCCTTGAGAACGCTGACCGATTCAATATTCGCCGGGTCGATGTCCTGCACCGTGTTCCCGTAGTCGATTCCGCCGTACCCCCTGTTGCCAGGAGCGGAGTTATCGACCGGAATGCCATCCACGATAAACAGTGGTTGGTTGCCGCCGGCAATCGAGCTGGCGCCTCGGATCACAATCCGAGCCGAGCCGCCTGTCGGACCGGCGTTGGTTATGTGGAGCCCCGCGATCTGGCCCTGCAGCGCGCTCACAAGGTTGAGCTCCGGCACCTCCGTTAGGTCAGCGCCGAGCAGGTCCTGGACCGAGTATCCCAGTGAACTCTTCTCACGCTGCACACCCAGTGCGGTCACCACAACGCCGTCGAGGGCGAGGGCACTCTCCTCCAGGCTGATCTGCATCTGACCAGAGACCTCTACTTCGGCGGTCCCGTAGCCAAGGTAGGTGACGACCAACGTCGTCAGGCCCTGAGGAACATCTAACGAGAAGGTGCCCTCAGTGCTCGTAAGAGTTCCGAGCGTGGTGCCCTTCACCATGACCGTGGCCCCGGCGAGGGGCTGCAAATTGCCGGCCCCTGTCACTACGCCCGAGACGTTGCTCACCTGCTGCCCGGACACGAGCGATGGTATCATCAAAAAGGCGGCCACAATAGCCAGTTTACTGTAGTCGAGTCTTCTCATGACTCCTCCGAACGAACTAGTGGAAAGACGAATATTGCTCACAAAACTCAAATCCAGCAGAAACCTCCCATCCAACAACAGCCCGCATGATACCCAGAGCGCACTTACCACGCAACGATTTTCTATCGCGCGTTAAGCATGATTCATGTGTTACACGAGGCTCGTTCAAGCGTCCGTAAGTTGACCCCGTTGCCGTTCGTAAGGCAAGGACCGCGCCAACCCCGTCCACAGGAGAACGAATGAGAAGCGGAGTTTGTGACGGCTTCCGGGGTGCGCCTCGTTTTCCAAGAAACCGTTTCGCGGTCTCGGGCGTACTCCGGGACTTGAATAAAGGTTTGCTCGAAGACGATAGTTCTCGGGGATTGACCAAGAAAAGCTTTACACTAAAGCTGGCGAACGGACTCGAACCGTTAACCTGCTGCTTACAAGGCAGCTGCTCTACCAATTGAGCTACGCCAGCGGATCTGCACTTTCTTCCCTAACATAGTCCTATCCCAAGGGGCCTGTGAACACACCTGCCTCGAGCCCCCGTTCCAAGGCCCCTGCTCGGGGGCGTACCTGACGGCTTGCGCCCAGTGCCCCGCTCATAAGATGTTGAGTCACGTGTGACCCTGGAGGGTGCCATGCTCGATCACAGCGGAGCGCAGCCTTGGAAGATGAAGGGTAAGTACCTGCTAGTAGTTTTGTTCGGCAACCTGGTGCCCGGTCCGTTGGCAAGTCAGGATCCCGCTCTGTTGAGCCAAGCCTGCGACGCCGGCGACATGCAGAGTTGCGACGATCTCGGACTGCAGTACGAGGCCGGGCTGGGCGTCACTCAGGATCTAACTCGGGCCGTCACCCTCTTTCAAAGTGCCTGTGACGGCGAACTGATGCTTGGCTGCAACCACCTCGCGGGTATGTATAGGACCGGGGCGGGCGTCGCTCAGGACCTCACCGCCGCGGTGAGCCTCTACGAGCAAGCTTGCGACGGCGGAATGATGGAGGCCTGCGCCAACCTCGGGATCAGCTATGAGCGTGGCGATGGCGTCGCACTGGACGTGGCCACTGCCGTCGGCCTCTACCAGCGAGCCTGTGAGGCCGGCGTGACGTGGACCTGTAGCCGCCTCGAGATCGCGAATGGGCCTGCCCCAGGAGTTGCTTCGGCCAGCGTATTCCGCATTGCCACCTTGATCGTGGATACTGAGACCAGCGACCCACTGGGCGAGGCGATCGTGCAGCTGCCCGGGCTCGGAATTCGGGTGGTCACCGACGGGTCGGGTCGTGCGGAGTTCGCGGAACTCCCAACTGGACGGCATCCCATAGTGGTAGAGCGGGCCGGCTATCAGGTCATGGAGGGTTACCTGTTGGCTCCTGGCGTCTCAGAAGTCACGGTCCCCCTTGAACGGATCACCCTCATCGATGTGCAAGCTCGGGGGCGAGTCATCGGTCGGGTGTTGGAGGGGGGCAGAGAATACGGTGTGTCCGATGTGGACGTCACCGCACTGACCTCTCCACCCATCAGTACGCTCAGTGACCCGCAAGGGCGGTTTAGTTTCAACGACATGGAGCCTGGCTTGGTGGAGGTGCAGTTCCAGCGGCTGGGCTACGCCGCCCGCACGACCACAGTGATTGTGCAACCGGGTGGAACCGTCGAAATCGTCGCGGCGATGTCCGCCCAACCGATCGAGCTCGAGCCGATCGCGGTGGTGGTCCGCTCCCGCCGTCTGGAACGGAACGGATTCTACGAGAGGGGCCATTTGGGTGACCAGCTCACACGGAGCGAGATCGTGGAGCTCAGCCCCATAGTCGTATCCAGCCTTTTCCGGGGCCTTTTCCGGACCAGCGTGACGATACGCCAGCGGCTGGACGGCACGCCGTACCTCACAGGACGGCGGGATTGCGAACTACGAATCTACCTGGACGATTTTCCGATGGACGACTGGGATTTCGACACGATCTCCCCCGACTGGCTGGAGGGGATGGAGGTCTACCAGGGCATGTTCGTGCCCCCCCAGTACTTTCCGGATTGCGGCGTCCTGCTCCTCTGGACGAAGCTTTGATTGAGTTGAAGGTCGTCGTCTCGTCGTTGCTGTCTCGGGGACTCTGAGGGGGACGTTAGATGGCCGACGCCGAACACTTAGCGTTACTCGAGTCAGGGTTGGCGAGTGGAACAAGTGGCGAGCAAACAACCCGAGAAAAGAGACGCTCCATGGGGCAGATCTCAGTGGGAAGGACCTCAGCTGGGCCGAACTCAGCGGGATCGTCGCCGAGTTGAACCTGCCGCGTACGGCGGTCGAGCCTTCGCCGGATCGCGGGGCCTAGAAGCGCCCTGGTCGATGGCCCCTCCTAGAACACGATCGGCGACACGACCAGGTTCTCGATGAGGAACTCCATCATCCGGTCCTGATTCAGGGCCGAATGCCCACGGTCCGGGCCTACCTGAACCTCGAAGCTCTTACCAGCTTGCTGTAGCGCGGCGATGAGTTGCATGGTGTTCGTCGTGTGGACGTTGTTGTCCGCGGTGCCGTAGTAGAGCATCAGGCGCCCTCTCAGATCCTCGGCGTAGGTCATCGCCGAGCCAGCGTCGTACCCGGCCTGGTTGCCCTGTGGCGTCCACATGTACCGCTCGGTGTAGATCGTGTCGTAGTGCCGCCAGTCTGTAACCGGCGAAGACGCTGATGCGACCTGAAAGGCATCCGGGTGACGGAGCAACGCCAGCGCGGAGACGTACCCTCCGTACGACGTCCCGAAGATACCCACACGGTTCCGGTCCACATACGCACGGCCCCAGAGTGATCGAATCCCCGCCGCTTGATCGTCGACCTCGACAACCCCCAGCTTCATATAGATCGCGTCGAGGAACTCCTTCCCGCGACCCCCCGCGCTCCGGGAGTCCATCGTGACCACCAGGAAGCCGTATTCGGTGAGCGGATGCGGTGTCGTGAACGTCTCGCTAGCCCCGTTTGTGCGCGGGCCTCCGTAGACGGAGACCAGCATCGGATAACTCCGGTCCGCCTGGAAGTCCGACGGCTTGTGCAGCATCCCATGCAGCTCGGTCACGCCGTCTTCAGCAGTGAAGGTGAACATCTCAACACGGTTGAAGCCCAACTCCTCGAAACGTGAGAGGTCGCTTGTCGCGATCTCGGCGACCTGACGCCCCCGCCTGTCGCGTAGCACCGAAGTCGGGGGCTGATCGTGCGTCTCAGCTATGTCGACGAAATGTTCACCATTGGGCGAAAACGTGACGGTGTGATTGAACGCCGGGTCGGTCAGCCGTTCGTCTCCCGATCCGTCCAGCTCCGCGCGGTGCAATTGCATCTTCATGTAGTTGTCACCGCTGCGGGCCATGTAGTGCAGGACACCCTCGTCTTCGTCGACGCGCACCACGTTGCCGACCTCGAAGTCGTGGTCGGTGAGCGTCGCGAGCAGCTCCCCCGAGAAGCGGTACAGATAGAAGTTCCGGAAGCCGTTGCGCTCGGACATCCAGATGAAGCGCTCGCCGTCGTCTAGGTACCGCATATACGGTGAGTTCATCGTCCAGCTCGCGGGCCACTCCTCACGAACGACCACGCGGCAGTCGCCGGTGTCCGGTCCACACGCCGTGAACTCCATGATGTTCTGGCGGCGGTTCGTCCGGTTGAAGGTGATCTCCGAGCCATCCGGCGACCAACCGACATTATACACATAATGCCCCACCACATCGTCCGTGAACAGTCGACCCTCCCGAACGTCGATGCGGGTCGCCGAGCCCGCGCTCACGTCGTAAACGAAGAGGTCGACGATCGGGTTGTCGACGCCGGCTTTCGGATACGCTTCGATGTCGAGCGAGCTCTGAACCGCCGTTTGATCCGTCTCGATGAAGAAGTCGGGCACCGGGTTTTCGTCGAAGCGGTAGTACGCGAGCTTCGAGCCATCCGGTGACCACCACATCGCGGTGACTTGATCGAGCTCCTCACCGTATACCCAACTCGCGGTGCCGTATTTGATACGGTCGTCCGCACTACCATCGGTCGTGACCGCCCGTTCATCCGTGCCATCCGGGCGGCTCACGTAGAGGTTGCGGTCGCGATAAAACGCCCTATACGTGCCGTCCGGCGACTCGGCCTCCGCGAATTGACGCCCGCGCGCGCGGCCCCCTCCCCCGCGGCCACCCAACGGCCCGGTGTTCCTCCTCGCAGGAGGCGGATCGACCGACGACGTGCCAGTCGCGATGTCGAAGCGATACGTCGCTCCCGCAACGGTGTACCGGAAGCTCTCGCCGTCCTCGGCCCACGCGGCGCGAATCGCCCCTGAAACGACGGACCGACTGATCTGAGGCGCCATCTCCCTGTAGCGTTCGTACCCGGGCATACTCTGCAGCCGATCTTGAGCGACCAAGGGAACACTGACCAGCGTCAGGAATGCCAGCAGGGCCATGCCCGCCCCGTGGAGCGAGCAACGGAAAGTGTCGTCGAGCTTGGTCGTCATGTCACGCATGGAGCCTCCTACGACTCGTGACGGTCCGGATTCAACAGCCCTCAATATGGGAGAAAGTAGAGCACGATCGCCAGAAAAGGGATGAGCAGAAGCATCATCGTGATTGCGTAACCGAACATGTCACGAGCACGGAGGCCGGTGATGGCCAGCAGTGGGATGGCCCAGAACGGGTTGAGCAGGTTCGTGTGCGCGTCCCCGACCGCATAGGCCGCGATCGTCTGGCCGTGGGGGATACCCAACTCGGCCCCGGCCACCATCATGGGCCCACCGATGATCGCCCACTCGCCACCGGCGGAGGGTACAAAGACGTTGAGGATCCCACCGGTGATCCATGCTATCACAGGAAACGTATCCGCCGTGGCGACCGAGAGCAGCGCCGTGGTCATGGTGTCGACCAAACCGGTCCCTGTCATGATTCCGATGATCCCGGCGTAGAACGGGAATAGCAGGATGACACCCGCGCTCCCCTTCACTGCGTCGTAGAACTCTTGCAGGTACTTGGTCGGGCTCATGTAGAGCAGCAGGCCGATCATGAGGAAAGCGAAATTGAAATTATTCAGGTTGAGCGCGTCTCGGCCCTCCATGAAGAACACCCTCAGAACCACTAGAACGCCAGTCAAGGCGAGCACACCACCCAGGATCTTGCTGTTGTCGATCTTGTCGGCTAGCGAGGGCTTCAGGTCACCCAAATGAGCGGCCTGTTCGACCGGAGTCCCCTCCGGCTGGGCATCCTCATCGGCGCCGAGATCCACGTAGTAGCCAATCTCCCTGCAGTTCTCCTTCGGTGGGCTCAGCAGGTACAGCATGATCGAGACGTAGACGACCGACAGGGCTATGAGAGCCAGCGGATAGGAGTGGAAGACCCACTCCGTAGCGGGGATCACACGATCGACGAACCCCTGCTGCATCAGCGTGTTTCCGTCCTCGGCTTGCAGGAGGCCCGGAGAGCTGGACAACCCCCATCCAAAGGTGAGGCTGATCCCCATGTAACCGGCCACGGCCAACAGCGGATAATGGACGGGCGTTCCATTCCTGGAGGCGTACTTGCCCATTTCACGGACCAGAATCGCTCCGAAGATGAGGCTGAGGCCCCAGGAGATCCAAGCGGTCAGCATCGATCCGACACCCACGAGAACGGCGGCCTGCGCCCCGTTCTTGGGAAGCCGCACGAGGACGAGGATCACACGCTTCGCCCACGGGTGATACGCCACCACGTTGGCGGTCACGAGGATGATCACCATCTGCATCGCGAATTCCAGCAGACCCCAGAAGCCATCGTACCATGAGGAAGCGATCTCGATCGCTCCGGACCCTTCCGAGATAAACGCTGCGCCCGATGCTACGTAGGTCAGGATGATCGCGAAGAGAAACGGGCTCGGCATCCACCGCTCCACCCGATCGGCGATCGCCTCTCCGAGCCTTTGGACAGGGGTCAGAGCAGGGGCGCTGACCCCGTCGGTCGTCGTCATGCTCGGCTCCTCGAGGTCATTGGATCCGCTTCCAACGCGTGCCGCCAGCGGAATCCTCCAGCACGATGCCGCGTTCAGCCAGTTTGTCCCGGATGGCGTCTGCGCGCGCGAAGTCCCGGCCCACCCGAGCGGCCCCCCGCTCGGCGATGAGTGACTCAATCCAAGACGCAACGTCATCGTCCACCTCGAGTCCCTCACGCGCAACGCTGAGAAGCCCCAACACCTCGTCGATCGAGGCGAGCGCACTACGAGCAGCCTCCAAGTCGGATTCAGCAACCTCCGACGCGGCGTCCAACTCGCCGTTGACCCGGTTCACGAAAACGAACAAGGCGGCGAGGGCCTCGGCTGAGTTGAGGTCGTCGTCGAGCGCCACGCGAAAAGCCCCAACGGCTTCACCGGCCAAACGAGCCAGAGGTCCCGAGGAGTCGCGGGGTTGCTCCGCCTCCACACCGACGGTCTCGGCCAACCGCGCCTCGAAGTCCAGGAGCCGCTGGACAGCCGCGGCAGACGCGGCGAGACCGTCCCGGGTGAAGTTCAATTCTCTTCGGTACTGTGCGCCGAGCAATTGATGGCGAATGGTGGCCGGCATCAGCCCCTCTTCGAGCAGTTGGTGAACGGTAATGGTGTTGCCGAGGGACTTGGACATCTTCTCACCCTCGACTACCAGGTGCTTTACGTGGACCCAGTGGAGCACGAAAGGTTTGCCGGTCACTCCCTCCGACTGGGCAATCTCATTCTCATGATGTGGAAAGACCAGGTCTTCGCCGCCCATATGGATGTCCAACGTCTCTCCGAGCTCGGTGATGCTCATGACCGAACATTCCAGGTGCCAGCCGGGCCGTCCTCTTCCCCAGGGTGAATCCCAAACGGCGCCCACCGCCTCGTCCACAGGCTTGGCCGCCTTCCACAGGGCGAAGTCGCGGGCGTTCTCCTTCTCGTACTCGTCGTCGGCCACGCGTGCGCCCGGACGCGCGCATTCGGGGTCCAGGCCTTTGAGGCGTCCATAGGTCGGGAACGTGCCGATCGAGAAATAGACCGACCCGTCCTCGGTCGAATAGGCGAGTCCCTTCTCTTCCAGTCGCTCGACCCACGCCACCATTTGAGGGACATATCCGCTGGCCAGTGGATAGCTACGAGCCGGAAGGATCCCCAGGGTTCGCGCGTCGGCCAGGATGTCCTCGGTGAAGGGGGCCGTGTACTCCCGTACGTCCTTCCCTTCCTCGGACGCACGATCGATGGTCTTGTCGTCCACATCCGTGAGGTTCATGACGAAGTCCACGTCATAGCCGGAAAAGGTCAGATAGCGGTGGAGTAGATCGTAGACCAGAAAGGCCCGGTAGTTACCGATGTGTGCGTGGTCGTACACGGTGGGGCCACATGCATAGAGCCGGACGACGGGCGGATGGGCCGGCTGGAAATCCCTCACCGAGCGGGTCAAGGTGTCGTAGAGTTTCAGGGCCATGTCGTCGCGAGGTTCACGATTGGTCAGAGGGGGTTGGTGTTGACGAGGCCGGTCGACCCGTCAACACGAATGATAGGATGACGTCAAAGCCGCGTCTGCGGAAGAACCCGAAGCTCAGCCACGCGCCAATTATCGTCCTCGAATGTGAAAGCCACGAATACCGTTCTCGTGACATTCTCTGACACCCCCCGGATCCTCGACTCCCACCGGATTTCTGCAAATCCCCTTGCTGGCGCACCGCCCACTTCCTCGACTCGTGACACGCGAGCCGACGCGCCCTCACGGTTTCCTAGATACTCTCGAACAGAGGCTCCAGCGCGCTGAGGGGAGAGGGCACCGAGAGGCCGCTCCTCCCATTGCACACGCACTCCGCTCTCAGAAAATCGACTTTGGAGCCCCGACACGTCACCAGTGGCCCACTGTGTGGCGAATCCGGCGGCAGCTTGTTCGAGATCTTGCCCGAGACAGACGGGGGGCGCTCCAACACCGAGGGCGACGGCCAGCGTCGCCGGGACCAACACTCGGGCGTGAATCCGAACCTTCATGCCATTCCTACTGCCCTAGAGCCGGCCATCTCTTCGTGGACCCGTCGGAGCGCCTCCGCCGGGTCTGGCGCCTGTGTCACGGACCGCCCGATTACCAGGTAGTCGGCCCCGGCCGCTACCGCTGCGCCCGGAGTAGAGACACGGGCCTGGTCGTGAGCGTCGCCCCCAGCAAAGCGAATTCCCGGCGTGACCACGACTAGATCGGATCCTAGGGCCTTCTTGACTGGGGCAGCCTCCCGTACGGAGGCCACCACACCCCCGACCCCAGAGTCCCGCACGAGCGTTGCCAAGCGCACGACCTCCTCCTCGATCGAGTCCACCTCGCGGCCCCACGAGTGCTCCATGTCGGAGGACGTCATGGAGGTCAGCACCGTGACTCCGAGAAGTGTAAGGTCGTTTTCGGCCGCTTGGGCCGCCGCTTCCATCATGAGACGTCCGCCCGTCGCATGGAGGGTCAAGAGATCGACTTCGAGAACTCGGGCTCGGGCAACCGCCCGTGCCACTGTGCTCGGTATATCGTGCAACTTGAGGTCGAGAAAGACCCGCTTGTTCCTCTGCTTGAGCGCTTGGACCGCGGCAGAGCCCTCAGCGGTAAAGAGCTCGAGTCCCACCTTATAGAAATCAGCGGCTTCACCCAGGGAATCCACGAGACCCATGGCGTCGTCCAGAGTCGGGACGTCGAGTGGAATGATCACCTGAGCCATGTCAGCTTGGCCCGCCCGAGACCGACACCGGAAGATCCGTTCCCTGGTATGCTCCGATCAAGTCCTGAAGGTTCTCGACTCTGATCTTCTCGACATACTGGGCGATCCCCGTCACCACCGTCTGCGCGGCCCTCGGATCAGCAAAGGTGGCGGTACCGATCTGGATAAGGGATGCGCCAGCCAACAGATACTGAATCGCGTCCTCGGCTGTGGTGATTCCGCCGACCCCAAGGAGGGTAGTGGACGTGCATGCCCGGGCCCGATGTACGGCGTGCACGCCCACAGCCCGTAACGCAGGCCCAGACAGACCACCCGAGCCCGCGCCGAGGGCCGCGCTCCGCGACGCGATGTCGATGACCAGACCCGGCATGGTGTTCACCAAGGTGAGTCCGTCTGCGCCGGCATCCTCCGCAGCTTCCGCAATGGGCCCGATGTCGGGGACGTTGGGAGCGAGCTTCACGAGGAGCGGCCGATCGGTCAGCTTCCGCGCACCTTCGACGACACCACACAGGGCTTCAGGATCCAAGGCGAAGGGAAGCCCACCGAGGCGCGTGTCGTTGGGACAAGAAAGGTTCAGCTCGTATCCCAAGAAACCGCCAACGGACTCGAGTCCCTCGATGATGCGCCAGTACTCGTCCGGGATGTGGCCCGCCACGCTCACGAACACCTGTATACCCGAGAGGTGCTCCGTCATCCAAGGAAGTTTTTCAGCGCACACACGCTCCAAGCCAGGGTTCGCCAGACCGACCGAATTCAGCATGGCGTTTCCAGCCTCGAGCACACGCGGTGCCGGATTGCCCGCCCGAGGCTCCAGCGTCACCGATTTCGTCACAATGCCGCCCAGGGCATCGAGGTCGAGGGCATCCTCGATCTCCTCGCCGAAGCCACAGGTACCGGCGGCGAGGAGCACGGGGTTTTGAAATGTCGCTCCGAACAGGGTCTGGCTCAGTGGCTCATCCGTAAGCTTGTTCGTACTCATGTTCGTATCGCTCGGTCTCACTCTTTCCGCAGGCCCTCGTCCTGAACCGTGCTTCCTTGCCCAGGCGGATACCGTTCGAGGAATCCCCGGACTCCCTGCGCGAGAGCCACGGCGATCTCCCGCTGGAACTCCCCTTGGGACAGGATGCGCTCTTCCGCGCGGTTGGAAATGAACCCAACCTCCACCAACACCGCCGGCATGAGAACATTGGTGAGCACCGCAAACCCTGCCTGCTTCACACCTCGGTTGGGTCCGGGATGTACGTCCTCAATCTCCGCCTGAATCCCCTCCGCGAGAAGGTTGGACCAATGTCCGTGGTTGAATTTTTCAAGGTCCCTCTGGATGAAGGTCAGATCAAGCACTTCCACGTCACCATCGTTCGAGTCCGCCTGACGTAGAAGCGGCGCATTCTCGATCGCCTCCACCCTCCGCTCGTGCTCGGTTCGAGCCTCAGACAGAAAATACGTCTCGAACCCGCGTATGGCCGAACTGGGGGAAGAGTTCGCGTGGATGGATATGAAGACGCCCGAGTGAGATCCCTTCCACTCGGTCGCCCGGGGACCACGCTCCCAGAGATCAATCCAGGAATCCCGGTCGCGGGTCATGTACACCTCGATGTCTTCGTCGCCCCTCAGTTCCGCCTCCAGATAACGCCCGATGGCCAGTGCGATATCCTTTTCACGGCGCCCACCACTACCGGTGGCACCCGGGTCTGAACCCCCGTGACCCGGATCGATCACGACGACTCGCTCTTGGAGGTCCCGCGCCTCCTCGCGGTCCGGGTCACTCCCGTCGGCGAAACCACTCTGTATCGCGATCCCTCCGCGTGTGGCCTCCAACCGCCGGGTCTCGTCACGGTTTCCCGGCCATAGTGACGCGTCGAGGACTTCGAGAGCCCTCTCGTCCGGAGAGAACGAGTACGCCTCACCCGCTAGGATCGGCAGGAAGTCCGCCACGAACTGGAGCGGAATCTGAATGGAGCCGCCCCCTGAGAAGGGCTCACTCACCATTTGGAACAGTTGGTCGTCCCAGCGGAAGAGCGGGCTGTCCAACGAAAACTCGACCAAAGGCCCGCCCCGGCCAAGTTGGGCACGGAGTCCGGATGGATCCACTTCGACCGCCCACCCGAGCTGCAGTAGTGCCTCATGAGGCACCGTCGAGTACCCACGCAACCGCCCGACGGGCAACGAGAGGGAAGCGTCGTCCGGGCCGTGCACGACCAGCGAATCGTCCGTTTGAGCGGAACCGGGAGCGGGCCCGCCGAGGGTCATCGCCAACAAGGCCAAGATGCCGAGAACGCTCGACCCCCTGGATCCGTGAGTGATCATCGGTGCTTGCTCATGGCGCGCTTGGCCTCCATATCCTGAGTTTGCTTCTTCAGCTTTTCGCGCTTGTCGTAAAGACGTCGTCCCCTCCCGACCCCAAGAAGCACCTTCGCGTTCCCTTTCCGGAAGTAGACCTCGAGGGGGATCAAGGTGAGTCCCTTTTCCCCGGTCTTGATCTCCAAGCGACGGATCTCCTCGCGGTGCAGGAGCAACTTGCGCACACGATCGGGTTCCTCGTTGGCCCGGTTCGCCTCTTCGTAGGGTGAAATGTGGAGGTTGTAGAGCCAGATTTCTCCACCCTCCACCCGGGCGAAGGCGTCCCGGAAAGCCAACTGACCAGCCCGAAGCGACTTCACCTCGGGTCCCTTGAGCACCATCCCGGCCTCGTAGGTATCCAGGATCTCATATTCGTGTCGGGCTTTCCGATTCCGCCCCACGACCTTTCGGCCGTCTTCTCCGGGACCATTGCGGTCGCTCAACAGTCCTCCTGCTTTACGCCAAACCCCCGAACGCAGTTTGACTCTGCACCTTTCCCGCTTCTTGCACTGTGTAAACCTGTGCGACTTCGCCGCTGAGGACAAACCCTACCGCCACGTAATAGATCCAGAACAAGAGCACTACGACGGTCGCAAAATTCCCATAGGTGGAGCCGTAGTCGGCCACGGACGTGACATACCAGCCGAACCCCAATTTCATAACCTCGTACGATACGGCCATGACCGTCGCAGCCATCCATGCGGTACGCCAACTGATCCGTCGTACTGGAACGTACCAATAGACGACTGCGAACATCGCCCAGGTCGACACCAACGCGAGTAGCGTGGCCAGCACCCGTTCGGTCGATCCGAGTAGGTCCTCTGGAATACCCAACAGCTCGGTGCCCCATCCACCCAGCGACTGGAGAAAGATCGTAAGGAGCACGTTCGAGAGCGCCAAGGCACCCACAACCACAACCACTTCAAGGTCGAAGATCTTGCCTCTGACCACACCACGGTCGGCCGCAAGATCAAACACGTCGAGCAAGGCGATACGGAGCGTCGTTACTAGTCTGGAAGAGAGCCAAATGAACAGAAGCAACCCCACGATGGAGTACCCCGCGCGGCTCGCGACCACATCGTTGATCCCCGACTCGATCTCGGCGAGGAGGTCGATTTCACCTTCCATCTCCGGAATGTAGTTCTCCAGCAAACCGATGATGACCTCGGAGGGTTCGCCGAACGCGGAAAGCACGTACCCCCACACACCGACCGCCAGAAGAAAGAGGGGTACGACGGCAATCAGGAGGTTGTAACTGATCGCCCCCGCCATGAAGAAGATCTTGTCATTGGCCGACTTCTGGTACACACGCGCCCAGAATTTCCTGAGGCGGGCGAAACGGGAACTGAGGGTGGAAGCTACGTGGCCGGCGCTCACGGGACGGCTGCCGAAGGAGTACAGTGGGCCGCGTTCGGCACCTATTCGCTGACGTCCTCCTCCGGGGTCGGATTTTCGCCCACTGCCGCCTCTTTCGCTGCGGTGATCCCCGCCTTCGCGGCGGTCTTGGTGCGCTCTAGTTTGGCTTCGAGATCCGTACGGGCCTCCTCGGCCGCAGCACGTCCTGACTCGACCGCGTCCCGCACCAACTCGACGCGGGATTCGACGCCCTCCCGAACGTGTTCCAACCGGTCTCCGAGCGTCGATTGAGCCTCACGCATGCGCTCCTCGGCGGCAATACGGAGCTTCTTCGCACGGGCCCGTATCTCCTCTTGAGTCTCTTCGCCGGATTGGGGAGCAAAAAGCAGCGCCAGGCCAGCCCCGACCAACGCGCCGAGGCAGAACGACCCGAAACTCCCGCCGCTATCCCGCTCAACAACGATGTAGGGGAGGTCGTCTTGATTACGCATGATATCCACTCCTGAAGCTTTTGGAAGCGGGACAAGGCACCCGCCACACTTGGAAGATACCGCTATCCCCGTTCGAGCCGCCAGCGGACGTCCGGATCCGACCGTTCTGGCGGATCGTATCCCTCGCGTCCCATGAGTCCGTATGTGAGTTGCTTACCCATCTCGACACCCTGTTGATCGAGGGGGTTCACATCGTACAGCGCACCGGCGTAGATGGTAGCAACGGACATGAGCATGAAGAGCTCTCCGAGCGTTGAGGCGTCGAGGTATTCGATCTCGAACGTCATGTTCGCCCTACCGTTCCGGCGCAAAGCCTCGGCCGTCGCCCGTCTCTCCGCATCCATCAGCTGACCCAACGTGTGGTCGCCGAGATAGGCAACCGAGGGCACCGAGGCTCGGTGCCCTCCGATCTTCATGTCCCGCTGTGTACCGGTGAGCGCGACGAAGATGACAACCTTGTCCAGCGGCCCCTCCATGAATAGCTGAACCTGGGCATGCTGATCGGTGACACCGACCGCGGGAAGCGGCGTCGGTCCGGTATGGACGACGTTACCGGAGCGATCGTGAGCCTTTCCGAGAGATTCGGCCCAGAGCTGCTGAAACCAGAACGAGAACGACCGAAGGCGCTCGGAGTAGGGCATCAACACGTGGATCGAGGCCCCCAATTCGCTGTGAGCTACATGGAGCAGCGTGGCCATGAGTCCAGCGGCGTTCTCTCCCAGCACCGGCGTACGGCAATACTCGTCCGCCCGGGCGGCGCCACCGAGAAGCGCGGCGGCATCCACGCCGGCAAGAGCAGCCGGAAACAGACCCACCGGGGAAAGCACGGAAAAGCGCCCCCCGACATTGCCTGGGATTGGCAGACGGTTGATCCCCTCCGCCTCCGCGATCGAGCGCAGGGCTCCGTTCTCCGGATCCGTGGTGAACACGAAGTGCTCCCCCACCTTCTCCTTCCCGAGCTCCTCGATGAGCAGCCCTTCCAGCACCAGGTAGAGTGCCATGGTCTCTGCGGTGGATCCCGACTTGCTGACGACGTTGAACAGCGTACGGCGGAGATCGAGATACTCCACCACGTCCAATACGGCGCCGGGGTCCACGTTGTCGAGGATGTACATACGAGGCCGCCCCGCCCGCTCCTCATTCGAGCGTTCGTTCCACAGGGACCCGAGCAGTGCGTCCCTCAACGTCCGAGCGCCCAACGCGGACCCCCCCATCCCGATGATGACGAGATTCTCGAAACGCCCCTTGATCTGATCCGCGAGCTCCTGCGCTTGAGCCAACGCATCCGAATCGTACGGAAGCTCGAAGAACCCCATCTCACCGGAACGCCTGATGGCCTCCACACTTTCATGAGCCGCCCGGAAACGATCCGCCAAGTCCCCCCCGAGACGCTCCGAGTCGACGCCGCGCACTCCGAGGTGTTCCATCACCATGTTGGAGAAGTCGAGTGTGATGGGAGTCATATCTCGATGCTCAGACCGTCGTAGGCAGGGCTCACATTCTCGGGCAGCCGATCCAACAACTCCTGGTGTCCGACGCGATGGGTCAGATGGATGAGATAATTGTGCTCCGCACCCACTCTCTTCGCGGCCTCGACGGCCTCTTCAACGTTGAAATGGGTCGGATGCGGCTTCCCGAACCAGAGTGCATTGAGTACCAGGACGTTCACACCCTTCAAGGTTTCCAACGCAGCGGCCGGTAGCTCCTTCGCGTCGGTGACGTAACCCAGAGGTCCGACGCGAAAGCCGTAAACATCGATCGGCCCGTGAGGGACCACCACAGGTTCGAAGCGGTGGCCCAAAATCGTCGTGGCTTCGTCGGGACCGAAGGGTTTGAGGCAAATGCAAGGTTTGGTCGTTCCCTCGGGAGGTTGAAAAGTATCATCGAAGATGTACGAGAACCTAGTTCGAAAAAGATCGTCGTACTCCTTGGGAACGAACGCCGGGATATCACGCCGCTGCCGAGCCGTGAAGGCGCGGAGATCATCAATGCCATGTACGTGGTCCGCATGAGGGTGCGTATACCACACGGCATCGACGTTTCCGACACCCGCGGCCAGCAACTGGAGTCGCAGTTCGGGTGGTGTATCGACCAGAAGCGTCCCCTCGTCCAATTCGAGCAAGGCCCCGTGCCGGGTTCGCTTGTCCCTGATGTCATCCGAGGTGCAGACGTCACAGTCGCACCCGACGACCGGCACGCCGAAAGAGGTTCCTGTCCCGAGGAATGTGAGTCTCATGAATCTCCCGGCCCACCACACGGGGTACGGAGGGGTCAGTTGAAGTTGCGCCTGTGAAGCTGCCGTTGGGTGATCTGAAGAGCAAGGCTCTAGCCCGGAACTGAATCCGGACCGAACTCTGGGCCGCTTGCGCCCAGAGTCCTTCGGGCCGAAGCTCCCCGCATCATGACGATCCGACTCATCTCAGATTCGGGCGATCTCCGTGAGTTGGGCGAGGGCCTGACAGGAGAATCCCGGATGGCCGTGGACCTCGAAGCGGCCGGTTTTCACCGGTACTCGGATCGCGTCTGTCTTCTTCAGGTGACCAGCGGCAACCAGAATTTCATCGTCGACACGCTCGCCGTCGACCCGTCGGACGTGCTCCGGGGTCCTCTGGAGAGCCCGACGGTGACGGTCCTCCTTCACGGCGGCGACTACGATCTTCGGCTCCTCGACCGGGACTTGGATCTACACCCTGTGACGCTGTTCGATACCCAGACCGCCGCAGCGCTTCTGGGAGAGCCGTCTCTCGGGCTCGCCGCGCTCCTGAAGAAGTACCTCGACGTCCACGTGTCCAAGAAATACCAGCGCGCGGACTGGGCAAAACGTCCTCTCCCGGACGAGATGCTGGACTACGCTGCCTCAGACACCCGGCATCTGCACCAGTTGGCCGACCTCCTTACCGAGCGGTTGGACGCGCTCGGGAGAAGGTCCTGGGCGGAAGAGGAATCGGCGCTCATGGAGACGTTGAGGTGGCACTCCGACGGAGAGGTCGATCCGGTCACCAAGATCAAGGGCGTTAGAAAGTTCGAACTGCGTGACGTCGCCCTTATCCGCGAGGCTTGGCTCTGGAGAGATGAGGTCGCGCGTGCGCGGGACCGAGCCCCTTTCCGAGTGGCCGGCGATCCGGCGATCCTGGAGATCGTACGAGAGCGGCCACGGGACGTTTCGGCCCTCGCCCGCATACACGGCTTCTCGCCCCAGCTCGCGGAGCGGGCGGGGCGAGAGTTACTCGACCGACTCGAACGGACCGACGGGCTCGACGATTCCGAGCTCGTAGGTTATCCAAGCGGGCCCTCGGGACCGCGCCGCGCCCCACCTGCGGTGGAGGAGATCGCCAACCGCCTCAAGGTTGTTCGAAACGAAGCGGCGGAGGCCCTGGGGATCGCGCGGGGAGTCCTGATGTCGAACACCGTAATCTTGGAGATCGCCCTAGTGCATCCGGGTTCTGTGGAAGAACTCGCGCAGATTGAAGGGGTGCGGCACTGGCAATTGGAGACGTTGGCGGACCGGTTCTTGGCGGCTCTCTAAGAGGCTGCCGAAAGGAGCACTGTCAGCCTTCCTAGGCCACGTCCTCTTCTTTCCGTTTGCAGTCGATGCAGTAGCGGGCGTGCGGGAGCGCGTCGAGCCGTTCGAGCCCGACCGCAGAGCCACAAGTGTGGCAGTCCCCGAAAGACTTGCGGTCGTTGTACAATCGGCGCAACGCCTCCTCGAGCCGGTAGATGTAACGCCCCTCCTTCGTCGCGAAGAGCGCGGCCTTCTCGCGCTCCATCGCCTCAGTCCCCTGATCCGCCATGTGGTCCGTGTACGCAGATAGATCGGAGTCCATCGACTCGCGGTCGAGCTTGGAAATCCTGTCGAAGAGCCCTAACGCCTTGAGCGCCCTCGCCCGCTCATCCATGAGCCGGCCCTCGATGTGCTTGAGCTGCTTCTTGGTCAACATTCTGAATTTCTTACAGGGTCCGATTGTGAAGTAGGACTGCCAACTGGCCCCAAGGGGAGGAAATTAATTGAATCGGAAAACGTCGTCTACGTCGGGCGGGATCTCCACACCCGTGTAAGGGTAATCCCGTGATCCCCGAACCTAAAACTTGGAGCTTCGCCCGGGTGCGGGCGTCGATCACGGAGCGTTGCGAGCCGAAATGGAAACCATCGAGTGCCTGCGCTGCGGGCCTGAAAAACCGACGTTGGCCAAACCTCCTTTTCGAACCGAACTAGGGCAACGCATCCAGGAACGGATCTGCTCCCAATGCTGGGCAGAGTGGTTACAGCATCAGACGCTTCTGATCAATCACTACGGGCTCGACCCTCGTGACAGTCAGGCGCGCGATTTTCTGTACGGTCAGATCGAGACCGTATTGTTGGGTGGCGGCGAAGGAAAGGAAGTCGATACTTCGCAGAAAGGCGAGATCGAGTGGTAGCTGCTCGAAGGCTATTCAGCCGGCACGACACGAGCCCAGCAGGTATCGTCTCAGTCCAGACGCACTAACTCGCCGTCTGCCCAGGACGCCAGGACCTAAACCGCACCGGGGCAGCGCGAAACGAGTTGGTCCAGCGCCTGTCCCAGCGCTGGTATCCGCCCTGTATTCGGCTGTACGTCAGACCCTTCCAGGACGGTCGGATCGCTCATCATATCCGGCTCGTAACACGACCTCAATGTCCACCAGCGCATCCTCTAGCGTCGCCTGATCGATGGTGAGAGGAGGCGCGAACCGGATGACCTGGTGGTGCGTCTCTTTGGCGAGAATCCCCCTGGCCTCAAGAGCCTCGCAGAACGGCCTCGCGGTGCCCGACGACTCCTTGATCACGACGCCGATCATGAGGCCGCGCCCACGAACTTCCTCGACGTGAGGAGAGTCGATGTCACGGAGCCGACCCATAAACCACGTGCCGATCTCATCGGAACGTTCTGAAAGTTTCTCGTCCAGGATGACGCGGAGTGAGGCGCGGCCGATCGCCGCTCCCAATGGATTGCCGCCGAACGTGGAGCCGTGGTCCCCCGGCTGGAAAACGTCCATGAACTCGGCGTCGGCGATGGTGGCCGAGACGGGGTAGACTCCGCCCCCCAAGGCCTTGCCCACGATGAGCACGTCTGGCCGCACGTCCTCCCACTCGCAGCAGAAGAGGCGTCCGGTCCGTCCGAGTCCCGTCTGGATTTCGTCACCCATGAACGCAATGCGCTGCTCCCGGCAAACCTCGGCGGTGTGACGCAGGTATCCGTCAGGCGGCACGATCACACCACCTTCGCCCTGGAGAGGCTCGACCAGGAACCCCACCGTGTGCTCGGTGACGGCGGCGTCGAACGCATCGGCGTCGCCGTAAGGAACCAGCACGAAACCAGGTGTAAACGGGCCAAATCCCTCACGGTACTGGTCTTCGGAACTGAAGCCGACGATGGTGGTCGTTCGCCCGTGGAAGTTGTTTTCACAGACGATGATCTCAGCTTTACCCTCGGGCACCCCCTTCACCTGGTAACCCCATTTGCGGACCGTCTTGATCGCTGTCTCGACGGCTTCGGCGCCCGTGTTCATCGGAAGAGCTTTTTCGTACCCGGTCGCCTCACAGAGGTCGCGCACAAAGGGCCCCATCTGATCGTTGTGAAACGCCCGTGACGTCAACGTCAGCTTCGATATTTGCTCCGCGGCCGCCGCCATGATGGCCGGGTGACGGTGGCCCTGGTTCAGAGCCGAGTATGCGGAAAGCATGTCGAGATACCGATTTCCGTCCACATCCCAAACCCACGCGCCTTCCCCGCGCTCCAACACGACCGGGAGGGGTTTGTAATTGCGGGCACTGAACTCGTCGGCCTCGGCGAGAAAGAGATCGGTCTTTGATGCGCTGGCCTGGGTCATGGCACTGCTCGTGTGATAACGTGGGTAACTGTGATGACGGGGTTACTACGGACGTGGCTACTATAGTGGCTACTCAACGGTTCCGGTACACTACCTCCGCCACGACGTCTCCGACCATAAAAAGTGTCTGGGCACTCGTATTCTCCACGACGTCTCTGGGCGTGTGCCAGAAGCCATGCCCCGGACCGTAGTCGAAGTCGATGATGTTGGCTACGGGAATACCCGCCTCGATGAATCGGACGTGATCGTCGAGGACCCTCGAAGTTTGATCCATGGGGAAAAAACGCCGATACCCCAGGCCGGCTGCAATACCCCAAATACGCTGAACCACCTGACCCGCCCCCTCCATGGAATAGGCCTCGACAGGAAAGCTGGGGTCCGCATCCCCGACCATGTCGAGGAGGATTCCATAAGCCGGCGGGTTCTCGCTCCCCACTCCGGCTATGTAATGCCGGGCGCCCAGGAACATGTCCGTTGTGGAGGGTCCGTAGTCCTCCCCATCGCTGAAGAGGAACTCCACGCCTCCGGGTGGAGGTTGCTCGTTGAACATTCGGGCCAACTCCATGAGAACCGCCGTGCCCGAAGCACCGTCGTTGGCACCGGTAACCGGCAGCTCCCGGTCAGCCTCATCGGAACTCTGGTCTGCCTTCGGCCGTGTGTCCCAGTGTGTGAGGAGGAGCAGCCGCGAGCCATCCGCGGGGCCGAACCGAGCGATGACGTTGGTCAGAGCGAGCTCGTTACCATCAACGGTCACATGCTCGAACGGCTGGAGAAACACCGTATGGGCGAGGGATCGCAACTCGGTCTCCAACCACTCCAATTGCTCGGCATGGCCTGCGGACCCTGGTATGCGCGGCCCGAAGGCCACCTGTCGCTCGAGATCCTGAAAAGCACGGTCCGCGTTGAATGGCGGACGCTCGACCCGGACGGTTGTGGCGCTTTCTCCGGCATCACCCCCACCACACCCAGCGACCGCAAGTGGGATCGCGGTCACCAACATCATCCATCGCTTCATCACACAAGCGCCGTGTACCAACGCTTCAAGCGCGACCCGCTGTACTCCTTCAGCAGCCTTCACGTCGCGGCCACCGCTTGTGCTGCATGTTCTCTGATCTTCAGGGTCATCGAATAGAATCCGTTCCTTCGATTGACCGAGAGATGTTGCCCCAGGTCCAACCGCTCGAAGAGCCCCTCCAGGTCGGTCGAAAGAATTTCCTCCGGCGTCTTGCCGGAGTATATCATGAAGAGGGCGGCGATGAGCCCTTTGACGATGTGTGCGTCGCTGTCCCCTCGAAACGCCATTTCGGACGACTCGGAACCCTCGACGGTGACGAGCCAGACCTGACTCAGACACCCTGGGACCAGGTGATCTTGATCCCTGAATTCTTCCGGATAAGGCTCAAGCTTCCGTCCAAGCTGTATGAGGTACCGATAACGGTCCTCCCAAGAGAGCAACCGGTTGAAGCGCTCTGCGAATTCGTCGGGAGTCATGGGCGCATGAAGGCTGTTGAAGGAGTACAGTGGGCCGCGTTACGGATGCCTACCCGCCTTCGGCGGGTGTTCCAACGGCCCCGGCTCCTAGACGGAGCGACGACGCCATAGCATTCGCTATGGTTAGGAGCTCCAACAACGGGGCACCGCGCGCAAGCGTGGTCGGGGTCGTGCCACCGCAACCCTTCAACGTGTAAGGTCATTCCCCTCATGGTCGTGGGCACATGGCGGTTGTGCGGTTGATCCTGCGTCTCTCCTTCAACAGCCTTCGGCTGCGAGCCGCGGCGTCCGTGTCAGCCGACCGCCGAGCGGCTGGATCCGCCACTCAACGTAATCGCCTCGAGGGCGCTGAATAGCTCTTCTGCGACGAACGGCTTCGTGAGGAAGGGAATATCATACCGTTGACAGAGAAGCATCTCCTCCACATCCAGTGCCGTCCCACCCATGACGATGGCTCGTGTGTCGGGGTGTTCCTTGAGGAAGCTCACCGCGAGTTCGACACCATCACCTAGTCGAAATATCGGCAAGCTTCTGACCGAACACAAACAAGTAGGAGAAAACGAACCGGGCCCGCGCCGCCTGCGGCGACGCGAATCCGGTTCAGGTATCGAAACTCCGGCTCAGCGGATTCTTGAGATCGCCCTCATCCGCATTCGCTGTATCCGCAGATGTGGCACTTTACACAACCCTCTTCGAACGAGAGTTGGCCAGCGCCGCATTCCGGGCAGC
>Ga0209019_1000105_pt1 | contig 37951 bp, 32 predicted proteins | sample METZYME_3_300m_FD_187549 | JGI IMG/M metagenome (GOLD analysis project Ga0209019, IMG submission 187549) | Marine microbial communities from oxygen minimum zone in mesopelagic equatorial Pacific - METZYME_3_300m (SPAdes) (version 2) | ecosystem: Environmental > Aquatic > Marine > Oceanic... | reverse complement strand
TTAAAGTCCTCTGTGGATTGAAGACGCATTTGTTCAGATAATTCCCAGGAAACTATTTTCTCTACTTCATCTGCCAATCCAGTTCTAATAGTTGCCCTTATAGATTGAACTGCTAATGGTCCTGATTCTGATATTTCTTCTGCTAATTCTATTGCCTTTGTTCTTACCTCTGTTTGTGGAACAAGATAATCTATAAGACCTATATCTAACGCCTCTTCTCCTTTTAGCCTTCTACCCGTTAGCATCATCATGGCTGCACTTTGATTACCGACTACCCTTGGTAAGGTTACCGTAGTTCCAAAACCTTGATGGAACCCTAATCTAGAGAAATTTGCGCTAAATCTGGATTCTGAACACCCTATTCTAAAATCTGCCACCAAAGAGAGTCCTAAGCCACCCCCAATAGCTCCGCCCTGAACAGCAGCAATTACTGGCTTTTTATTTCTAAAAAGTCTAACTGCCTGAGTATATAGCTCTGAATAAGGATCAGTTTTATCTTGCATATCCCTATCTTTTCCAAAATTTGCTCCTGCACAAAAATGCTTACCTTCAGAGCAAAGAACTATGCATCTGCAATCATTATCTTTATCAAACTCTTCAAAAGAATCAGCAATCTGAGAGATAAGCTGATGATCAAAATGATTATTAGGAGGTCTGTTGATTTCAATTACCCCTACTTGATTCTCTAAGAATATATTTAGTTCTGATTCAGTTGACATATTTCTACTCCCTAAAAGAATTAAAGAAGGTTATAAGGCTAACTCTGTCCCCTGTAACTGTCATTAAACCAGTAGCCATAGATACTGGTAGACTCCTGTTTCCTGTGACTACTTCTTTCCAAGATACTTCGTCTGTCTCTACCTGTACATCAGATCCTTTAATTGCAAAAGGTTGCACTTCAAGTACCCCCTTTCTAAGAATTAATGAGAAGGATTTAAGAGAGTCAGTAAACTTAATAGATAAATGAAGATTTTTATTAACAGCTTTTTCAGGTATCAAACTTACTTTTAACATTTCAAAAACTACCTCTATAGGTAAGCTTTCAATAATTTCCTTGGTGGGCTTAAGTAAAGGCGGTTCTTTATAAGAAGGTAAAAGTTCTTCTGCACTTGATAGATAGTAATACCTAGCATTAGGATTAGAATTACTTTCACCTAAGAATTTCAGAGCTTCAGTCCTTATTTGTATACTTTCTTCATCATTAGGGTCGTCTAACAGTAAATAATCAGTTAATTGCAGAACCCATTGATATTCTTCATTTTCTAAAGATCTTTTTGCTTCATCAAATAATTCGGATCTTCCTCCAATTAACTTTATTATTTTTTTTGTCTCTTCAGCCTTTGAAATAGGGTTAAGTGTTGAGGGATTTCCATCAAACCAACCTAAGTAACCCGAAAACACATTTTTAGAAGACCATTCAGGAGTTCCATAAAACTCTTTTAAAAAAGGTGAGCTTGCAAGATGTTCAGGTAATTTAATAAGGTTGGCTATCTGGTCAGGAGTCATTCCCTTATTTATTAGACGTACCGTTTGATCATGGATATATTGGATAGCATCTCTATAGTCGGTTAAATTTTTTAAAATTTCTTCTGAACCTTCAATTGGTTTACTGTGGCTTGGTACCAACAACTCAGGTTGTAAATATCTCATCATATCTATACTTTTTACCCAACCTGCAAGGTCTCTGTATGGAGTTCCTCTTATGGTGTAAAGATTGGGAAAGGCTTTGTAAAAATTGTCTCCTGGAAATAAAGCTTTGTATTTAGGAATCCATACAAAAATTTGGTCGTTGGTTTCTCCAGGTGCATGATAAAGCTGGATATCTAATCCAGATATATTTAGTTCTAAGAAATTATCAAATTTTGTATTTGGGTAAACTAGACTGGTTTGTCTTCCTCCTTTACCTATCTCTAAAAAAGGTCCTATACCATTATTCTCTATACTTTCTTCAGGGAAAACTGAGCCGAACATTCGTGAAGATCTTTTATTAATAATGGGTCTCAAAATTCCTAGTATTCTATTTATATAGTCCTCCGTTGTTTCATGAGCAATAACTTGAGTTTCTTCGTTATCTACAAATGCCCTTGCACCGAAGACGTGATCGCCATGATTATGAGTATAAATAACTGCTTTAATTGGATAAGGATTTAGCCGATCAAATATAGATCTTACTTCTCTACCTGTTTCTATAGTTCCAGTGGTATCAATAATTATTTTTCCGCCCTCAGCTTCCACCATAATGGAATTAGCTAAAGAGAAACCAATAGCTACATGAATGGCATCATTAAAAGATAAAACTCCTTTATTAAATTCCTGACTATGATTAATTAAATCTTCTGGTGCCAGTGGCGGAGTAATTTTTATTTCTTCTTTTGGATTACAGGCTGTCAGTACAAAGAGCAGAAGAATAAATGAACAATACTTCATCTGATCATTATAAATCTAGGAAGAAACTTTTAGCACTTTCATCCATCTTTTAGACCTGTATCGAGCAATAAGTAAAATTCCTTTAACAAAATAATCTATTATCAGAGTGGCAAAGATCCACTGTACTGGCATCTCCAAGTAGTAAAGCAAGAAGGCTAGTGGAACTCTTATTAATAATAAACCAATGACTGTTATTACCATAGGAGATCTGGTATCCCCAGCTCCCCTTAAAGTGCTTCCAAGAGAAAACTCTAAAGCCATAAAGGGCTGAGACAAAGCAAAAATCCAAACAAATATGACAGCAAATTTGACTACTTCTTCATCTTGGATAAAAAACCATGCTATAGGTTCAGCAAAAAAAGCTAATAAAAGTCCGCTCAAACTCATAGCTAACATAGTCATCCCTGCTGATTGATACCCACTCTTATAGGCAGCATCTGGATCTGATGCCCCCAAAAATTGCCCAGACAAAGTAGCAGCAGCAACGGAAAAACCATTTCCTAGAATAAAAGATAACATTAGAATATTAACGCCAATATTATAGGCTGCGACTTCTTCAGTGCCGTACATTGCTACAATCCAGAAAAAAGATAGCATGCCAAATTGGAAAACGATGCTTTCTATACCAGCTGGATAACTTATTGTTATCAGCTGATCAAACCTTTCTTTAGTAAATGATCCCATTTTCCCTAAAGGAACAACTAATTTTCCAGCTACCCATAAATAGAGCTGGATTATAGTTCCTAAAGTAAAAGAAATACCCATGGCTAATGCTGCCCCAACTATTCCAAGTTTAGGCATTCCATATTGACCGTTAACTAAACCTAAAAGTAGATAAATCGCGATGATATTTGTAAAGATACCTATATACATGGGTGTCTTTACATCTCCTGCTGCTCTTAATGCAGCCCCTATCACCATTCCAAAAGTCATAAAAGGAATGAATAAAATTGAAATCGTTAAGTAAGTAACTGCCAATTCTTGAGCAACTGGATCTAATCCAAATATGCCTATGAATGTTTCAGCAAAAAGGACAATTATCAAAGTTGTTAAAAGTGACAGGCCTAAGCTGACTCCAATTGCTAATCTTGTAATATGAGCTGCTTCAATCATATTTTTTGAACCTACAGCTCGAGCAACCAAGGCAGTTGTTCCTGTCATAACTGCCATTAAAAGAGCCTGGAAAACCCAAACCATTCTTTGTCCAGTACCAACAGCAGCTACCGCCTCTGCACCTAACGTACCCACTGCTTTTATTGAAATAATACCTACACTGGACCAAAGTAAATTACCCAAAATGGGAGGCCAAGCTAGACCCCAAACACTTAGAGTTTCTGGATGAGAGATCTCTGCAGATTCATCCTGAATACTTTCATTGATATCTTTTATCTGTGACATTTGGAGCGTGGCATACTATCACACTTATAACTGGACCAAAATCAACTCAAATCCTAAACTAAGGGCATGGCTAAGCTGTACTTTAACTATTCTTCTATGAACGCTGGTAAGTCAACTGCCCTGTTACAAGCAAATCACAATTATCTTGAAAGAGGCATGAAAACTAAGATGTTCACTTTCTCTGGTGACAATAGGTATGAAGAAAACAGAATTGTTTCTAGGATAGGTATAAGTGCTGATGCTTTGCCATTTTCTGAAGATACTGATCTCTTTCAAAGCCTAATAGAAGATAAAAACCAAAGAGAGATTAAATGTGTCTTAATAGATGAAGCCCAGTTCTTAACAAAGAAACAAGTTTCTCAACTAGGCAGAATAGTTGATGAACTAGATACTGCTGTCTTGGCTTTTGGAATTCGAACTGATTTTCAAGGAGAGTTGTTCGAAGGAAGTAAATATTTATTGGCTTGGGCTGATAACCTTAAAGAGATCAAAACTGTTTGTTGGTGTGGTAGAAAAGCGACTATGGTTGTTAGGCTAGATGAAAAAGGAAATATCGTAAGCCAAGGAGAGCAGTTAGAAATTGGAGGCAACGAAAAATATGTACCTCTATGCAGGGCACATTTTAATAAAAAGAAGTTAAGGAATTAAAGAATCCCAACAATGAAACCTGTCATACAGGATGCTAGTAAAGCTGCCCATAAAGCTTTTACACTGACAGCTATTAGATCTTCACGCCTTTCAGGTACCATCGCACTCATTCCACTTAGAAGTATTCCTACACTACTAAAATTAGCGAATCCGCATAAGGCATAAAGCATAATCAGGCTGCTTTTTTCCGAGAGCACATAAGTAGTTGTATCTGCTAGATAAATATATGCAACAAATTCATTAAGAATAGTCTTAACTCCTAATAATTCACCTGCAGCTTGTGATTCCTGCCATGGTATCCCCATGCACCATGCTAAAGGGGCAAAGATCCATCCCACAATTCTTTCCAATGTCAAAGGCTGTCCCTGAATATCTGGAAGTACCCCTAAAGTTGCATTTACTAGAAAAACCAATGCCATTACTACAATTAACATTGCTGCCACATTCAGAAAAATATCAATTCCGGCTTGTGTACCTCGGGTCAAGGCATCCATGGTACTCGAATACATTTTGGATGAATCATCAGCAGGAAAATCAGTTTTTGTATCACTCGGAATCATAATGTTGGCATACATTATTCCTGCAGGAACCGAAATTAAAGAAGCGGTTAAAAAATGACCGATAAGACCTAAACCATAGATAGGTGACAGCATGGTGGTGTAAATCACCATAACTGAACCAGCTATGGTAGACATCCCTACAGTCATTAATATAAGAAGTTCATTTTTAGACATTGTGGCTAGATAAGGGCGAACTAATAAAGGCGCTTCAACTTGTCCTAAGAAAATATTTGCTGTTGCACTTAAACCAACCGGACCCCCAACATCTAATGGTTTCTTAAAGATTAAAGAGAGAGCGTTAACTAAAACAGGGATTACTCTCCAATGCCACAGTAGAGCAGAAATTGCTGACATAACAATAATTAAAGTTAATCCACCAAAAGCAAAGATGAAGGTATTCGCTTCATTTGAAATTTCAAATGGCGCATTTGGAGCACCATCAGCTAAATACCCAAAAACAAAACCAGTACCATAATCATTAGCTTCCTTTAATGTCATGACCCCATAGGATAAATATTCGAAGAAAGAAGAAATCACAGGAAGATTAATTAGTAGATAAGCTAATACAACTTGGATAACAACAGCACTAACTAGATACTTAACCTTTATAGCCTTTATGTTTTCACTAAAGACTGCGCCTAGTAAGAGAAGAACAAAGAATCCAAGGATTGGTTGTAAATATTCCATTAAGATATTAATTTTATTTCTTTTAGACGTTCTTGTAAGTAATCTTCTGCAAGTATTGGTTCTATATATCTTTTAGGATTTTCTTGAGTGCAGCAAGAATCTAATGTTTCAATCAACCAGTCGGGGTTAGGGTGAACAAAAAAGGGAATTGAAAAACGTGATATATCCATAGTTTCTATAGGGGCATTAACTCTGTGTGTAGTTGAAACCAGTTTATGATTGGTTAGTCTTTGCAACATATCACCAATATTGCAAACTAGAACTTCAGGGGCCGTATCTACTGAGATCCACTCATTATCTTTGTTTTTAATCTCTAAACCAGGTTGGTGTCCGCCAATTAATAAAGTTATTAGGTTAATGTCTTCGTGTGCACCTGACCTCTCTCCCTCATCATCTTTCCTTACAGGTGGGTAATGAATTGACCGCATTACGCTATTGCCTTTATTTGCTATTGTCTCAAAATAACTTTCTTCTAAATCTAGAAATAAAGCAATGGATTGCAAAAGACTTTGACCTAACAAATCAAATTCACTAAATAATTCATCAATTTTTTTACTAAACTCAGGTATCTCTTTCACTGATTTATTCTGAGGCATCCACTTTGAAAAAGGATCATCAATGGATATATTTCTACCTGTTTGCCAAAATTCTTTAACATCGGCTTCATAACCACCTTTAGGAGTCTCAATCTTAATTGGGGTATACCCTCTTGCGCCACCTAAATTTGGCTCAAAATAAGCCATCTTTTTGCTTTTAGGTAAACTAAAAAACTCCTTAAAAATATCTAATACTTCATCTACTAGACCTTTATTAAGAGCATGGTCAGAAATACCGCAAAATCCTGTATTGTGAAAGTTTTTACCTAATTGAAGAGAGAAGTCTTCAGGGTCCTTTTCCCAAAGATTTAAAGATAAAACAGAAAATGGTAAAGACAAAATAACTACCTCTCTAAAATAAGAGTTAAAATTCTATATGAGAACGAAGAGAAATACTTGATATATGCCAAAAATTTACGGATTTGGAAATGCTTTAATTGATATAGAAATTTCTGTATCAGAAGATGAGCTAGCTTCTCTACCTATAAATAAAGGGAGCATGGAACACATTAGTTCTAGCCAGAAAATGGACTGGCTACAGCGATTTCAAACCAGAGTACAAAGTAGAGAGCCTGGAGGATCTATTGCAAATTCATTACACGCTGCTGCGAGTCAAGGGTCTAGATGTACATTCAGCTGTTCTATGGGTGAGGACCTAGAAAAAGATCTTTTTTTACAAGGATTTAATAAAAAACTTATTCAAACAAGTTTTCAATATTCAATTAATCCAACTGGAATATGTTTTATTTTTGTCACTCCTGATGGTGAACGAACCATGGCTTCTAATTTATCAGCCAATGAGGATTTAAATCCAAAATGTTTAAATAAAGAGATATTGTCACAAAGCGACTGGTTGTTGTTTGACGCTTTCTCTGTATGCACTAGTAATGGATTAGAAACAGCTAAAGAAGCTTTACTTATAGCTAAAAAAAATAAGGTAAAAATAGCCTTTGGTTTAGCTGATATAAATTTAATTAAAAGTAATCTAAAAGAGATTGAATGGGTGCTGAATCAATCTATAGATTTACTATTTAGCAATGAGTATGAGATGAACCTCATGCAACAAAATATAAAAACTAAAGTAGATATACTCTGTTCTAGTGGAGCTAATGGTTGTAGCTTTAACCAAGTCAAGGTAGATGCTAAAGAGATATCAGTTATTAATACAAATGGTGCAGGAGATGCCTTAGTAGGAATTTTTCTTTCACACTACAATTCAATACCTCAACAAGAAGCTTTAAAGAAAGCCGTTGATTATGCCACCGCAGTTTGCCAAATTGGTGGGCCTAGATTATAAAAAACGCCACAAAAAAGTGGCGTTTTCTACATATCCTAATTAATTAGAATTGGTACTTGAATCCTAAATTAATGTTCCAAGCAGATTGGCCATCATTATTTTGAATATAGAGATTATCATCCGGATCAACACCCGAGATCAAAAATTGTCCGGAATCAGAAACTCCGCTAACCATTATTTGACGGCTGTTGTTATAAGAATATTCTCTTACAATGCCTTTTTCATCATCAATCATATTCAATAAATTAAGCAAATCTAAGTAAACGATGAATTTGTGATCATCAAATACGCCTATATCTTGAGTAATTCTCAAGTCTAATCTGCTGTACCAAGGACTATTAAAAGCATTCCTTGGAGCATGACTACCTTTATACGCACTTAATCCAGTGCTATTTACATGTGCCATTACTGCGTTAGCAACATCAGAATCAGCAAAAACTACATTTGGATCAGTAGCGCCTGTAGGAATATAAGCAAGACTGTAATCAGCATAGAAACGTGAGTTTCCACTTACACTGTTATAACCTGGCTCATCAAAGCTTACACTGTATGGTTCTCCAGCCTTTCTAACGAATACTAATGAAAAACGCGTATCATTGTTTCCAATAAGTTGCGTTGTGTAATCAAGTGTAGCTAGGAATTTGTGCTCAACCATAAAACTTGATCGACTCGCATTTAAGTTTTCGCCATCCCATCTTTGAGTATAACCATAAGCTGATTCTGCTTGCGCTGAAGTCAGCGGATAAACATCATCAGAATTCATATTGGTATAAGCTGTCATGAATTGAACATCACCAAAAGCTTTCTTCATTATGAACGTAATTGCCTCAGCTTGCCCTTTGTTAGTATTTGTTAACCAAAAGTCTCCAGCACCTGAGTAAGTACCTCTTCCATCAGCTAAAGATCCTGTTTGGGTAAGCCCTAGATCCTTATAAAACACACCTTCATTTGTTTCATCTCTGTTGTATTCAACAGTGAAGTCATAGCCTTTCTTAGTGATAATATCTAATCCAATATTTTGCCTCCACTTACTTGGAGCTTCAAAATTGGGGTCTGTTCCTTGAGCATCACCATACCAAGCACTTCTAACTTCATAGCTACTTGTAGGTCCTAACCAGAAAAAGTGAGGGTCCGCAACACTTGCTGCTGGCATGGGGCCAATAACATCGCTGTAGGATCTAAAACGGTTGTAGTCCGTTAGGCCACCTGATCTGGAATAGGCATTTCCAAACCAAACTCTAGGAATCCTTCCCATGAACAGGCCTCTTCCTCCTCTAATGGTTGCATCCACAACCCTGTCACCAAATAAAGAGGTGGCATTGTAATTAAAGGACATCCTCGGTTGGATTAAATCAAAATCAAATTTCTGATTGTTACCTATACCATTCCTTGCTAAGAACGCGGGGTTAAGATGGGGTTCTGTTGGGGTAAGAACAGAATCGTATCTAAATCCAAAAGTAACAGTTAGATCATCGCTCGCATACCATTTGTTTTGCACATACATGGTATCTTTTTCAACTTGAAAATCAGCTGCAGCAGTGCCGACTTGGTCGTTTCCTGCTATTGGAGTATGGAATCTTAAATAGGACCAAGCTCCAGCCTCAAAGTCTTCTATGCTATCGAACTGTATTTCACCGTTATAACGGGCAATGAACAGGTTATAGACATCCGTTTCAGCTCTTTCTATTCCAAAAGTTATAACGTTATCATCATTGTCATAAGTACCTTTAAAAATTAGGACGTCTTCTTCTACCATGATGTGATTTGCACCACGGTACCTATCACCTCCCAAATAGACACTATCACCACCAAGGTTAAGTCTAACCTCAGGAAAGAGTCCATCACCTAGTGAAGCATCATTTTCATCCATCTCATACTGAGAGAATTTAAGCTTGGTGCTTAATCTGTCAGTTATATCGCTATATAGCGCAATTGATGCTCTCTCAATTACTGGTGGTTTAGCGTAGTAGTTATTACTAAATACGGTTGCTCCACCATTATATTTACGAGGATAATAGCTTTCTACTTTTGAATAATTCATTGTAGCTCTGTTAGCGTCATTGATAATGGCATCTAATTTAATTGTGTACTCCTCATGAGTCTCTGGAAAAGAAGCTCCATTAATTATTCCAGCATCATAGCCATAGGTATTCAATGCAATATTTTTTATCTGATCTGCCATGGCAGTTGTTACATATTCTGCTTTGTTCTGCGCATTACTATCGATAGTACCGAAAAGTGCTGGATTTGACCTTTCAAATTCTTCATAACCAGCAAAGAAGAAGAGTCTATCCTTAATTATTGGACCTGAAATTGTTACTGTATTAATTTCTTCATCAAATTGTGGATAATCAACTCCATTACTGTCTTCTCCTATATTGTCTTCATTTCTTTCAGAAAAATAGACAGAACCATGAAATTCATTTGATCCAGATTTTGTTACTACTGCTATAGAGCCTCCAGTGTTATTACCTCGAGCAACATCATACGGTGTTATGTCTATAGATATCTGATCAACAAAATCTAAACTAATTGGATTACGCATAGTTCCAAAACCGTTAGCATTTAGCCCGAAGGGGTCATTGAAACTTACGCCATCAATTGTGAAGTCATTAAACCTGTTGTTAGCTCCCATCACAGAGATTTCCGTGTATCTGCTAGAAGCACTATTGACAGAAACTCTAGGATCCATTTTTGCAAAATCACCTATTGATCTATTGATTGTAGGTATAGCATCCATCTCAACTCTTGATAGAAGAGTTCCAGATCCTGTTTTTACTATAACGGAACCAGCTGCTGCTGTTACTACAACCTCTTCCGCTTCTGACCTAGCAAGGTTAACTGAAATACTTTCGGTTTCATTTAGAGCTAAATAAATTCCGCCAAGTTTAGCGGTTTGATAGCCTGGTGAAGAAACAGTGACTTCATAAGGACCACCAACCGGTAAGAACGTCAATGAGAAGTTTCCTGAAGTTCCAGCTGTTACAGCTTTAGTAATACCAGTAGGAGTGTGTTCTACAACCACTGATGCTCCTGAAACATTTACATTTCCTCGTAACGACGAAGTAGTGTCTACATCTGAAAACACTGGCACCGACGCTAGTAAGAAGGTAAATATTGAAGAGAAAAGAAATAATTTTTTAAAACTTGTCATAAAGACCCCCAAAATAATTATTTAAAAATACTTAAGTCAAAAATTATTTTAGGAAATCCTTGTAAACTTGCCATATCTAATTTCGACTGATGTGTATTCAACCCCATTTATTCCACATTGTATCCGTGGAAATATTAAAATATCTAGACGAAATAATACCTTCTTTAGTTAACAAAGTGAAATGATCAAATTAATATTTTCTTATGACTACTTTTGTATGTATTAATAACCTATCTGATTTGTCTAATGATTTAGAAAATCCTAAGATATTTGTTAAAGAAAGGCTTTCTGGAGAGAAGATTTCAGGCTTATTTTTTTATTCAAATGCGGTCAATGAATTCTTAAATGAAGCTAGATTAACTGAATGGTTAGATTACTCCTTATCTGAAGGGATATCTGTGTACGCTTGCAGAAATTCTCTTATAAAAAGAAATATTTCTGAAAAAATAGATCCCCTTATTAAGGTTGTAGGACTAGGTCAGTTAATTGAAGGTGTTTTAAATAACAATAAGACTATTGTTATAGGAAGTCTATGAAGAATTTTGTTTTTAATTTCATTTCAGGAGATCAGAAAAAGTTTGAAAGTGGAGAGGAACTTTTTAATTTAATAGCTACCTGTATAGCTTTTGATCAGAAGGTTACAGTAATTTCAGATAAGATGGATAAGAGCGCTTTGTTTAAAGACTTAAGGGAGAATAAAAATTTAAATATTCTTAAGCTAGAACACGCAAATAATCTTATAAATAAGTCAGATTTTTATTTGGAATGTTAAGTTGCTGAAATTTCTTTCTTATTAAAGTACTCTCTTAGCGCTTCGGGTACTTTCACAGATCCATCTTTAAGCTGGTTGAGTTCTAATATAGCCAACAAGGTTCTACCTACAGCTAAACCAGATCCATTTAATGTATGAACAAGTTCATTTTTATTTGTTTCTGCATTTTTCCATCGTGCTTTCATTCTTCTTGACTGGAAGTCTCTAAAATTACTACAAGATGAGATTTCTCTATATTTTGCTTGAGAAGGTACCCATGCCTCTATGTCATAGGTTTTTGCCGCACTAAATCCTAAATCTGCAGTGCATAGTGAAACAACTCTATAAGGGATTTCTAGAGCTTTCATCACAGCTTCAGCATGTTTAGTTAGTTCTTCTAAAGCGTTCTCAGAATCGCCCCCTTCAACTACTTGCACTAACTCTACTTTCTCAAACTGATGAAGTCGCATTATGCCTTTTGTATCTTTGCCATAACTCCCAGCTTCGCTTCTAAAACAAGGAGTATGACTTACCCATTTTATAGGTAGTTCCTTAGAATCAATTACTTGATCTTTAAGCATATTTGAAATTGGAACCTCTCCAGTTGGACTTAAAAAATAATTATCTGAGCCCTCTAGTTTGAAAAGCTCTTCACCAAATTTAGGTAATTGACCCGTTCCTATTAAAGAATCAGAGTTAACTATGTAAGGAACGTAAAGCTCCTCATACCCATGATGTTTTGTGTGCATATCAAGCATAAATTGAGTTAAAGCTCTATGTAATCCAGCAATATCTGATTTAAGTACTGAAAACCTAGAACCTGTAATTCTTGAACCCGCCTCCATATCAATTCCATCAGTTAACTGCCCTATTTCAATATGGTTTTTAGGCTTGAAGGAAAACTCTGGAATCTTGCCCCAACTTCTAATCTCAACATTATCATCTTCAGAATTACCTACTGGTACATCTGGATCAGGTATATTGGGTAGTTCTAAAACCAAGTTATGCAAGTCTTCAAGAGTTGAATCTAGTTTTGAAGACTTCTTCTTAATTTCTTTAGTTATAACGGAAGCTTCTTCTTCTTTTTCCTTGGAGCTTTTTTTTGCTCCTTTTAGGTTTCCAATTTCTTTTGAAATTTTATTTAAAGAGGCTTGTAACTTTTCAGTGTCCGATTGTAGACCTTTTCTAACACCTTCTAATTTTTTTAATGAAGATAAGTTTGCTTTTAACGACCTCTTTTTCAAAGAATCCTCTACTAAATGGAGATCATTTCTTATTATTTTTGGGTCTAGCATTAATCTAAGTTCTTATCGTTTTATTTATTACTGTTCCTGAAGCTAACAATATCAGTTCCTTCTGGAATATTTAATTTAAATTCCTTATTTGGAATTTTTTTTAAAGAAACATTTTTAAATTTTAATGAAATAGTTTGTCCAAAAGTATCTAGATATTTAAAAGAATCAAAGACATTGTTTTTAACTCCTATATCAATCCATTTAATAAAACTCTCCTCTTTCTTGCTAGTAAGTAAACAAGAAAACTGATTTAAGTTTTTTCGACACTCACTAAAAATAAAGAGTTCTTTAATTTCTTCCAGATTAAGCGTAAACAAACCTACTGGAGTTTCTTCTAAAAGTTCTTCTAAAGGCTGAATATTAAGTTGTTCAAGTTCAGGATCGAATCTATAGAAATCTTTTCCGTCTGAAAACATTACTTCATTAAGTGGTTCGAAATAAGAAATCTTAAAAATACCTGATCGATGTGCCTTGATTTCTCCTTCTATTAACCTTTTCTTTTTTTCCTGTAATGTAGTTTGCTCAAATTGAGCAGAAAAATACTGGTGTTTATTAATGAAATTAAATAAATAATTAGAGTCTTCAGATAGACTTATTTGATCTTTTGTATTGGTATAAATTTCACCATTTATATTATTAACTTGTTCACTCACATTAGGTGTAGCCTTCAGAGTAGGATTAAAAAATAAAGGTAAAGAAAAAAAGAAGAAAATAAAATATCTCATGTAAAAGGAATAAACTCTAGCTGTTAATCCTCGGGTGGAGGAGCTACTAAAACTTCTCTATTTCCGTTTGTTGCCATTGGACTAACTACTCCAGCTGATTCCATTGTCTCTATTAATCTAGCTGCCCTGTTGTATCCAACTCTCAGTCTTCGCTGCACAGCTGAAATTGAGGCCCTTCTTGATTGAGTTACAAATAAGACTGCTTCATCATAAAGTTCATCAGCCTCTCCATCATCTTCTAAATCACCGACCGTGGGAATACCTGGCATGCCTATAACAGCGCCTTCTTCTTGAGTAACCTCATCAATATAAATTGCTTTTCCTCTTTGCTTCCAGTCATCCGCCACTCTCTTGACTTCATCGTCGCCCACAAAAGCACCATGGACTCTTTGTGGGATTGACGTCCCGGCTGCTAAATAAAGCATATCTCCATTACCTAGTAACTGTTCAGCCCCCCCTTGATCAAGAATAACTCTGGAGTCCATTTTAGAAGCAACCTGAAAAGCTATTCTGGCAGAAATGTTTGCTTTAATGAGGCCAGTAATTACATCTACAGAAGGTCTTTGTGTAGCTAAAAGCATGTGTATTCCAGCCGCCCGCGCTTTTTGAGCAATTCTTGCTATTAGTTGTTCTGCTGTTTTACCTACTATCATCATTAAATCTGCTAATTCATCCACTGCTAAAACAATATTAGGAAGATTTTCTAAATCCGGTGCCTCGGATTCTAGTTCTTCATCTTCCTCTTTTTTCCATAGCGGATCCTTTATTGGTGTTCCTGAATTAATAGCATCAGATACTTTCTTGTTATAACCATTAAGATTTCTTACTCCTAACTCAGCCATAAGCTTATATCTTCTTTCCATCTCATTAACACACCAACGCAAACCACTAGAAGCTTCTTTCATGTCTGTTATAACTGGACAAAGCAAATGTGGAATATCTTCATATACAGAAAGTTCTAACATTTTTGGATCTATAAGAATTAATCTGACTTGCTCAGGACTTGCTTTAAACAAAATACTCACCAACATTGAGTTGATTGCCACTGACTTCCCTGAACCGGTTGTACCCGCAACCAGTAAGTGTGGCATAGAAGACAATTCAGCCACGACCGCCGAACCGCTTATATCTTTTCCCAAAGCTACAGTTAGGGGGCTTTTTGAGTCATCATATTCAGTGCTAGATATTACTTCACTCAACAGAACTGGCTGTCTGTCTTCCCTGGGAACCTCTACACCAATTGTGTCTCTGCCTTCTATTACTTCCACGATTCTTACACTTGTTTTTGAAAGGGAACGGGCTAAATCTTTGTTGATATTAGAAATTTGATTTACCTTTAATCCGCTTGGAAGTTTTAACTCCAGTCTTATAACAACTGGACCAGGTTGAATTGATTCAACCGTTACTTCATTAATTCCGTATTCTGAAAGCTTACTTATAACTAACTCCCCAAGCTGTCTTAATGAATGTTCAGATGTCTCATCTGAAAGCTCTTCTGCTTTTTCATCTAGTAATGAGAGCTTTGGAGGAGTAGCAGCTTCTTTATATTCAAATAGCTCTTCTTGTTTTTCTTGCTGAGCCCTTTTACTAGTCTCAAGCTTTTCTTTTGCCTTAACGACTTCTGGTGCCTTAATTTTTTCTTTCTTCTTGGCTTCCTCCATAACCTTCTGTTGTCTATCAAGCTTTTCTTTTCTTAACTTTTGCTTTTCTTTGAATTTATCTAGAGCTTCAGAAGCTTTCTCTCCAAAATCGCCTCCAAAATTAATTAAATATTCCTGGATTTTAATAATTAAGTTAGTCCAAGAAATCTCAAGAGATAGTGTTAACCCCAATAGACCCAAACAAACAAATAGTAAGCTACTGCCTATAAAACTTAATGGCTCTAAGGTGTAAGAAGATACAGCAGTCCCAATTAAACCCCCAGTATCTTCAGGTAGAAAGGAATAACCAGGTTCTATAAATATAGACAATAAAGTTGAGCTTGAAACTAGAAATAAAGACCAACCCAGTATCCTTACACCTATAAGTCCAGAATAAATCTGAGAAAATTGTATAGGTCTTCTAAAAAAGACGAAATGCCTAACAAGAGGCCAAAGAAGCCAATAAGGTAAAAGATAAGCCATATATCCAACCATAGAAAAAAGGAAATCACTTAAATAAGCTCCCCATGAGCCTACAGCATTAGAAATTCCAAACTCTTCTCCTACCAAGGGGTTACTAAAAGTTTGAGAATTCCATCCTGGGTCTTGGGGAGAGAAGGTAATTAGCGAGATTAATACGAATAATCCAAGAAAACCTTGAACAATTAACAGAGATTCAAAAAATAGTTGGTTAAGTTTTAAGCGAGAAATAGAGACAGCTTGTTCAGCTGATTTCTTCGTTGCTTGCGCCTTTTTTGCCACTTGCTGAGATATGTTTTTCGTATTGTATAGATTATTTGAACGTTGTTCTAACTTTCAACAATAACTTATTGCTATTTCGAAGTTATAATTTAACCCATGGAAGATAACTTAAAGCGAAAACTAATAATTTTAGGCTCAGGTCCTACTGGTTATACAGCAGCTGTATATGCAGCCAGGGCAGGACTTGCACCATGTCTCATAACAGGAATGGAACAAGGTGGTCAATTAACAACGACTACTGATGTAGAAAACTGGCCTGGAGATAGTAACGGACTTCAAGGCCCTGAGTTAATGGAAAGAATGTTAAAACATGTCGAGTCCTTAAACGTAGAAGTTATCTTTGATCATATTGAAAGGACAGAACTTCTTAAAGAACCTCTTATATTAAAAGGAAATAGCCAGACATATGAATGCGAATCTTTAATTATTGCTACTGGTGCATCAGCTAAATATTTAGGACTTCCTTCTGAAGAAGCCTATCTTGGCAAAGGCGTTAGTGCCTGCGCTACTTGTGATGGTTTTTTCTATAAGGATAAAAAAGTCGCAGTTGTTGGTGGCGGTAATACAGCAGCAGAAGAAGCTCTTTATTTGTCCAACCTGTGTTCATCTGTAGTGCTTATACACAGAAGAGATGAACTTAGATCAGAGAAAATCTTACAAGATAGAATTTTTAATAAAGTAGAACAAGGAAAAATAGAAATTCTCTGGGATCATACATTGGAAGAAGTTTTAGGTGATGACCAAAAAGTTACTGGAATAAACATAAAAAGTGTAAAGACAGGCGATTTAAATAAAGTCGATCTTGAAGGAGTGTTTATTGCAATTGGTCACAATCCAAATACAGAAATTTTTCAAGATCAGCTCGATATGAAAGATGGATATATTAAAATTAATTCAGGCCTTGAAGGCAATGCAACAGAAACAAATGTTAGAGGCGTCTTTGCCGCAGGAGATGTTTCTGATCATATATATAGACAAGCAATAACTTCCGCTGGGTTCGGCTGCATGGCAGCGCTTGATGCTGAAAAATATCTATCTGAGAAACAATGAAACATTTGGAAATCAAAAAAGAAGGACATATATGTTGGGTTTATTTAAATAGACCCAAATCCTTAAATGCTCTCAATACTGAAATTCTTAAAGAGTTAACTGAGTTTAATGCTTCTTTAAAAGAGGACCTGGAGTCAAGAGTTGTTATATATACAGGTACCGGAGAAAATTTTTCTTCTGGAGCTGATTTAAAAGAAAAACGTGAACCCATAACAAGACTTGAAGCTTGGAGAAATAACTTTGGAAAACCTGCTATTTGGTCCTTCCTAGAAGTAGATCAAATAACCATAGCAGCTATTAATGGGTACTGTCTTGGTGGAGCAGCCTGTATAGCTTCTGCCTGTGACTTTAGGATCGCCTCTGACAATGCAATGCTTGGTTATCCTGAAATAAACCTAGGAATAAACCTTAACTGGTTAGGTCTCCCATTAGCTGTGAGATTAATTGGACCTGCAAAAGCAAAGAAAATAGTTATTGGTGGAGAAAATGAGAATGCTGGCACTCTTTTAAAATGGGGATTTTATGACGAAGTCCATCCCAAAGAACAACTAATGAAAGCTGCTGAGAAAATGGCAAACCTTTATGCCTCTAAACCCCCTATGGCAGCCCAAATGATTAAAAGAAGTGTAAATGAATTAACTTATTCAGGAGACGATGCAATTATGCACATGGATTACGATCAAACTCTTCTAACTCATGAAACTAAAGACAGGAAAGAAGCTATTAAGTCTTTCTTTGAAAAAAGAAATCCTGAGTACAAAGGAGATTAAGCAGACCTTTCCTTTAAAGAACTCTTAGCCTCTTCATACTCTGCTACTAAAGCATCAACGGCTTCTCGCACAGTGGGAACTTCATGAAGATTGCCGATTCCTTGCCCTGAACCCCAAATATCTTTCCAAGCCTTTTTTTGATTATCTCCAGGACCAGAACCAAAGTTCATATCATGTTTATCAGCGTAAGGCAGATTATCAGGATCTAGACCAGCGTTTACCACACTAGGTTTAAGATAATTGCCATGAACTCCTGTAAAAGTAGCAGAATACATAATGTCGTTTGCTGAACTATCAACAATCATTTCTTTATACCCTTCACTAGCATTCGCTTCTTTGGTAGCAATAAACCTAGTACCGATATAAGCGAGATCAGCTCCCATAGCTTGTGCTGAAAGCACTGAAGCGCCATGTGAAATACTACCTGATAAAGCTATAGGACCATCAAAAAATTCCCTTACTTCTCTTACGAGTGCGAAAGGACTTAAAGTTCCTGCATGTCCTCCTGCTCCTGCGCAAACAAGAATAAGACCATCAGCTCCTTCATCAACAGCCTTTTTTGCATGTCTTATATTGATGACATCATGAATTACTGCCCCACCATAACTGTGTACAGAATCTACAACAAATTTAGGAGCTCTTAAGCTTGTAATAATTATAGGAACTTCATGCCTAGTACAGACTTCCATATCATGTTCCAGTCTATTGTTAGAGTGATGACAAATCTGGTTCACTGCAAAGGGTGCTACCATCTCTTCAGGATTCTCAGATTTATATTCTTCTAATTCTTTTTTCATCATAGAGATCCATTCATCTAACTTTTCTTCTGGCCTTGCATTCAAAGCAGGGAAAGAACCAACTATCCCAGCTTTGCACTGGGCAAGAACTAGTTCAGGATAAGAAACAGTAAACAAAGGGGCTCCTATTACAGGAATTCTAGTTTTATCCTTTAAAAAACTTATTACATCCATTTTATGCCTTACTGACTGGATACCCAGATATAGGTAGCCACTGTTAAACAAGAAATTATAAGAACAGCTGTGATTGCATCAGCTTTACTGTCTTCTTTATCTTCAGTTTCTTTTTTTTCATCTAAATCTGACATCCCATCTCCTATTTAAATTTTAACTAATACTCTACCGACCTGATTTCCATTCAATATACTTGTAATTTCCGCTTCAAGATTATCTAAAGATACTTCCTTTGTAATTGCTTCTAATCCATCTAGGGACCAATCACCAGAAAAATGTTCCCAAATATGTTCTTTTGTTTCAAGGGCTATTTCTACTGAATCTATTCCAATTAAAGCATTGCCTCTTAAGATGAAAGGAAAAATAGAGCTTTCAAAGGAAGGACCGCCAACTAATCCTGAGCAAGCAACAGCGCCTCCAGGACTTAAAGAAGTTAATAAAAGACTTAAAGCTTCTCCGCTAACTACATCAATTCCAACATCCCACAAACTTTTTCCTATAGGTTTTCTAGCTATTTCTGTTAATTCTTCTCTACTTAATATGTTTGAGGCACCTAAAGAACTAAGAAAGTCAGTTTGGTCATCTTTTCCAGTAACTGCTGTAACTTCAGAACCAAGTTTCGACAAAAGCATAACTGAGACTGACCCAACACCTCCAGTTGAACCGGTTACTATGGATTTAGTCTCTTTAAAACCTCCCCATTTTCTAAAACTATCAAGCGCATGTACGGACAATCCAGCTGTTAACCCGGCAGTTCCTAATGACATAGATTGTTTTTCACTCAGTCCTTTCGGTAAATGTATTGCCCAGGTAGCCGGTACTCTTATGTATTCCCCAAAGCCTCCCGAAGTGTTCATTCCTAAGTCGTATCCAGTGACTATGACATTGTCGCCTTCTTTAAAATCTGAGACTTCTGAATTAACTACAGTACCTACGGCATCAATTCCTGGTATGTGAGGATAATTTCTTGTAACCCCTGGCATACCAGTAGCAGACATTGCATCTTTATAATTTAAAGATGAGTAACTTACCTTAACTAGTAAATCTCCTTCCGGTAAATCATCTACCTTTTTTTCAACAATAGATAAACCAAACTTTCCTTCTGACTCGGAAACTTCCAAAGCTCTAAAATTTGAGGTCATAGTTTTCTTTAAGTAATAAATCTATCTTTATTAAATATGTCTAATACTTTGTATACGCTTTTTTCAACAATTGCTTCAATAGCAGTGCTAAACCTGGCCGTAAGAGGTTTTTTTTCAAAGTACTCAATTTCTAACAATTTGAATTTACTTGCTAGTTTTAGAAGATAATCATCTGAAGTCCCTATTTCATCAATTAAGCCTAGTTTTACAGCTTTATCTCCTTGCCATACCTCTCCCGTAGATACTTTAGCTACCTTAATTTTAGGTCTATTTTCTTTAACAAAATCTTTAAACACTACGTGCAGGTCTTCTAATTCTGAAACAAATTTTTCTCTTCCTTGCTTAGTGTTCTTTCCTAATGTAGTTAGAGTTCTTTTAAACTTTCCAGCTGTATGCATTTCTATATCTATATCTAGTTTCTTAAGTAATCTGTGAAAATTTGGTAACTGAGCAATTACACCTATAGATCCTACTATAGCCCAAGGAGCTGCAACTATCTTAGTTGCAACACAAGACATTAAATACCCGCCACTTGCAGCCATTTTATCTATACAAACTGTAAGTTTAATTTTATTGTCGACCAGTCTCTTCAATTCTGCAGCGCATAAACCATACGCATAAGCAGAACCTCCTCCACTCTCAACCTTTAAAACTACTTCCTTGCATTTAACTTCTGAAGCAATGATCGCATTGATCTCTTGTTTGAGTTTATCAACAGCGCTAGCTTGCAGATCCCCTTTAAAATCTAAAACATAGATTATTTCTTTAGGCTTGCCTTTAATATCTTTCTTTTTTTTCTTCGTCCTTTCCTTTAAGAAACTTTTATATGCCTTGGGATCCATTTCTGCACTTTTTAGAGAAACTCCAATTTCTTCTAATTTATCTGATAAATTTTTTACTATTATTCTTCCTTTATCTGTTTCTTTTTTATGTTTAGTCGAGCTCGCGATAACCATAATTGGAATAAGTATTACTGCTAAAACAGTAATTACTTTCAGTAGAAAAAATCCGTATGCTATAAGAAGATCAATCATAGATTATTTAGGTGCCATTCTTATGCCACCATCTAAACGTATAGTCTCTCCATTTAGAAAGGGGTTTTCTACAATGTGTTTAACTAATGATGCGTATTCTTGAGGGAGGCCTAGTCTTTTAGGAAATTGGGTCATTTCAATAAGGGGGTTTCTAACCTGATCTGTGGCCATCGCCATCATTGGTGTATCGAATATTCCAGGTGCAATTGTGTTAACTCTAATTCCCATTCTGGCCAAATCTCTGGCTATTGGTAATGTCATTCCTACAACTCCTGCTTTACTGGCGCTATAACCTGCTTGGCCTATTTGGCCGTCAAAGGCTGCCACAGAAGCTGTATTAACTATCACACCACATTCTCCATCTTCCCCGGGTTCATTATTTCCCATTTCAACGGCAGCTAATCTCAATACATTGAAAGTACCTGTTAAATTAATATCAACAACTGTTTTAAAATATTGCAATGGATGAGCACCATCTTTGCCAACTGTTTTGCTAGCACTTCCTATACCTGCACAATTAACAACAATGTGAATTCCTCCAAATTTATCCACAGTAGATTTAATGCACTCAACAACTGAGTCTTCATCAGTTACATTTGCTATAGCATATGCTGTTTCTTCACCTAAACTTTCAGAAGCTTTTTTAACATTATCTTCATTTAAATCAACTAACATTACCTTAGAACCAGCATCTAAGAGTTTTTCTGCTGTAGCTAAACCTAAGCCAGATGCTCCTCCCGTAATAAGTGCAACTTTTCCTTTAATATCCATAAACTCTCCTGAAATTTCTTTTTAAGGGACGCGAATATTACACGATAAAGCATTCATTAAAAACTCTCCAAGTTTATTTTGCCCCCTGAAACCTCCGTTTAAAGCCTGAGCGCACCATTTAAATGCAAAAAATTATAAAAAAAAGGGAAATAATTGGCATTAAACTTGCATTATAATAAGTGTTGAACTGTTATTTTTTCAGAAAGGAGAAGAAATGAATAAGATAAATAGAATAGTCTTGATAACTATACTAGGCTTGGGAGCGTTTTCTATAAGTGCAGCAGAAATAGAATCTAATTTTGCCTTAAGTAGTGATTACATATGGAGAGGTATGACCCAAACTGATGAAGGTTTTGCATATTCTGGAGGAGTTGATGTTACTGGAGACAATGGCGCCTATGCTGGTATTTGGGGCTCTAAAGTGGACTTTGGTGCAGGTGATGATGCCAACATGGAAATAGATGCTTACTTCGGCTACACAGATGAAACAGCTCGTGGAGTTACTTTTGATGTGGGATTTATGTCCTATAACTATCCCGGAGAAGCAGATTTGGACTTTGAAGAAATCTATGTCGGCGTAGGTTATAAATGGGTTGGAGTGACCATCTCTGAAGGGTTGGATAAGGCTCCTGATAACGTTGAATGGTCAGTTAGCCTAGCTGATTCAGGTATAGGTATAACTTATGGCGATTACGACGGAGTCGGAAAATACACTATCGTAAGCTATGATTTTACACAACAAATAGCTGACAGAATCTCTATAGGTATAGGTCTTAGTGATTTTAATTCAGATGACGATAGCGGACCTGGTGATGAAGATGCATTTGTAATTACCTTCTCAATGTAAATTATATAAAGATAGAAATTTAAAAGAGGTTAGGTGCCTAGGTATCTAACCTCTTTTTTGTAAGTTCTGTATAGGAGAGGCATACATTCTTAGAGCTTTGTCTAAAGTAGTCTTATCCAAATCTTTAAACCTGTTTAAAAACAAATTCTCTTTTCCTTCAAAATTTTTCTCTGTATCTATCAAACCTAATGCATGCGCAGATATATAGTTGCTGGGCCACAATTTATAATTAGTAATAATCTCTTGATCAATTAGCTCAGCTAGATCTTCAATTTTTTCAATACTTTCAGTAATATTTTTTCCTATGTGAAGGTGCACTCTACCCTTACTTTCTTTTATGCCTTTTACCAGTTCACTTAAATCTCTTTTATTATTTTCTTCATAAGATAAATCTTCCCAACCTTCCCATCCGATTGCTTTAGCAATATCTAGTGGGTCGTATTCATAAGATATTGAAACAGGGGTTAAATTTACTTGTTTTATCCAGTTATTTATTTCTAAACTTTTCCTCTCAGCTAAATAAAGCATTTTAAGCACCGCAGGATCGGTGAAATCATTTCCATCAATGGCCCTGCCCTCTAACTGAGCAATCCATATACTTTCTTTATCCTTATATAAAGAATGACTAATGTACCTAGAAAGGTTACTGAGTTTTTTTAAAGTCTCTTTAGCCCCTTTTATGTTCCTGTGTACTACAAAACTTTTATTTAATTTCATTATTTTTTCAAAAAAGCTTGCATCAAGAAGATTATCTCCGATAGCTATTCTTACAGTTGGCATGCCTTCCAAGTACCTAGCAAAATTTAAAAATAAAGAGTCCAGAGCTATATCTCTGTGATTAGAGATATACAAAGTTGGTATTGTATTTAGGTTTTCTACACCGGAGTAAGTAAAGCCATCCGTTGTTCTTTCAATCATCTGTCCAACATAGGGTGCTAAATTATCCTGAAAATCTTTAATACTCTTACATCTACCAAAACTTTTTTTAAAGTTCCTTTTAAATAAAACAGAACTTAAGCTTGGAAAAAGATTCAGTAATGGAGGGTATATTTGAGGAGAAATGACTCGGTGAAATTTCTTGTCTTCAATTAGTGATTCTATTACGTCTTCAACTTCTTCGTCTGAATAAGGAGATATAGAACCAAAGTTATCTTTACTGTTATCCAAGTTTTTATTTTGAACCTTAATATTGGAAGACTGATATTATTGTTTACTTAAAAATTGGTCAAACCAATTGATATGAACTCAGAGAATATACACCCCTTTTTTCAAGGTTTTGATTTTTTTAGCTTTGTCCATAGAGGCGGAGCTGAAGAAGCTACTGAAAACACTTTGGAAGCTTTTAAGCATGCCTCAGATATGGGATTTGTTTTTATGGAAACAGATATTCAGGGAACCAAAGATGGAGTGGTTGTGGTTTTTCATGATTATGACTTAAGCAGAATGGCTGGTATAAATAAAAAAATTGAGGATTTAACCTTTAAAGAAGTTAAACAAATTGAACTCATAGGTGGAGGCAGAATTCCTTCTTTGGATGAATTGTTATCTACCTTCCCTCAACTTAGATTCAATATAGATTTTAAAACTGAGAATTCGATTGAGTCGGGAGTTAATATTATTCTGAATCACAATGCTCTTAACAGAGCCTGTTTAGCATCTTTTTCTACATCTAGATTAAACAAGATTAGAAAATTAGCTGGTCCTAACTGCTGTTCTTCAATGGGACAATCAGAAATAGTCTATTTACTGTTTAAAAGTAGACACCTGCCATTTCCTAAAGTTAGGGGGCATTGTGCTCAAGTGCCGCCATCACAATGGGCAATTCCGATAGTTACTAAAAAGTTTGTTGATTATGCCCATAAAGAAAACAAATTTGTACATGTTTGGACTATCGATAAGAAATCTGAAATGGAGGAGCTGATAGAGCTTGGGGTAGATGGCCTTATGACAGATAAACCTACTACTTTGATGGAAGTAATCAGGGAAAGAAACCTAATCTAGTTTTTATCTGGAACCATCCAAAGAAGTATAAGTCCGGGTATAAATAAGATTAATAAACTTAAGATGCCGTAACTAGGACTTCCCGACACAAGTGCTATTCCTGAAACCATGAAGGGACCTATAAAAACTGAAGACTTTCCGATGAAATTATAGAATCCAAAAAATTCAGCTGCTTTGTTTGTAGGTATTAAAGTGCTGAAGAATGATCTACTTATGGCCTGAACCCCTCCTTGTACCAATCCAACAACACATGCTACGACATAAAATTCCAGTGCCGTATCCATCTGAGAACTAAATAACACTACAAATATATAAACGATAATGGCAAAAGACAGAGAATACTTATAACCAAATTTATCTGCATAATAACCAAAAACTAGAGTAGCAGGAAAACCAACAAACTGGGTGAGCAGTAATGCTTGAATCATAGAAGTGGCTGATAAACCAATATCGGATCCATAGGATGTAGCCATCCTAATAATTGTGTCTACCCCGTCCATATACAAGAAATATGCCAAAAGGAAGATTACTGCACTTTTATATTCTTTAATCGACCTAGCAGTATTTAGGAGGCTACTAAAAGCTTCAGTGATTATTCTATTTACAGATTTACCCGAACTACTTTGCGTTGGTTCTTTTACATTTAAGTAGATTGGTAATGAGAAAATAAGCCACCATAAGGCTACAGACATGAATGACCATAAAACTGCTTCAATTTGACTTTCTAGACCAAACCAATTCGGGTAAAGAAACATGATCACATTAAGAAGGAAAAGAATACCCCCTCCCAGATAACCTAATGAGAAACCAAGGGCTGAAGTACGGTTTCTTTCTTCTTCCTTGGAAACAGTGACTAAAAGAGAATCATAAAAGACATTTGCCCCTGAAAAACCTATCACGCCTAAACCATAAAAAATTATAGCTATTTTCCAAGAACTGTCTGGGATAAAGAATAAGTAGCCGGTAGTGATAATGCCTAAAAAAGCAAAACTAAATAAAAACTTTCTTTTAGAATCTCCGGCATCAGCAAAAGCTCCTAAAACAGGAGCGCTAAAAGCAATTAATAACCCCACTAAAGAATTGACCGAACCAATTGCAAATGTGCTTTCAGCATCAGAAAGATCTGAAGCCCAATAGCTTTTAAAGAAGATCGGAAAAAACCCTGCCATTACGGTAGTAGCAAATGCAGAGTTGGCCCAATCATATAAAGCCCAACTCCATACTGATTTATTTAATTTCTTTGACGTAGGTTCCATTAATATTAATAATGCTACTTTTTAATTAGGTAATTCTTATGCAAGAAGACAAAAAGACAATAATCACCTTAGGAATTTTCTTTTCACTTATTGGTGTGGTGATTGTTCTTCAAATTATCCTGGCTATCTATCTACAGACAGTTAATTAAAATATTTAAAGATTAGTCATACATCTTTGCAGAGTCTTTCAGCGTTCGTTCCATTCCTTCAATTAAATCAGCCATAATCTCTTCAGCTGGTCTTACGGATTTAATCATCCCTATTCCTTGACCTGCAAAACCTGGGTTGATATCTTTTCTTTTGTCTTTATTAGCAGACTGTAATACAGGACCTGCGACTCCTGATTGAAAAGGCATAGGAAGTGGATCAAGCTCAGATCTTTCCCAGAAATCAGTCCAAGCACTTCTTATAATTCTTGCTGGTTTGCCTGTAACTGATCTAGAAATAACAGTACCCTCTTCAGTGGAATCAATTATTGCTTGTTTTTGATGATCAAAAATATCTGCCTCTTCAGAAGCTAAAAAAGCAGATCCTATCCAGGCTCCCTCAGCACCCAACATGAAAGCAGCTGCTATTCCTCTTCCATCGCTAATACCACCGGCTCCTAATATCGGTATTCCATTAGCGGCATCTACAACTTGTGGAATTAATGCCATTGACCCTACGGGTGAGTTGTGTCCTCCAGCATCATGGCCTTGAGCCACTATTGCATCAACACCGGCGGAAGAAACTTTAACGGTATGTCTTACAGCGCCAACCACTGTCATTACTTTAGTTCCATTAGCTCTTAGTCTCTCCATCCAAGGTGCTGGATTACCGAGTCCTGCTGCATAAACTGGTACTTTTTCTTCAATAACTACTTCCATTTGTGCTTCGAAGAATTCTTTAGTAAAAAATCCTAAATTGTCTTCTTCATCAACTTGGCGGTCCAATTCAACCATTCGTAATCCATGTTCGTTCATAAAATCTTTTGCCATTTTTTGATACTCTGCAAAAAGCTCAGCTGGATCTTTGCCTTCATTCTGCTTCAAATTACCGCCACTTCTAACTGACATAGGGAGTAGAGTATCTATACCAAAAGGTTTGTCTGTTAATTCTTTGGTCTCTTTAATCCACCTTCTCATTTGACTTGGGGTACAGGCAGCTGCTCCTAATACTCCTAGGCCTCCTGCATTGGATACCGCAGCAGCTAATTTTGGACAAGCTGCACCCCCCATACCTGCTAAAAAGATAGGGTAATCAATTCCGAAAGTTTGACAAATTCTGTTATTCTTCATCAGTAAGGTTTCCTTATATAATTACTTATTACTTACATAGTACTACACAAGAAAGCGAGGTAAAAAATGAATTCAAGAATATGCGAAATGCTGGATATAGAGTTTCCTTTGGTTGCTTTCACGCATTGCAGAGATGTTGTGGTTGCAGTGTCAAAGGCTGGGGGTTGTGGTGTTTTAGGAGCGGTTGGCATGTCCCCTGAGATATTGGAACAAGAATTAAAATGGATTGACGACCATATAGATGGGAAGCCTTATGGCGTTGATGTCTTAATACCAAATAAGATGGTAGGAAGGGATGAAAAATTTGATGCTGAAAAACTTGTCGGAATGATCCCACAAGAATACGCTGACTTCAGAGCAGATGTTTTAGAGAACCATGACATACCTTCTCCAGAGTTAAGAAATATTGATACTGGCGGATCAGGATTTGCTGCAAATACCCAGTCAGGAGGAGCAAAAGCTCTTTTAGACGTTGCCTTCCAACATCCCATTAAATTAATAGCTAATGCATTAGGAGTACCACCAGACTGGATGCTTCAAATGGGAAAAGATAACGACGTGAAAGTAGCGGCTTTATTAGGAACAGCTCAACATGCTATTAATCAAGTTAAGGCTGGTGTAGATATTCTTGTCGTTTCTGGAACAGAGGCCGGTGGCCATTGCGGCAGTGTCTCTACAATGGTATTGATTCCTGAAGTTTATGAAGCCATCAAACCCTACGGTGATGTCCCTATTCTAGCTGCAGGAGGTATTGTTACTGGTAAACAAATGGCTGCTGCTATGACAATGGGTGCTTCTGGAGCTTGGTGCGGGTCTGTTTGGTTAACCACAGTTGAATCTGAAATTCATCCGGTAGTAAAAGAGAAGATGATCGCTGCAAGCTCAAGTCAGACTGTTAGATCAAGGAGTAGAACAGGGAAACATTCTAGGCAACTTGTGTCTTCTTGGACTGATGCTTGGGAATCTGATAAAGCTCCCGACCCACTACCAATGCCACTACAACCCATGGTGGCAGAGCCTGCTTTAGCCAAAGTTAACAAACTTGCTGAAGGCGGTCATGACGGGGCTAAGGGCCTAGCTACGCACTGGGTAGGACAAGGAGTTGGTTTAATGAACCAAAGTATTTCTGCTAGTGATGTCGTAATGGAATTTAAAGAAGACTTCTTAGAAGCCTACGAGAGGCTTGATAATTTTATGCAAGAATAATTACGACAGAACCTCTCCGTCTTTAACGACATAAAATTGTCTGGATTCATCATTAACTGGTTCACTTAAGGTCCCAGAAATCTTTCTCTGGGCTCCTTCAGGAGCGTATTGCAATATATAACTTTTTCTTACTCCTTCTGAAGTATTTGGGCCTGTTCTATGAGGAGTCAGCGAAGAGAAAACAGCAATACTTCCAGATTTCAAAGGTAAAGAAACAGACTCAGAAACATCTAGTGGGATTTCAAAGCCAAGTTCTGTAGTTTCATGTTTTAGAGTTCCTAATCTATGTAATCCAGGCATCACCCAAGGACATCCGTTTGATTCATCTGTATCGCTCAAAGCTAACCAACAAGTTAAATAAGCTTGAGGTTCAATAAAAGTGTAGCCATTGTCTTGATGCCAAGGAAATTCATCTTTAGTACCAGGTTTCTTGTAAACCGCTTGATCCCAATACAAACGAACGTTCTTTCCTATAAGGTCTAAGCAAATGCTCGAAAATACTTTATGCTTGCTGAATTCTTTTAATTTTTCTGATTGAGTAACAAGATGTGTTGAAAAGGTTATTTCTTCTGCTCTGGAAATAAAAACCTTTCCATCTTCAAAACCTCTCAATACTTCAGTAACCTTTTCTTCAAATGGATCTATAAGACTACAGACTTCAGACATCAGTTCCGTATCAAAGGCATTTTCTACTACAAGATAGCCCTTTTCATCATACTGTTTTACTTGTTCTTCCGATAAGTATTGATAAGGACCTTGAGGTACAGACCAAGAAAAACCTTTATTATCAGGATGAATTTCTGGATTCACTTAACTTGAATAAACTGGCGGTTTTTTATCAGTCCAAGGAGCTGCTTCTTCTATTTGAGAGGAAATAGAGACTAGTAACTCATCATCTCCAAATTTAGCAGTGAGCATAGAACCTATGGGCAAATCATTTTTACTAAAGCCAAGCGGAAGTGAAATGCTTGGTTGGCCTGTTTGATTGTAAACTCCGGTAAAACTAGAGTAAGAAGAAAGCCTTTCAATGTATGTTGCAACATCTTTTGAAGACATATCAATCTCTCCTATTTTTACAGGAGGTTTAGCAAGAACGGGGCTAAGAATAAGATCATAATCTTCCATAAAATTACCCAATACTCTGCCAGCTTGATGATTTATTAAGGTGGCTTTTGCATATTGATCTGCTGTAAACGCTTTACCATTCTCGAACATCCTATAAGTGATATTCTCTACAACATCTGGCGTGACCTCTGTTCCTAAAGCATCTGCTCTTTGTTGTAAGGCTAGAGATACGTTTGCAGAAATTATTATCCCTATAGCTTCTGACAGCGCTTCTATATCTGGTTTTGGCGAAGCTTCTTCGACATGGTGTCCTAAAGATTCACAAAGCTCAGCTGTCTTTTTAATAGAAGAAAGAACATCCTCATCAATCTTTACTGTATCTGTGGGTAGATGTAAGGCAATTTTTAACTTACCTGGATCCTTCCCACTGGCAGAAAGAAAAGTGCCTGAAGGCTCAGTTGGGGCATAAGGATCACCTGGAGAAAATCCAGATGTGGCATCTAAAAGTGCTGCTGTATCTCTAACAGATTTAGATACGCAATGGCTGATAGATTGACCAGCCCATCCTTCGCCTCTATCTGGACCCATAGGGGTTCTTGCCCTAGTGGGCTTTAAGCCTACTAGACCACAACATGATGCTGGAATCCTTATGGACCCTCCTCCATCACTTGCATTAGCCATGGGCAATATTCCTGACGCTACCGCTGACGCTGCACCACCACTTGAACCACCTGCTGAATGGTCTAGATTCCAAGGGTTTCTAGTAGGACCATATAGCTCAGGTTCAGTTGTTACTGTTAATCCAAATTCTGGACTATTAGTCTTACCAAAGATAACTAAGCCTGCTTCAAGGTATCTATCCACCAAAGTACTGTTATGATCCGCTACATAATCTTTAAAGAACTTTGAACCATAAGTGGTCTTTGTTCCTGTAAGAAGGACATGTAGATCTTTTAAAAGATATGGCACTCCGGTAAAAGGCCCATCAGGTAACCCATCTTTTATCATTGCTTTTGCTTCGTCGTAATGTTTTAAAACTACAGCATTAATTTGATCGTCTACTCTCTCTGTCCTCTGAATAGCTTCTTCTAATAATTCTTCAGCGGAAACTTCTTTATTTTTAACTAACTCGGCAAGGCCTAAAGCGTCGTAATTATCATATTCTTTAAAACTCATTTTTTATCCCCTTGTAAATTCTAGTTTTTTTCCTATTGTGTCAGATAAAATTTTTCCCTGACTATATATTCTCTCTCCATTAACTATGGTTTCTATTATTCTTGATTTAAAAGTATAACTCTCAAAAGGCGACCATCCACACTTATATAATATTTTTTCTTTTTTTACCTCATAACTATCATTCATATTTACTAAAACCAGATCTGCCCAAAACCCTTCCCGAATAAATCCACGCTCTTTAATGTCAAATCTCTTCGCTACGCTATGTGATGTGATTCTTGGGACTTCAGTTAATTCCAGGTCTCCTTCATGAACCATCTCCAATACAGCCAATAATGAATGCTGTACTGAAGGCATCCCAGATGGTGCAGTTGAGTAAGTGTTTTTTTTCTCACTCAGTATGTGAGGTGCATGATCAGTAGCCACATAATCTATCGTTTGATCTTTTAGTGCCTGTCTAAGAGCTTGTTTATCTGTATTAGATTTAATAGATGGGTTGCATTTGATTAAGGATCCAAGACTTTTGTAATCTTCCGAAGAAAACAATAGATGCGGCACACATACCTCAGCAGTTATTAGTTTCTCTTCTACCGGTCCTGCTTTAAAAAGTTCAATCTCATCTCTAGTAGAAATATGGAGAACATGTAACTTAGCATTAAATTGTCTAGCTAATTCAATTGCTTTTTTAGTTGATATTAAACAGGCTTCTCTTGATCGAATTTCTTCATGTAGTTCTATTGGAATATCTTCACCGTACTTTTCATGAGCTTTTTTCTCATTTTCATTTATTAAAGGGGTGTCTTCACAATGCGTGGTTATGATTACTGGAGAGTAATTAAAAATATCTTCTAAGGCTTTTTGATCATCAACTAGAAGATTTCCTGTTGAAGAACCCATAAAAACTTTCAAACCACATACTTCGCTAGCATCAATGCTTTTTATATCTTCAATATTTGTATTACTAGATCCCATATAGAAAGAGTAATTAGCGAGTGATACCTGTGCAGCAATTTTAATTTTTTCATTCCAGAGCTCTAGGTTTAATGTAGGAGGTATGACATTAGGCATATCCATGAAAGAAGTTGTACCGCCAGCCACTGCAGCAATAGATTCAGTTTGAATATTACCCCTTTCTGTTAAACCAGGTTCTCTGAAGTGAACCTGGTCATCAATGAACCCAGGTAAAAGGTATAGACCTTTAGCATCAATAAAATCTCCTTCCCCATCAATTGATGCTTCTATCTTTTCAATGCGTCCATTTTTGATTAATACATCTCTTTCTAAAAGACTTCCTTCGTTGACTAAGGTGCAATTTTTAATAGTAAGCTGTTTCATTAATAAGGTTTGCTCCCACTCACTGTAATTCGATGTAAAGTTCGAGTTTGGTCACCGTGGTCATGCACAGCGAAATGCTGCACACATCTATTATCCCAAACAACCATATCCCCATTATGCCATTTGTGTTCATATCTAAATTTTTTATCGCTGGCTTGAGCATACAGCTTTGTAAGGATTTCTTGGCTTTCGTTATCAGACAGGCCTTCGATTCTCTCAACAAATGCTTGAGTCACAAATAAAGCTCTTTTTCCAGTCTCTGGGTGGGTCCTGAATACAGGATGTTTTACTGTCTTTTCTAATGCAGGGTCTGCTCCTGCAAGTAGTACCACGGATCTATTGCTATTGATTGCTTTGTGATTATTAAGTTTCTTCTTTAAAGAAGTTTCTAGGGACTCGTAAGCTAAGTATTGATTAGAAAAAAGCGTATTTCCTCCTTCGGATGGAACGTCGATAGCATAAAGAATTGTTGCATCAGGAGGTTCTTCTTCAAATGTTACATCTGAATGCCAGTGTGCATTTGTATGATATTTCTCACCGTAATTTTCAATTTTTATTATTTCCGGATGTTCGTCTAAGCCTTGGAAAACTGGATGTTTTTTAGGAGGACCCCAAAGACTGGCTGCTAAAAAAAGATTTTTAGGTTTTAAATTTTGATCTTTAAATATTAAGACTAAGTTATCTAAAAAAGCTTCTTTAATTAATTTACTGTCTGATTCTGATAAATCATAAGATAAATCCACATCTCTTATTTCAGCGCCTAAAGGTTGTATCTTTTTAATCTTCATCTGTATTAGATTTTTATTATAGTGATCCTTCCGAAATCTAAGCCTTTCCCTTCTAGGTACTCTGAACCTGTTCTATCTAAAACCGTCTTAACAAGTTCTACCATTTTTGAGCTTCCGCCGCAGATTACTGTAAGAGGAATTTCTTCTTGATTTAGAAAAATAAAATTTTCAACCATTAAGTCAACCTCATGGTGCCTCACTCCATGTAGATCCAGCTTTTCCACTTATCCTATGCGACTTGGTTTCTAATAAGTTTGCCGTTTAAAGCCCCAGTTGATTCTCCGTCTTTAAAAGCAATCTGTCCTGACACAATGGTGTATTCATAGCCACTTGCTCTTTGTACTAGTCGTCTACCTCCTGCAGGCAAGTCATTTAAAACTTCTGGTTCATGTAGAGTCAGATTTTCAAAGTCTATTACATTAATATCAGCTTTATAACCTTCTTTTAGGACTCCCCTATCCGTAATTCCTAACAACCTAGAGGTTTCAAGCGTTTGCATGCTTATTAGTTTCTCCAGTGGTATTTTTTTTCCTCTCTTCCTGTCCCTACCCCAATGTTGAATTAGAGTTGTTGGGAAGCTGGCATCACTTATCGCTCCGCAGTGTGCTCCTGCATCCCCTAAACCTGATATTGAATAAGGATGATTGAGCATTCTTTCAACATAATCTAAGTTGCCGGGTAAATAGTTAAAAAGAGGATGGTAGATAAGTGCTCTTCCTTCCTTCTCTAACATGCAATCGTAGGCAACTTCTTGAGGAGAAATATTTTGTTTTTTTGCAATCGCTTCAAAGGAAGCATCAGGTTCAGGTTCATAGTTTGCCGGTTCTCCTAATCTGAACATCTTATTGAAAGATTGAGTTATTTCATCTACCAAAGGATTTCCAATAGAAACTGGATCTTCAGAAAGAAGTTTTTCTTTAAAAGCGGGATCTTTCATAGTGGCTACTTTCTCTTCTAAAGATTGCTTAGATAACTCGTAGAAAGATGGATAAAAAGTAAATGGATTTAAAGTAGCTGTAAGCCCCATATTGATACCAGTTGCCCTAGGAGGTACTTGTCCGTACATATTGATACCTTCACCCTGTGCTTCTTCTATTCCATCTAAAAGCTGATGCCACCAATCTGGTCTCTGATCCATTTGCTCAACGGTAATAGATATGGGCCTGCCTGAAGATTCAGACATCTCTTTAAAAATATTAAATTCGGTCTCAAAATCATAAAAATCAGAAATACCTTGAAGCACACCGCTTTTTATTTCTCCCAGCGACTTCGCGATAGATACTAGTTCATTCTTATGTGCAGTAATACTAGGGGTAAGTGCCCCACTAGAGTCTTTGTGTTTTTCTGTTCTGGAAGTACTAAAGCCAAAAGCTCCTGCTTCTATGGCTTCTTTAACAATTTGACTCATTTGTTCAATTTCTTCTTGGGAAGCCTCTTCTCTATCAATTCCCCTTTGACCCATAACATAAGCCCTTACAGCTCCATGAGGAATTTGAGTGCCTACATCTATAGCAAGAGGTTTGCCTTCTAATGTATCAAGATATTCAGGAAAACTTTCCCATTGCCAGTTTATTCCTTCGTGTAGTGCTGTTCCTGGGATATCTTCTACTCCCTCCATCAGGCTAATTAGCCAATCTCTTTCTTCAGGCTTACAGGGAGAGAAACCTACCCCACAATTACCCATAACTACGGTGGTAACTCCATGGTAAGTAGATGGTCTTAAGTAAGGATCCCAAGTTACCTGACCGTCGTAATGTGTATGGATATCTACAAATCCTGGAGTGACAATTTTCCCTTTTGCATCAATGACTTCTTTAGAAGACTCTTCTAACTCACCAATGGCTACAATTTTATTGCCTTTAATTGCTACATCAGCAAAAAAGGGTTTTTTGCCTGTTCCGTCATAGACCGTGCCATTTTTAATAATTAAATCATACATAGCCTCTTATTCTACTTTAAATAAGATATTACGAGAATGTTAACTAAAGTAGGCTAAATTAGAGTTATTACCTATAATGCTAGGCCCTTTTTAATAATGAAAAAGACTGAAGGAGCCATTTAATATGTTTAAGAAGCCTTTGATACATTTCTTGTCATTGTTGCTACTGATGACTTTTACGCAAATTTCTCTGTCGGAAGAGAGCGATAAATCAGAAGAGATTGATAAAGAAGTTTCTGATGAGCAAGAGGAAGAAGAAAAAAAATATATAGAAGACAAAGTTGAAGATTTTGAATCTTCAGAAGGATTTATTCAGGTTTACCAAGACCCGGAAACCAGCTCATTGTATTTCAAAATAAACTCGAGCCAGTTAAACAAAGAAATTATTTATTTTGCACATGTTAAAGATGGCGTAGTGGCAGCTAGAAAAAACAGAGGAAGTTATTTAGACAACGGAATACTAAAATTTGAAAAGCACTTTGATACCCTAAGGCTTGTTAGGGTAAACACAAATTTCTATTTTGATGAGAAATCGGCCTTATCAAGATCGTCAGGTGCCAATATTTCAGATTCAGTGATAAAAGTATTCCCTATTGATTCAATGAATGAAGAAGAGGATGAATTTTTAATAGATGTTTCTTCCTTATTTGTATCTGAATCTTTAACTCCTATAAAACCAATACCTTATCCTGAAGGACCTCCACCTGATTTTGTATGGGGTCAGTTAAGTGCAGAAAAGTCTAGAATTCTATCTTTTCACAACTATCCTCAAAACACTGATGTAGAAATTGAATACGTCTTTGAAAATCCACCTTCCTTTGGTTACGAAGAAGAGGATGCGGCCGATCCTAGAAATATAAGTATTTCTTTAAGATACAGTTTGATTGAAATGCCTGAAAATGATTTTGAACCGCGTTTAGCAGATCAGAGAGTGGGTTATTTTAGTGAAAGGATAACTGATCTAACTTCTGTAGATTTAACTCCTTATAACGACTTAATCAATAAATGGGATTTACAGAAAAAAAATCCGGAAGAGGCTTTATCTGAACCGGTTAAACCCATAACCTTTTGGTTAGAAAATTCAACCCCTAAGGAATTAATTCCTTACATAAAAGAAGGTGTTTTGGCCTGGAATGCTGCTTTTGAAAAAGCAGGATTTAAAAACGCTGTTGCCGTAAAAGTGCAACCAGATGATGCAGACTGGGATGCCGGCGATATTAGATACAATGTCCTTAGATGGACTTCCTCGCCTAACCCACCTTTTGGAGGCTACGGGCCAAGTTTTACTAATCCTAGAACAGGAGAAATTATTGGGGCTGACATTATGCTCGAGTGGGTTTACCTAACTAATAGAATCAATATAAATACTATTTTCCCCGTCAACGAAGAAAGCCTTTGCTACGCAGGCAGTCAAATGCAAGAAGGGAATATTTTAGCTAATATAGTTTCAATGGATCCAACCGGAAATACAGATCCAAAAATAGTAAAACAAAGCATTGTCCGTTTAACCTTACATGAGGTTGGTCACACCCTAGGGTTAAATCATAATTTTAAAGCCAGTCACTTACACGACCCGGTTAGCGTTCATGATCCATTAATAACGCAGCAATCTGGGGTAACTGCTTCAGTTATGGAATACCCTGCAGTGAACATAGCTCCATTAGGAGTAAATCAAGGTGATTACTACGATGTGGTTACAGGAGCATATGACAATTGGGCAATTGAATTTGGATATAGGCCTAACTTAAACGAACAAGAAAGAAATGAAATATTGTTTCGTTCTGATGAACCTGAACTAATTTTTGGTAACGACGCAGATGACATGAGAAGTCCTGGCAGAGGTATTGACCCAAGGGCCATGACTAATGATTTGACCAATGACCCAATAACCTATGCTGTACAGAGAATTGAGTTGGTAAATCAAACCTTAAAAGAATTGCCAACTAAACTGGAAGCAAAATCATGGGAAGAGTTTGTAAATGCTTATCAAACCTTACTTAGGGAATCTGGTAGATCTTTACAAACGGTGTCACGTTACATAGGTGGGGTTTACGTAAACAGATCGACTCCTGATCAAGATTCAGAGCTAAGACCCTTTGAGCCAGTTTCAGAAGAGGTTCAAAAGAGAGCGATGCAAGTTTTAAATGATCATGCTTTCTCACCAAGTGCTTTCCCTATTAATGAAGAGATTCTTACACTTATTCAAAAGGAAAGAAGAGGTTTTGATTTTTATAGTGAACATGAAGACCCACAAGTCCATAGAAATATTTTAAGTATTCAAACTTCAGTCTTAGCTCATTTATTAAATGGATGGACTCTAGATCGTATGATTGATTCAAGTCTTTACGGCAATACTTACAGTGTAAATCAGATGCTTTCCGACTTAACGGATTCTATCTTTACAGAGGATGCCAATTCGTCAGTTAGTACAGTCAGACAGAATCTTCAAACTTTATATTTGAGAAGACTGATAAAACTAGTAGATGATGATAGTGGGTACCAGATGACAAGTGCTGCAGCTTACTCATCTATAAGAAACATAGAAAAGATTGCTAAAAGGCGTTCTCAAGATCCTGAAACACAGGCACACAGAGATTTTCTTTTATGGGTTATTGATTCTGCTTTAGACGACTAAGTAACTAAAGTTTACTCAAGAAAGAAAGAATCAGTTGATTTACTTCTTCTGGAGCTTCTTGCTGTGTCCAATGACCTATTCCCTCTAATTCCTCAGCAATTAGCAAGTTGTCATAATTTGAACCTATTCTTTGTATTAGACTTTGCTCGCTGGGAACGAAGAAATTAACAGGATCCAAAGTTCCTGTAATAAAAAAGGCGGGTTGAGAAATAGTTTTAGGTAAATCAGAAAGTTCATCCCAATCAATATTTTGCGCTCGGTACCGATTTAAGGGTCCTCTCATACCACTAATTTCAAATTGACTGACAAAATAATCTATATCTTCCTGACTTAGCCATTCAGGTAACTCATCAAAATCTTCCATCCCTTCTAAAAATGTAGCATCGGGTCCTTTTTGGGGATTAAGACCACTTGCTCCCTTTTCTATTGATCGTGCCATCCCTCTTCCATCGCTATTTGTATAACAAAGCCTAAGAGCTCTTTGTAAGTCTTTCTCAAATTCAGCTTCCGCTACTCCTTCTTTTTGGAAATAAAGTTGATAGAAAAAGCGGTCTTTGTAAATTTCTTTCCAAAGATCTAAGGTTGGCATTGGTCCTCTAGCCATGTAAGGAACAGACATGGTCCCGGTAGCTGTTATAACCTCGGGATGGAGTGCAGCCGTATTTAAAGCAATCGGACCACCCCAATCATGGCCTATAGTTATTGCGTTTGCGTAACCTAAAGCTTTTACTATGCCTATTACATCAGC
>Ga0209019_1000099_pt1 | contig 38580 bp, 35 predicted proteins | sample METZYME_3_300m_FD_187549 | JGI IMG/M metagenome (GOLD analysis project Ga0209019, IMG submission 187549) | Marine microbial communities from oxygen minimum zone in mesopelagic equatorial Pacific - METZYME_3_300m (SPAdes) (version 2) | ecosystem: Environmental > Aquatic > Marine > Oceanic... | reverse complement strand
GCAGGCGTCGGGGCCCACCCTCTCCATCAGTTTCGAGATGGTTTCCGACTCCCAGCCCCGACCAAGCATCGCTGCCCGTGCCTCCGCCGCATTCTGCGAATTCCGAATGAGCTCGACGACAGCATCAATATTTTCCAGGGCCACGACCTGGCCTTCGAGAAGATGTCCACGTTGACGCGCCCGTCGCAGTAGAAACAAGGTCCGACGCGTAACCACCTCGCGTCGGTGCGAAAGAAACGCCTCCAACATTTCTTTCAGATTAACCTGCTTCGGTTGCCCATCAACGATCGCTTGACAGTTAATTCCGAAAACAGACTGCATCTGAGTTAGAGCATATAGATTGTTCAGAACGACTTCGCCCGGTTCACCGCGGCGCAGTTCGATCACAATTCTCAGGCCATCCCGATCAGATTCATCGCGAATCTCGGTAATACCCTCGATCCTTTTTTCTTTAACAAGTTCAGCTATCCGTTCGATCAATTTCCTGGTGGTTAACTGGTACGGAACCTCCGTAACGATGATGGATTCTTTACCCGTGTCCTTGCCCTCGACTGCGGCACGAGCCCGAACATAGATACGCCCGCGGCCAGTCCTATATGCCTGAACAATGCCTGCGCGTCCGTTGATAATTCCGGCGGTCGGAAAGTCTGGGCCTTGAACGAACTCCATTAACGAATCGACTGAGAGCCCCGGGGTTTCAAGCAGCGCTAAACAACCGTCGACCACTTCACGCAAGTTATGTGGAGGGATGTTGGTCGCCATCCCAACGGCAATACCAGTCGAACCGTTAACGAGTAAGTTCGGTACCCGTGTCGGCAACACCGAAGGCATGGTTAAGGTTTCATCGTAATTATCTTCGAACTCGACCGTTTCCATGTCTAGGTCGGCCAACAAGTCGCTGGCAAAACGGGTCATTCGAACTTCGGTATATCGAGAAGCCGCCGCTGGGTCCCCGTCAATCGAGCCGAAATTGCCCTGACCGTCCACGAGCAGGTATCTCATATTCCACGGTTGGGCCATACGAACAATAGTTTCGTAGATGGAAAGATCACCGTGCGGGTGATATTTCCCCATCACTTCACCCGATACACGCGCGCCCTTAATCGGGCTGCGGTTATAGGTGTTATTCAATTCGCTCATGGCAAACAGAACACGTCGGTGAACCGGTTTGAGACCGTCCCGGATATCGGGCAGTGCCCGTGAAACGATCACGGCCATCGCGTAACCCATAAACGACTCGCGTAGTTCGTCCTCGATATTGACCGGTGGGATTTCTACGCCACCCGGAGGTGGGCCTCCCGCAACAACGCCGTCGCCGTCCATACCGGAACCACTTCCAGACTCTGTCGAGTTTTCGTCTTCAGACATCGGAAGAAGGAAACAAGGTGCTCATCCAGTCGTTAAATCATGGTGTTCGCAACTTGGTTAATTCTACCATGTTCAAACAGTCATCTGGAGGTTTTGGACTAACCGCTGACCGGTTTTTGAAGACTGTTCCGCTATACTCAGATAGATGTCGAATCTGACCGTTAAAACACTACTTCTCGCACGACATCTATTACCCATTTCGCCTTCTAACACGGTTCTTGATGACCATGGTGTTGTCGTGGAAAACGGTCGCATCCTCGCAATCGATTCGAATCATTCGCTATTGAAGAAACATCCGGAAGCTGTCCAAGTCGACTTGAGACACCACATCGTGATGCCCGGGTTAATTAATGCACATGGCCATCTCGCAATGTCGTTACTGCGTGGTTTAGGAGAAGGCCACCTTCTCGATACGTGGCTACGCGAAGTGATCTGGCCATTGGAAACGAGGTTTGTATCTCCGGACTTCGTCGCGGCAGGAACGCGACTCGCCATCGCCGAAATGTTGAGCCGAGGAGTGACCACGGCTAGTGACATGTACTATTTCCCGGAAGTCACCGCAGCCATCGCGGCGGAATTAGGCTTTCGCGCTCAAATCGCTTTTCCCGTAATAGAGCAACGCAATTCATATTCGAATACAGCGGACGAATGCATCCATCGAGGAGTGGAGCTTAACGATGCTTATCGAACAGCCAAAACTATACATCTGGCATTTGGTCCACACGCGGCCTATACGGTGCCGAAAGACACTCTAACTCGGGTGTTCACGTTGGCGGCTGAAATTGGTATCCCGATCCAAATGCATATCCATGAAACGCGACAAGAAGTGCGTAATGCCCACGAGAAATTAGGCAGTTCGTGGATCGAGTACTTAGATAGGTACGGGATGCTGGTACCAGAACTACAAGCCGTCCACATGACGAGTCTGACCCCAGAAGAGATCCAACGCGTTGCTGAACGAGACGTCAAAGTGATCCATTGTCCTTATTCCAACCTCAAGCTAAACAGCGGCAGGTGTCCGATCTCAGATCTATACAGCGCGGGAATCACAGTAGCCTTGGGTACCGACGGAGCAGCCTCGAATAACGCTCTCGATTTACTGGGAGAAGCTCGTCTGGCCGCACTACTCGCGAATGATGGTACGGAGAATCCATCTCGCGTTACGTCGGAGCAGATCCTTGAATCCGCGACGTTGGGTGGAGCGCGAGCACTGGGGCTAGAGGCCGAAACCGGATCGATCGAATCAGGCAAAGCTGCTGATTTGATCGCAATTGACGTTGACAATCCAGGTCTTCAACCTCTGTTCGATGCCCATGCACAGCTCATCCATACGGCTGCCGCCAACCAGGTCAGCCATACCTGGGTTGAAGGGAAACTCCTCTATGAAAACGGATCCCACATAGGTCTCGACGTCAACGAAGTTGTCGCTACAGCTCGTACGTGGCGCGATAGGCTTTCAACATGAACGTCGATCCAAACGAAGTCCAAAAATTCGAGTCACTAGCACATCGTTGGTGGGATCCCGAAGGTGAATTCCGCCCATTACACGATATTAATAGCACCCGCCTAAAATACATCGACGATCACGCTGCCGTAGCCGGTCTTCGGGTACTGGAAGTCGGCTGCGGTGGTGGAATCCTGACACAGAGTCTCGCTGAACTTGGGGCCGTAACAACCGGTATTGACGTCGCACCTGGCCCGCTGACAGTCGCTCAATTGCACGCGATTGAGACTCAAATGGGCGAAAAGATCCGGTACATAGAAACCACCGCGGAATCTTTTGCCGAAGTCGAACCCGAATCTTTCGACGTCGTGGCCGCGTTAGAGATGCTAGAACACGTTCCTGACTATCGATCTACCGTTTATGCACTCGCCAAGCTCACTCGTCCTGGAGGCAAGGTGTTTCTCTCCACAATTAATCGCAGCTCTAAGGCATATCTGATGGCGGTACTTGGCGCCGAGTATGTTCTCAATATTTTGCCGCGTGGAACTCACGATTACGCCAAGTTCATTAGACCCAGCGAACTCGCCAACGCTGCCCGCGATGCCGGTCTATTAGTAAAAGACATTACAGGCTATAGCTATAACCCATTGACTCGTGGTTGCAAATTAGTCGCCAATCCGTCTGTTAACTATCTTGTGTACGCCCAAAAGTTATAGCCCCCATATTCGCATTGTCATCGCGAATCACCTCACGATCGCCGTGTGTAATAGTGAAACGCTAATCCTGGTTAATTACGATGGCTCGTTGGGGCCGCAAGCCCGGGGTAAGGAATCAACACGGAATTTCCGACATTAAGCTTTTTGGTTTTATCCGGGCCGGATTTTACATATTTAACACCCATTAAATCGCAAAGGCGTCGGACGTCGTCTGGCCCTATTTCCATCAGTTGCCCACGTCGCAACGACGAAGGAAGAACCACCGGTCCAAAGCGAACACGTTTCAAACGAGTGACTTTCACACCCTGACTTGCGAATAACAGTCGAACTTCTCGATTACGACCCTCCATTAGCACAACGTGATACCAATGATTACTACCGTGTCCGTTGTAGTAACGTATGTCAGAGAATCGACCGATCTCGCCGTCAATCGTCACACCGTTCTTTAGTTGCTCCATGCCCGCATCTTCTAGTTTGCCTTCGACCCGCACAGCGTACTCCCGATCAATTCCTGTACTTGGGTGCATGAGCCGATGGGCTAACAAACCATCGTTAACAAATAATAAGAGTCCACTTGTGTTGACGTCCAAACGTCCAACTGAAATCCACCGGCCACCGGCCAGTACAGGTAATTCGTCGAAAACGGATGCCAAATTGTCGGCAGGAGCGGCTGAGACAATTGTTCCAACCCGTTTGTTCATCAGCAACGCTCTCGGCGGTGTCATTTTCCGAGGGGCTAGCTCCTGACCATCAACCTTGATGTTCTCGGTTTCAGTGACTCGCTGCCCGAGCATCGCAATTCGACCATCAACCAGAACGCGTCCAGCTTGAATCCAACGCTCCATTTCGCGACGCGATCCTAGACCACGAGAAGCAAGTACTTTCTGCAGTTTCTCAGATTTCAAGGAAGCGTCTAATCAGTCCGCCGTCGGGAGTTTTACAACCTCAGCTAACGGTCGCCTTTCGTCACCTTGCCCGGGTTCTGGTTCGCCCTTGCCTTCTTCCACATTCCCGTCAGACGCATCCGATGTTGAAGACTCGTCGATTCCATCATCAACTACCATCAGCATCTCGGCGGAACCAGATTCAGCTTCCGTTCCAGAATCATCCGATGCGTTCCGAACTTCATCAACCTCTTGAAATAAAACCGGTTCGATCAGCGCTTTTACCTCCGACAATGGCGGCAATTCAGCGAGTGATTTGAGATTAAAATAATCGAGAAAGGCTCTCGTCGTTGCATAAAGAATAGGACGGCCCGGAACCTCGCGATGGCCAATCTCTCGAATCCAGCCCCGTTCCATTAACGTCCGCATGATGTTGGAACTAACACTGACTCCCCTAACTTCCTCGATATCACCTCGGGTCGCCGGTTGCCGATACGCGATCAACGCAAGAGTCTCCAACAAGGCTCTCGAGTATCTAGGCGGTTTCTGTTCCCAAAGTCGGCCGATCCATTCCGACAACCCCGCTCGTACCTGGAACCTGTATCCGGACGCGACCCTGACAAGCTCGTAACCTCTCTCGGTACACCCCATTTCGATGTCGCCTAGGACGTCTCTCAATAAGCCCCGGGGCTCTTCACTATCCAAGTCTCCTTCTAAGAAAAGCCGCTCGAGTTGTTCTACCGATAACGGTTCGCCAGCGACCAATAATGCCGCTTCAACTATTTTTCTGACTTCCCCAATATCCATTACTCTTCATCCTCTACCGCTTCACTCCTTGTTTGCACATATATCGGCGAGTACGGCTCATTCTGAGAGACATCGACAAGGCCTTCGCGCATTAACTCAAGCAACGCCATAAACGTGACGACAACGCCTCTACGGCCTTCTTCTATTTCGAATAGCTCCGAAAAATTCAAGAAGCCGGTGTTTCCCGCTATTCGTTCGAGGATATTTGACATTCTCTCCTGGATCGAGAGCGGTTCCGCTGTTACGGAATGACGTTTAAATAGCTCGACCCGATTGAGCACTTCGGCAAGTGCGATCGACAATTCACGAAAATCTACGATGGGATCCGAATGACCTCGAACAAGCTCGGGTTTTTCGACGTGAGCGACATGTATCTCGCGTTCAACTCGCGGCATAGTGTCGATGTTCGCCGCGGCTTCCTTGAATACTTCGTATTCTTGAAGCCGACGAATTAACTCGGCACGCGGATCAGTTTCATCTTCATCGGCATCTTGTTCTCGCGGAAGCAACATTCGCGATTTGATTTCTGCCAACATTGCGGCCATGACCAGGTATTCGCCGGCTAACTCAAGTTGTAGAACCGACATTAGCTCGATGTATTGCATGTACTGTTGTGTTATTTCGGCAACCCGGATCTCGAGAACATCGAGGTTTTGTCGTCGGATCAAGTACAGCAGAAGATCCAAAGGCCCTTCAAAAGCTTCAAGAATTACCTCGAGGGCGTCTGGAGGTATATATAGATCGTCCGGAAGTTGTTCGACCACTTGCCCTCGAACAATTGCCACGACTCGATCATCCGACTCCGTTTCGACAATTGGTTTCACAGACACATCATCAGCCGACCGATCCGAATCATCTGCGGTACCACTCATCGATACGAAATCCCTATTGCACTTCGGACGTCTTCAAGTGTTTCACGCGCAACGTCCCTTGCCGCTTCTGAACCCTCAATGACGATCGAACGCACCAAATCTCGGTTATTCTCAAATTGTTCTGCCCTCTCAATAAAAGGAGCCTGTTCCTCATTGATCGCATCTATTAGGGGACCTTTGCATTCGACGCATCCGATTCCCGCGCTCCGACAACCGTTCGAAGCCCAACGCCTAACATCCTCTTCCGAATAAATTTCGTGTAGTTCGAAAACAGGGCATTTGCTGGGATCACCGGGATCGTCGCGTCGCACCCGTTGAGGATCTGTTTTCATTGTTCGAATTTTCTGTTCGACGACAATCGGATCTTCGCGTAGTCTGAGAGTGTTATTTAACGACTTCGACATCTTTTTGCCATCTAGACCAGGAACTTTGGGAGTCTCCGTCAATAGCGCCTGGGGTTCAGGAAGAATAATTCGACCACCTCCTTCTAAATATCCAAATAGTCGCTCACGGTCACCAATCGAGAGATTTTGTTGTTCTGTGAGTAACGCTCGGGCCCGTTCAAGTGCTTCGGCATCACCTCTTTCTAGATATTCCTTTCGCGCATTGTTGTAGAGCCGCGCTGGTTTTCGACCCATTTTTTTTATCGCTGATTCCGCATGTTGTTCAAATTGCGGTTCACGACCGTAGATGTGATTGAACCGCCTGGCTATTTCACGACTCAGTTCAACGTGAGCCACTTGGTCAGCACCCACCGGAACGTTACCGGCCCGATAAATCAATATATCCGCGCTCTGTAACAGCGGATAACCAAGAAACCCATAAGTATCGAGATCATGGTCTTGCAAGGTAGCTATCTGGTCTTTGTAACTGGGGACCCGCTCGAGCCAACTGTTCGGGGTAATCATCGACAACAACAGGTGCAATTCGGCATGTTCCGGCACTCGGCTCTGTACGAAGATCGTGCACGATCCTGGACTGATTCCCGTAGCTAACCAGTCAATCACGGTATCGAGGGTGAATTGTTCAATATCGCCCGTTTCTTGGTAATGCGTCGTTAGTGCGTGCCAGTCAGCGACAAAGAAGAAGCAATCGTACTCGTGTTGCAGTCGGACCCAATTCTTCAAGACGCCATGGTAATGCGCAATATGTAGTCGGCCGGTCGGCCGCATCCCGGATACGACTCGTCGTTCTGAGTCGTTGCTACTCAAAGAAGATCTCGCGATTTTCGAAGACGTATCAAAATCATTATCGAATTCGAACGGAGGTATTATATGTAAGTCCCTTACTCCAAACCACGGTTTATGAGAGGAGCGCTGTCTACCACGCAAGTCGGGACTGGATCTTCAGACACCGATACCTGAAGATTCCGATCACCCAACAGTAACCGATCGTTGTTCGTGTTGACTCGATGATCACTTCACTGAAAGGAAATTATGAGATTCGTCTTCCATACCACTTCGACTCACGCTCTCGCCCTCTGTGTCCCCTGCCCGAGCTGAGCCATGAAAAAATTTCTTGAGACTCTGCCCGGCTTGGTTTTCACCGCCCTTTACTTCGGCAACTGGGCAATTTTCGGCAACTGGGACATCTATTTGGCGACCACAGGGTTAATGATCAGTGCATTGATCCAAGTATTGGTCATGAAACTCTACGGCTGGAAAATTTCGGTGATGATCGGTCTATTTTTTTGGCTCGCGATGATTTTTGGAGGGATGACTCTGTTCTTTCAAAACGTCGTTTTCATCCAATGGAAGCCAACCATCTTCCATTGGGGTGCCGCACTGGCAATTGTCGGCAGTCGATTTATCGGGACAGGTCAATTCATCCCTGACGCTCTTGGGAAGTTTCTCTCACTCGACCTGCCTGATCGTGCATGGAAGCACCTCACCTGGGGATGGGCGGCAGGTTGGTTCATAATGGGCGCCGCGAATCTCTATGTCGCATTCCAGTTTTCGGAACAGTTTTGGATGGCATACAAACCGATCGCTGGCTTCGTTTTCACTTTCGCTTTGGTTTTCGCCAGTTATTTTTACCTTTACCGCGGCCATCAGTTACCCCACAACCCAGGTTACGAGTCAGAAAATAGTGAACCCAAACCAAACAACTAAAGGAACAACCTCCGTCGACCCGGGCACTATGCTTAGGCTTGGAGGCCTGCGTCAGCGATAGCTATGACCGCGCTCTCAGTGAACGTAAATAAGGTGGCTTGGCTGCGCAACGCTCGAGGTGGCTCTCGTCCCGATCTGAGTGAGACGACTAGAACCGTCATAAAAGCCGGCGCAAATGGAATCACCGTTCATCCTCGACCCGACCAACGGCACATTCGTCCTCAAGACGTGATCGATATACAAGCCGTCATATCCGCTACCAACGAGGTTGAATTCAACATCGAGGGTAATCCGACAGCGGAGCCACGAGAAAATGGATATCCAGGGTTCTATCAACTTGTCGAGGCAGCAAAACCAGATCAATGCACGCTTGTGCCCGACACGGAGCACCAGCTCACGTCAGATCATGGTTGGGAACTCCGCGAAGCTACGACATTCGATAGCGTCAGATCGATAATCGCTAAGTACCAAGATCTCGGTACGAGGGTCAGCTTGTTCATCGATCCGGATCCCGACCAAATCTCTAGAGCGCGTGATGTCGGCGCAGACCGAATCGAACTGTATACGGGACCGTACGCAGACTCCGTGGCCACATATGGGATTGATTCCGAAGAGGCGGGCAAGCAGTGGGAGCTATACCGCAGAGCCGTTATTCACGCCAAAGAACGAGGCCTAGGGATAAACGCGGGGCACGACCTAAACCTCGCCAACCTGACTCGATTCTGTTCCATCGGAGACATCGATGAGGTCTCGATCGGTCACGCGCTCATTGCGGACGCGCTGGATCACGGATTAGCGGTAACAGTCGAGCGTTATCTTGAAGCCTTGCGCACGGCGGTATCGAACGATCGAATGACGCCGGCTTAAAATGCGAGCAAGTCCGATTCCTTTTCCGCGAGGACATCGTCAACTTCATTAACCCGAGAATCAGTTATTTTCTGTAGCTGCTCCTCTGCTCGGCGCCCTTCATCCTCCGTCGATTCTTTTTCACGGACGAGCTCGCGGACATCGGCAATCGCGTCGCGTCTCACGTTTCGAATGGACACACGCGCAGTTTCCGCTTCACCTTTCGCCTTTCGAATCAGGTCACGTCGATTTTCCTCCGTCAAAGGGGGTAGTGGTAGACGAATGGCTTCGCGTGTGCCCGTCGGTGTTAAACCAAGATCGCTTTTTAGTATCGCCTTCTCAATATCTGGAATAACTGACTTTTCCCAGGGCGTGATCATGAGCGTCCGTGCATCCTCAACGCTAATCGATGCAACCTGATTTATCGGAGTCAAGGTCCCGTAATACTCAACTTCTATTGCATCAAGTAATGAAGGTGTTGCGCGACCGGTGCGAATTCGGGAAAAAGCAGTCCTCAAGGAAGATACTGATTTAATCATGCGTTCGCTCGCATCCTGTTTGATTTCGTCAAGCATCGCTTCCCACCCCCGAGTTACATGTCATCGTGCCGACATTCTCACCGCTTGGTATCTTGGTCAACGTAGCGCTGTCGACCATATCGCAGATATCAACGGCTATCGCACGGTTCTTGCCCAACTCAATTGCCGGTGAATCCATGATCTCGACGCCATCGACCTTAACCGCCTTAACAACTAAATCCATCGACAGCTCGACCGCCCGCAAGCATGTCGCTGTATCGGCCTCAAAAAACGGATTTCCCGTTCCCTTCGAGCCACCAACATTTCATCAGACAACTTGAGTAGCAGCCGCTCGAGCACTTCGACGTACTGCCCCGATCCCATCGGTTTCAATCTAGTTAAGTTGCGCTGCTACCTCCGCAGCAAAGTCCTCATCCTTCTTTTCAATCCCTTCGCCAACTTCAAAACGGACAAAGCGAAGACACGTCGCTCCAGATCGCTCTAGAAGATCGCCCACTTTAGTATCCGGGTCACGCACGTATGACTGATCCAATAGGCTCGATTCAGCCAGAAATTTTTGTACTCGCCCATCAACTATTCTTTGAACTATCGCTTCTGGCTTCCCACTTTCGAGCGCCTGTGCCTCATAAATTTGGCGCTCCTTTTGAAGCTCCTGTTCCGGCATTTGATCTGCGGACAGCACCAGCGGGTTCATCGCGGCTACATGCATCGCTATTTCCTTGCCCAGCACAGCATCTCCGCCCCGAATTTCAACCAATGACCCGAGCCTGTCGTTGGCGTGCAGATAGCTGCCTACCTCGCCCTCCTGACTTACGAAACGGATTGCTCGCCTAACCGATATATTTTCCCCGATTATCTGCACCAGTTGTTCGCGAGCCTTTTCGAGTCCGTCCATCTCGGCATCACCATGCGCTAGAACCCAATTAACCGCCTTGTTAGCAAAGTCGATAAAGTGATCGTTTCGCGCCGCAAAATCCGTTTCCGAATTGACTTCAACCATCGCTCCGGAAGCACCGTTTTCCGAAACGAGCACGGCAAGCAATCCCTCGGACGCCGTCCGATCCGCCTTCTTAGCGGCTTTTACGGCACTTTGCTTGCGTATGATTTCGATCGCTTTGTCAACATCGTCCCCTGCATCGTCAAGTGCTTTCTTACAATCACCGAACCCCACGCCAGTCCGCGATCGTACTTCCTTGACTTTAGCGATATCAGTCAATCTCACGATTCCCGTCGGTCGCTGATGAGCTTTCGCTCGACTCGTCGCCTTCACTCGCTTCAGCTTCGGCCGGAACCTCAACTTCTCCTGCTGTCTCTTCGACTGCCACTGGCTCTTCTTCTTTCGACTCTTGTTTGTCAGTTTCTTCGGTCGGTGTCTCCGCGGGCGCCTCTCCACTTGCATCGCTTACATCGCTCGCTTCGGCTTCCGCCGGAACCTCAAGTTCTCCTGTTATCTCCTCGACTACCGCCGGCGCTTCTTCTTTCGACTCTTGTTTGTCAGTCTCTTCTGTGAGTTTCTCCGCGGCCACCTCTCCACTTGCATCGCTTACATCGCTCGCTTCAACTTCTACAAATTCATCTAAGCCCACATCTGACGATCCTTGGTTTTTTCCCTCTAGAATGGCATCGGCAACAGCAGTAACGTACAAACGGACGGCACGAATCGCATCGTCGTTGCCTGGAATAATGTAATCGACGCCCTCCGGATCGCTATTGGTATCCACGATGCCAATTACCGGAATCGCGAGCTTGTTTGCTTCAGTAATAGCTATCTTTTCGTACTCTACGTCGACCACAAACAACGCATCGGGGAGCCCGCCCATCTCTTTGATTCCCCCGAGACTACGCTCCAGCTTCGCCATTAATCGGCGTTTCTGCAGAGCCTCCTTCTTGGTTAGAAGTTCTAGTGTTCCTGCTTCAGCCTGTTCTTCTAGTTCCGTCAAGCGTCGTATGGACTGTCTTATGGTCTTATAGTTTGTCAGCATCCCGCCCAACCAGCGTTGATCGACGTATGGCATGGAAACCCTTTGGGCCTGTTCACGCACCACTGTCGCCGCCGCCCGTTTAGTACCTACGAAAAGGATCTTCTGTTTTCTTGCGCCGAGCGAACGTGCGTATGCCAATGCCTCCTCGAACGCTGGCATAGTCTTTTCAAGGTTGATTACATGGATACTATTTCGGGAGCCAAAAATGTAAGGCGACATTTTTGGATTCCAATAGCGCGTCTGATGGCCAAAGTGCACGCCGGCCGCCAGCATGTCCCGCATTGTAATTTCAGTCATTAATTGTCCTAGGGTTGTTGACGCATGATGCGCACAAGCCGTGCAAAACGCTGAATCCGCCCTTGCCCAAGATTGAGGAAAAGGCCACCCGCAACGTATTTATTACTGCACGGCGCTCAATTTCGCCATACTGCAAGGACGTTACACGCCGTCCTTTATGGCGGGGCGCGCTTTATACCATAATTCCCGTTCACCAGCCCGAGCTTTAGCGGATACGAACATGACGGTGAGTCTTCGGACCAGCGATGAAATCGAAAAAATGCGAACGGCCGGTCGGCTAGCGGCGCAGGTGCTCGAAATGATTGGTGAACACGTTAGACCTGGCATCACCACGGAAGAGCTAGATCGCCGGTGTCACGATTTCATCGTCAACGATCTGGCATGCATCCCCGCACCTTTGAATTATTCGAACGCCCCTGGTCAACCACCCTTTCCCAAATCGATCTGCACGTCAGTCAACCACGTCGTTTGTCATGGAATTCCAACAGAGCGAAAGACGCTCAAACTTGGAGACGTCGTCAATATCGACGTAACGGTCATCAAAGACGGCTTCCACGGTGACACGAGTAAGATGTACTTCGCAGGTGAACCCAGCGTGCTTGCACAAAGACTTGTCAAAATAACCCAAGAGTGTTTATACCTTGGTATCCGACAAGTTCGTCCCGGTGCACACCTCGGTGATATCGGACACGCGATTCAACAACACGCCGAAAACAATCGTTTCACTGTGGTTAGGGAATTTTGTGGCCACGGAATTGGTGATCGTTTCCATGACGAGCCTCAAATCCTTCACTACGGTCGCCGAGGCGAAGGCTTGGAGATTCAATCAGGCATGACATTCACCATTGAGCCCATGATCAATGCGGGGAAACGCCACATAAAACTTCTTCCTGACCATTGGACCGTTGTTACCAAGGACCACAAGCTATCCGCCCAGTGGGAACACACTATCTTAGTCACGGACCAAGGAGCTGAGGTCATGACCCTGCGTGATGAAGAAAAGACAGCCTGACCCGGCACCGGTCGACCTAGCCGGGCTCAAGCGAAGAATCTCACGGGCGGAAGACGTCTTAGCGAAGCGATTCTGGGAGGGCGAAAACGTCGAAACGCTGGTGCGGGAAAGATCCGCTTCCATTGACGCGTTTCTCGCCGAAATTTGGCAACACTGGTTCGAATATCAACAAGACGTCGCGCTGCTTGCGATCGGCGGGTATGGCCGCGGGGAGTTACACCCCTTTTCAGATATCGACCTCCTGATACTCGTCAAGAACAACCGTCTCAAAGATTCCGATATCGAACACTTCGTTCAACTGCTTTGGGATTTGAAACTCGATATCGGACACAGCGTCCGCACGGTCAGCGAGTGCCGCTTGGAAGCATCAAAGAATGCTTCGGTAGTTACGTCTCTATACGAACGTCGTTACCTCGCGGGTTCGCAGGTTCTTGTTGCAAAGCTAGATCGTTTTCTTGATCGGAAAAATTTTTGGCCAAGCTCCAAGTTCTTTGCGGCTAAACGCGCTGAGCAATCTGTTCGACACGCCCGATTCGACAATGTCGAATACGACCTTGAGCCCAATATCAAGGGTTCTCCAGGTGGATTGAGAGATATTCAAACAATCAGTTGGATCACTCGGCGACACCTTGAAACCACCGATTTAAATGAACTGACGCGATTGGGTTTCTTGACAAAACTAGAATGCGATTGGCTAAAAGACGGCCTTGTATTTCTCTGGAAGGTCCGCTTCGGACTGCATTTGTTGGCGGCGCGTAAAGAAGACCGGTTGTTATTTGATTACCAACGTGAACTCGCCAAGCGTTTCGGCTATGTGGATTCCGAAGGCATGCTTGCGGTCGAAACGTTCATGAATGATTACTATCGCCGCGTGCTAGAACTCCGTGAGGTGAATGACATTTTGTTCCAGCACTTTGAAGAAGCTATCGCTCGGACGTCTCGCCAGCCAAGAATTGAAGCCATAAATCCAAGGTTTCAACTCCATAACGACTACATTGAAGTGACCGCTGATAATGTGTTCGTTCTGCACCCCCCGGCGCTGATGGAGATTTTCTTGATCATGGCAAATCGAACCGATATTGCCGGCGTTAGGGCGACGACCATCCGCCTTATTCGTGAACATCTGGATCTCATCGACGAAGATTTTCGTCGAAAACCCGAGGTCACCAAATTATTCATTGAACTTTTGAAAGCTCCCTATACGCTTGTTAGTCAATTGACCCGCATGCGCCGCTACGGCGTTCTCGGACGCTACATTCCGGAGTTCGGGCGGGTCGTCGGTCAAATGCAGCACGACCTTTTTCATATTTACACCGTAGATGCACACACCATGATGGTGATCCGTAATATGAGAAGACTTCATCAAGGAACGTCTCGAGACGATTTTCCAGTTGCGTGGAGAACTGCTAACAACTTACCCAGGATCGAATTACTTTATATCGCCGGACTATTTCATGATATTGGCAAAGGGCGTGGCGGCGATCACTCGGTGCTAGGAGCAACCGACGTAACCAAATTTTGCCAGCGTCACAACTTACCTACTGCGGACACTGAACTGGTTGCATGGCTCGTAAGTAATCACTTATTTATGTCGACAACGGCTCAGCGTAAAGATATTCACGATCCCGAAGTCGTAATCGACTTTGCTCAGAAAGTACGGTCAGAGGAACGGCTGGAATATCTGTATACATTGACCGTTGCGGACATTAACGCCACAAACCCAACGCTATGGAATAGCTGGCGTGCGACCCTGATGCGCCATCTCTACATGGAAACGAGGAAGGCGCTGAAGCGCGGTCTCTCGAACCCGATTCTACGAAGCGACTACATAGACGACTGCAAAGCAACGGCATATTCAATATTGGCCGAGCAAGGGATCACAGTCCAGAAAGCAGATCTAATCTGGGACAACCCTGGTCAAGACTTTTTCCTTCGTCACTCCGGCGTCCAAATAGCTGCCATTACCAACGAAATTGCCGATCATGATCCACGCACTGGTCCGCTTATCTCAGTTCTAGATGTCGTCGGAGAAGTCAGCTCGGAAGGAGCGACAGAAATATTTCTATATTGTCGTAACCGCGCCCATCTCTTTGCCGACAGCGTTGTAACACTCGATCACCTAGGGTTACACGTCGTTGATGCGAGTATTGCTACCAGCACCAACGACTATTGCTTCAATTCTTACATCGTCCTTGAGGACGACGGCAAACCCATCCGAAAGCCTGGACGGAAACGGGAAGTTCAAGAAAACCTCAGCCAAGCGCTCACTCAAGGGACGAGGCCTCCAACCAGCCAACCTAGGAAGATTTCGCGGCGCCTACGGCATTTCGTAACTCAAACCGAGGTGATAATCACAAATCCCGACGATACATTTGAATCCATTCTCCAGATCATTTCATCCGACCGTCAAGGGTTGTTGTCGATGGTCGGCAGCCTATTCGTCGAACTAGACATTGTGGTTCATCAGGCCCGTATCACAACGCTCGGCGAAAGGGTTGAAGATGTTTTTCACATAAGCGATCTAGACGGCAACCCCATCTTGGACCGTACGCGCATAAACCAAATTGTTTCGAGTATGGAAGAAAGAATCGATTCCGAGGTAATCGAGGCGGTTGCATGAATCCGTACCTTCGACATCTGCTTCCGTATCCTTTCGAGCGCTTAAACGCCCTGAAGGAGGGACTCACGACGAAATCAGAGAACGCTCACGTCTCTTTATCCCTGGGGGAACCAAAACATGCACCGCCAAAATTCGTATTGGAAAGCCTATCCGACAGACGTGTTCTTGAGTCGGGATTGACAACATATCCGACGACGCGTGGAAGTCGCGACATTCGCACCGCGATCGCAGAATGGTTGACTCACCGATTTAACATCCAAGCTGACCCAGATCGCCACATACTGCCTGTCAACGGTACAAGAGAAGCTCTATTTTCTTTTGGCCAAGCGATTTTGAGCGGCGCCTCGCACAGTTACACGCTGTTACCAAACCCGCTTTACCAGATCTACGAGGGCGCTGCGCTACTGAGGGGATCTACTCCAATCTACGTCTCCAATAACGGCAAACCCGATTTCGATGCGATCGACAACAACACTTGGGATCGTTGCGAACTTCTCTACATTTGCTCGCCAGGTAATCCGACCGGGACATTCATCGAAAGCGATGTTTTAGGGATGCTTATAGAACGTGCCCACGAACACGATTTCGTTATCGCTGCGGACGAATGTTATTCCGAGATTTATTACCACGAAGGCGAACCGCCCAAGGGATTATTGGAAGTAGCGAAGGATCTTGGCGTACATGATTTTGGTCATTGCGTGGTCTTCCACAGCCTCTCCAAACGATCAAATTGTCCTGGGTTACGTTCCGGCTTCGTCGCAGGTGACGCCAACATCATTGAACGCTATTTCCAATACCGCACATACCACGGCTGCGCGATGCCCGAACACGTCCAACATGTGAGTTCCCGCATTTGGCGAGACGAGCAGCACGTCATCTCCAACCGTCAAGCATATCGGGAAAAGTTCGATGCGATTAATCCCGTTCTTTCGCGAGTCTTCGACGTGCGGATACCACCTGGTACCTTCTATTACTGGCTTCGACTCCCCGGCGATGACGAATCTTTCGCTCGGGATCTTTTTGTCACCGAGAACATTACCGTGTTGCCGGGTCAATACTTGGGGAGAGATTGTCAGGGAACAAATCCTGGTCAGAACTGCATCAGAATAGCGTTGGTTGCACCTATCGCTGATTGCATCGATGCCGTCAACAGACTAGTGAATTTCGCCGAAGGCTATTACATATGACTGAAGAGGTCTTCGATCTCACATGCGACCTCATTAACCGTTCCTCCGAAACGCCCAACGACGGGGGTTGTCAGCAACTCATTGCACAACGGCTGACCACGGCTGGATTCAATGTCAATCACCTCCCCTTCGGTCCGGTCTGTAACATGTGGGCGAAGGTTGGGGAAGGAGAACCGCTGGTAGTTTTCGCTGGGCATACCGATGTCGTTCCCCCAGGTCCATTAGCTCATTGGAGGTCGCCTCCATTTCAAGCGACGGTCGTGGGTCAATACCTCTACGGTCGTGGCGCCGCAGACATGAAATCGAGCCTCGCAGCCATGACCGTAGCGACCGAACGATTTCTATTAGGCCATCCAGATCACATCGGATCTATAGGATTCCTGATTACCAGCGACGAAGAAGGCGACGCTACAGACGGGACCGCAAAAGTTATCGATCACTTGAACCAACAAGGCACTAGGATCGACATGTGCATTGTCGGGGAACCGTCGTCTGATAAAAAACTCGGGGATGTCGTAAGGGTCGGTCGCCGGGGATCGCTCAACGGTCGGATGCGATTCGTCGGCGAACAAGGGCATGTCGCTTACCCTGATCTGGCATGTAACCCAATTCACGCCGCAATCACCGCATTATCCCAACTCGTTACAAAGATTTGGGATACCGGCAACGCCTACTTCCCGCCAACTACGTTCCAGATATCCAACCTGAACGCTGGCACCGGCGCAGCCAACGTGATTCCGGGCGAACTCGACGTTCGGTTCAACTTCAGATTCAACACAGAGCATAGTGCCGAGGATTTACAAGCCGCCGTCGAGAATCACTTACTCAATCACGATCGTCGAATCGAGGTCATATTTGATTGGCAACTATCAGGACAACCGTTCCTAACTAAGAAGGGACGGCTGCTCGACGCCGTTCAAACGGCTATCCGGTCGGTTGCGTCGCTGGATCCCGAACTCTCAACTTCTGGTGGAACATCGGACGGACGATTCATCGCACCAACTGGGGCAGAAGTTGTCGAACTGGGTCCAGTCAACGAGTCCATCCACAAGATTAACGAATGCGTCCGTATTAGTGAGTTAGAACCCCTCGCGAAAATGTATCAAAACATCCTCTTCCGACTGCTATGTTGAAGTCTCGCCAACTCTTTTTCTTGGGCTTGGTTTTTTTTCTTTCGTTCCTCGTCATCTATCTGCCAGCAAACTCGATACGGCTCGTGACAAATGGACTGCCCGCGATAGATGTTTCGACAACCGAGGGGAGTGTCTGGAACGGAAGCGGACGACTACATGTGAGCACGTTCTACGCGGGCTCTCTGCGTTGGTCAGTTGACCCATTCCAATTAGCCCTCGGCAAACTCGCCATCGAATGGGTGCTCGAGGACCAAACGCATTCATTCGACGGTACAGCAACGATTCGGTTCGGCGGGATGGCGGTCTCCTTCGACGGGTTAATAGATGCAGAAACCATCAACCGAATATTGAGTCCCTACGAGATGTTTTTGACCGGTGCACTTCACCTCAATTCGGTTGAAGCAACTGTCGATAGAAACGAAAGTCAGGTCAATATCCGAGGAGATATGCGCTGGGACGGTGGTACCGTGCGGTACCGTATGTCGAATCAAAGGTTTGTACGGGAACTACCCGCGTTATTGGGCGAGTTGCAAATGATGGAGGGTGGCCCTTTGATGACGGTTAGGTCCGAGACAGACGACACGCCACTATTGAAAGCAAGGCTCGACAACGATGGTTGGATCCACATCGGCATCACGAAACGGTTTACGCATTTGATTGGTCAACCCTGGCCGGGTGACGAATCGGACGGCGCTATCGTGATGGAGGTGTCGGAAAAACTTCTTTAAGATTGGACATCCAATTTTCGGCCACCAACGGTGTTCGATTTCAGCCCCAAGCTCATCGATATTGCACGAAACGTTGTATTGATCATATTGCTGGTAGCGATCGCATGGTCGCTACACGAATCCTTCTACTTCTTTATGTTTCCGCCTGAAGAGAAGTCTGCACAGCTACCTAATGATCTCGGCACAAACACCATCCCTGACGAGGGTTCAATCGATCATATTACGTCGCTAAACCTATTCGGGGATGCCTCGCGGGCCCAATTGAATTCGACAGCGCCGGTGACCGAATCCCTCGCGGAAACCCGGCTTAACTTAGAACTCATCGGCGTATTTGCAGCGAGCGACGACGATCCGCAAGACTCGGCAGCCTTGATTTCGGAAAAACGCGGGACCGCAAAACTATTTCGTATTAATGAACGGGTACCGGGTAATGCAACGCTAATCGAAGTATTTGCAGACCGAGTCGTTATCGAGCGGTCGGGGAAACGAGAATTGCTCCGCTTCCCAACCACCAAAAGCAACTTCACACCACAGGCAGAATCCAATCGGGTAACTAACGATCCAGCTCTTTCTCGCTCGGCGCCGGCCTCGGACGGTTCCCGAACCACTAACAGGTCATTAAATGTAATGAACGTTGCGCGTTCTGAAGCGGAGAATCAGGCAACTGCCGGACGGGGCGCGCAACAGTCGGTCCGACAAGTTATTGCTTCGTACCAGGGTCGACTAGAAAACGACGCGAAAGGTACACTCGCAGAATTAGGAATTAAACCCATTTCAACAGAAGTCGCAGGAGGGTATCGCCTGGGCAACTTAGCCTCGCATCCAGCGTTGATGCAAACGGGACTTCAACCCGGTGATATCTTGCTCTCGGTGAATAACCGGGCCATCGGTAACGTCGCGGAAGATAGACTCGAGTTTGAGAACGTGCTCGCCCAGGGCTCTGCTCGTCTTGAGATTAAACGAGGCAGTAGGAACTTTTTCATCACGGTTTCTCTCAAATAATGCATATGCACACGCAACGTCTCCATTGGCTCGTTTTAGTTTGCTGTTTCCTCAGTACGCCAGCATGGTCCGATGCCCAGACCTGGAAGATCAACCTGAAGAACGCAGACATTCGTGAGTTTATTACTCAAGTTTCAACCATCACGGGGAAAACGTTCGTCGTTGATCCGAGGGTGAAAGGTAATGTAACCGTCGTCTCTGACCGCAACCTCGATACTGACGCGGTCTACGCATTGTTTCTCTCCGTGCTTCGAGTTCACGGTTTCGGCGCGTCGCGCACCGGGGACGTCGTCCGGATTGTACAAAGTGCCACCGTAAAACAATCGGGCGCACCCGTTAATGATGACGGTGGATCGTTGTCCGAAGAAGTCGTGACCCGGGTGATCTCGGCGCGCAATGTTGCTGCAGCAGAATTGGTCAAGATTCTCCGTCCAATGATCCCGCAATACGGCCATATCGCTGCCGTCGCCCAGGCGAACGTCGTTATCATCAGCGATCATGCCGACAATATCGGACGGTTACTAACAATCATTCGCCAAGTTGATGTCGCTGACGAAGATGAAGTCGTGGTGGTGGCTCTCGAACAAGCATGGGTGGGTAGTGTGGTCGAAATTCTTGAACAAGTTGCGCCCGATCAGATTGGGAAATCGGCCGACGGACCGCAACGAGTTCTTGTGATTGGGAACGATCGAAACAACACGCTAGTTTTAAGGGGAAAAAGCGGTCCGATTGCGGAGGTACGTTCGTTGATCGAGCAACTGGATCAGCCCGCAACATCTTCAGGTTCAACCCGCGTTTTTAAGTTAAACCACGCCGATGCCACCGGGATAGCGGAGATCCTTAACGGCGTTTTGATAGATCCACGCGGACGTGGGGATAACTCAAAGTCCGAAAACACCAGCATTCAAGCCGATACATCCTTGAACGCAATTGTTGTCAGGGCCGATCCCGGAACAATTACTGAAATCGAGGATATTCTGCGTCAACTTGATATTCGCAAGGCCCAAGTACTCATCGAGGCGGCCATTGTGGAAATCTCCGTGGATGAAACAAGTGCCATCGGAATCGAAGCCGGTGCGGCAGATGCAACCGGAGAGTCGGTGCCCTTTGTCAGTACCACCCTCAACGGCATCATCTCCAACGTACTAAGCAACATCGCCGCGACAGCCGGTGAATCCGGAAAAATTGATCCCGTACAAGGGATAGCAAGTGTTGGTTCTCCAACACTTGCAGTAGCACGGCTCGATCCAGACGGCGTGTCATTTGGCGCCATCCTTAATGCACTCGCGGTCAACACATCAGCAGATCTGCTATCGACACCCAGTGTCCTGACTCTGGACAACGAGCAAGCCAATATTCTTGCTGGCCAAACGGTCCCCTTTCGTACTGGGTCGTTCACTTCGACCAACAACGGTGCCAGTAACCCCTTCACCACCATACAACGACAGGATGTTGGCATCGAGCTAACGGTCACGCCCCACATCCACGACGACTCATCAATTCGACTCGAAGTTTCCCAATCGGTCGAAAACGTCGTCAATACCGGCCTCGAAATCGGCGAGGCCGGGTTTTCCGATGTAGTTACTAACAAACGTAGCATCGAAACAACCATCTTAGCGGACGACCGGCAGACGATAGTCCTCGGCGGCCTAATTCAAGACGACCTAAGAGAAACCCGGAAAAGAGTGCCCTTGATAGGATCGATTCCGGTTCTTGGGCGGCTTTTCCAGAATCGATCCAAGGCTCGAACTAAGCGTCATCTGTTAGTGTTCCTACGGCCCACCATCCAACGGAATCGAGAAGAAGTTGCCGATACCACAGATCGGAAATACAAGGGCATTTGGCAAGTACAGATTGAATCCCGCGAATCCGGGAGTGAAAGCGAACCGCAACTCGAACAGATCTATGAAGGTCGGCGCGACTAGCGAGAAGGTTAGTCTGGGCCTGTGTTACTTAGTACGGAAAGTCTCCTCGTTACCATGTAGCCTCTTGGTCCGACATCGTGCGGCTACGAACACAACGAAAAATGCGCAGCCAACAGCTCACCGCGAAGCCCGCCGGATTGATTTACCGCATGTCGCGCGCCGTGTTGGCTCGCCTAGTCAAACCCAATCTCGTTGGCGAGATGAACTTTGGCAATCTGGATCTTTTGTATGTCCTACCCCAACGATCCCTCGCAGACCTTCTTCTCCTTGATCTCGCCTGCGAAAAGACAGCCTCGCCTCCACCTTTACAGTCGCTCTCCGAGCCACATGAGGCAACACGTTTTTTCTTTTTGAACCGAGGGGGCGGGTTCTTCGAGAAAAATACCATGCGAACCTATTCCGAGCGCATGCTGCGAATTGACCGAGCCCACGCGCAGGATCCAGCCTTACGTCTCACGGTTGTTCCGGTCTCGATTTTCTGGGGACGCGCCGCAAATAAAGATAAATCCCTCGTTCGTTCAATGGTGTCTGACGAATGGTTGATTTCTTCGAGACTGCGGCGAATGCTCGGGCTACTCTTCAACCGCTCGGACATTTTAATCAGGTTCGGAGCGCCTCTGCCTTGGCCAAGTACACCGTCCTCTCAAGGAGGCGGCAACCGCAATGTCCGCAAATTAGCCCGATTACTCCGGGTCCACTTTCGTAACGAGAGGACGGCCGCTCTAGGGCCCAACCTTTCAAACCGTCGTTCCTTGGTGGAAAAAATTGTTTCCAGTCGATCGGTGCAAGATGCGATCGAATCAGCGGAAGGCGACTGGGTGACACTCGAAGCAGAGGCACGTCGTGATGCCTTCGCGATAGGGTCCAACATGTCGTACCCCACCATCAGAATCTTAGAGCGTCTCCTCACTTGGTTCTGGCACCGTATTTATGACGGTGTAGACATTCAGGGGTTCGAGCAGCTTGAGCAGATTGCCCAAACCCACACGCTCGTGTACGCACCATGTCACCGATCGCACGTAGATTATCTCGTTCTATCGCACGCGCTTTTTGGTCTCGGGTTGATGCTTCCGCATATTGCTGCAGGTGACAATTTGAACATGCCGGTGATCGGAAAGTTACTTCGACGTGGAGGTGCTTTCTTCATGCGCCGCTCCTTTCGTAACGATCCAATTTACCGTGCCGTCATGCGCGAATATCTCAATGAAGTTTTTTCGCGAGGACATTCTGTCGAATATTTCGTCGAAGGGGGACGGAGCCGGACCGGCAGGATATTGCCACCACAACTTGGCATGCTAAGTATGACACTGGCTAGTTATGCTCTGGGATTACCGCGCCCCGTCGCCATCATTCCCGTCTATTTAAGTTACGAGAAACTGATCGAGGCTAACGCGTATCTATCCGAACTACGAGGCGAGCGTAAACGTCTCGAAAATGTAGCCGACGTGTTCCGAAACTTACGATTGATTAAACAGAATTTCGGTCGCGTGATGCTGCGATTTGGAACCTCCATCGATCTTGGCACATTCGTCAACAACTTCAATCGCGAACACAACCACCCCTCGTTGCCCGCGACTGCCGCGCAATCCCTTGGCCACGAAATACTGACAGCAGTAAATGATTCGGCCTACGTCAATCCCGTCAATCTCATCGCTTTAACGACCCTGTCCATGCCTCAATTCACAATTGAAGAGCGAGCCTTGGTGCAACATTTGGACTATCTGAAAAGACTGATTACGACCAATCGCGAGCACCATAACTATAGCGTCACGAACCTCTCGCCAACACAGATACTCGAACACGTTGAACGCTTGGACATGCTGCAGCGCGAAGAAACTGAGGGCGAGCGACTAGTAGGACACGACTCCGCGACCGCTATTTTGATGAATTGGTATAGGAACAACGTCTTACACGTCTTCGCCCAATCAGCGATGGTTGCATGCTTGCTCGTCAATCGCAGACTTCCGTTAAGAGTTAGTGCTCTCGAGCGTCTTATGGCAACGGTGCTGCCATACATTGAGTCAGAGCTCTCGTTTCGATCTGCACCAGAAGAGACGAATCAATGCTTGTTGCAACTTGAGACGCTTGGACTTCTTCACCGTGCTGATGGGGCGGTCACGCCTCCCAGCCAAGGCAGCGCCGGCCGATTCCACCTTAATTTATTGGCAAACGCACTGATGCCGACGCTCGAACGCTTCTATATCGCAATCGCCCTTCTAGACAGAGCTGGAAATGCTATATACACACGGAATACTTTGGTTGAAACCGCTTGTCGAACGGCCCGTCGCTTCTCGGTCTTATATGGTTCCAACTCACCCGAGTTTTTCGATCCGGTTCTCTTTCGCGGGTTAATCAACACACTCCACGATCGCGGGGTCGTCCGGACAGATCGTGACGATTACCTCTGCTTTGACTCATCGATCAGGGAACTCATTCGACTGTCACGTCACATCATCAGAACGGAATTACAGCAGTCCATCCCGCTGCCGGCATCCGAAGCCTAATTTCGGTTGGCTCGATAGACATCGAAGCGCACGCTCCTCGCTCGAATTTGCCAATCGGGGCTCCTTATTAGTGGCGGATCCTTTATGCGATTCTTAATCACCACACGCTGGTTCGCACATTCGAATGACCACTCGGCGATCTCCCGAGTATCTGATTGATCCGCTATATCCGCTAACACTTGCATAGGATAAGAAGGCAGGGCCGTTTTCGGATGCAAGGGAAACATAGGGTCTAAATACACGACGTCCCAACAGTGCATTCGGTCGGCTAACAACTCACCTACATCAACGCGTATACCATTAAGCGAGCAAATCTCCGAGCGTTTGATCCGGTCGTAAAGCATCGCAAAAACTAGTGGTTGCAACTCACAACAAGTGACCCGACAACCAAGTGTCGCGAGCGTAAGCCCGTCCGTACCCCAGCCCGCGAATGCGTCAAGAACTGTCATACCGTCACGAACACCGCATGCTCTCGATAATGGGGATCGACGTCCGGATAGAGAGCGCCTTCGGATATCGTCCAGCGATAAACGCATGGATTGTTTGTCCGGATGTCGAAGTGTTAAATCAGACTCATTGAGACAGAGATGCCAACCGTTTGGCGCCAGGTTTAAGGGAGCGACGTCATACCCAATCGCCGTCGCGAAATCCCGAGCACGCTCTTCAGCGTCGTCAAAGTAGACGATCAATTTCCTCTCGACCAAATCAGCAACCTCGCTATGAGCGTCAGTCAATACGAACCGTTCAAAGCATAGTTCCTACCCGACACCGACAACTCTCCCGAGTCATTGAGGAGCCGTAGCTCGCCACGGCGTGTCTCCCTCGACGTATACTGGAAGCCCCTGCTCCGCATGCAACCAACTACCAACTTCGCGTTGCGCAATCCTTAACACATGGCGAGCCGAAAGTGCGACTTGAGAATCACCGACAATGCGGTGTCGGGCGCGAAAAGCATTCTCATCGATCAACTGATCCTTCGAGGTATGGATGATGTCTCCAGATCTCGCATCAAACTCGGCGACATACACCAAACTTCGCCGAGACCGTCGGGACGTGGCGAACTCGGTTAGTTGACGATCTTGTTCCAAGCTGGATAAGGCCATGGCTCTCGACGTCTCAACCGGACAGACCGGGATGTCCCAAGCCAAAGCGATCCCCTGCGCGATTCCCGCAGCGATCCTCACACCCGTAAACGAACCCGGCCCGGCGGAAAAAGCAACGCAGTCGACCGCGTCCCTTTCAATCGCTGAGGCTGACAAAACTGCGTCGACCATAGATAGCACGATTTCGTTGTGCAGCCTCGATGCCAGCCGTGTATCCTCGAGCACCATTTCGTTATTACCAATAGCGACCGAACAGAGTTCAGCGGTGGTTTCCAAAGCTAACAACGCGGCCATACGTGCATGCTAAACGTTGACGACGCGTTGCGAAAACTAAGTGATCTAGCCTTGCCAGTGTTGGACACGGAAGCGATTCCTCTATCCGCATCTAATGGTCGTGTCGTTGCATCCATCATCGAGGCACCCATGGACGTGCCGCCCTTCGACGCGTCAGCGATGGATGGATATGCGCTTCACGCACACGACCTCGACCTCGACCTCAATCAAGACCAAGGCCTTACCGTAGTTGGCGAGAGCAAGGCAGGACACGTTTACCAAGATCCGTTAGTCCCGGGCACAACAGTACGCATTTTTACCGGAGCTCCGATACCCAACGGCACAGCCGCTGTTGTCATTCAAGAAGACATTGAAAGGAATGGGGATCAGATTCGTTTTCGCGTTTCGCCTGAGATCGGCGAGAACATTCGAAGTCAAGGCCACGATATCGCCAAGATGCAACTTCTCGCAAAATCCGGTGACCGGCTTGATGCCTACAAGATTAGTCTATTGGCCGCTTGTGGAGTGACCGAAGTGACAGCCGTGCGTCGGATCCGGGTGGCTCTATTTTCAACAGGCGATGAATTGACTGATCCCGGCTCACCATTGGGCCCAGGTCAGATATATGACGCCAACCGCACCGCTCTTCGCGAGCTGGTTTCAGAACGCCCAGTGGAGGTGTTGGATCTAGGAGCTCTTCCCGACGACCCCCAAGCGATCAGCCGGGCACTCCAAACCGCCGTGGAAACAGCGGATGTCGTAATCACAAGTGGTGGTGTGTCGGTAGGCGATGCCGATTACGTTAAAGACGTAGTGGCCCAAGTCGGTTCGTTAGATTTCTGGAAAATCGCGTTGAAACCGGGAAAACCTCTCGCTGTCGGTCGAGTCGGCAATGCGCTTTTCTTCGGCCTCCCCGGGAATCCCGTTTCGACCATCATTACTTACTTATTGTTTGTCGCGCCAACGATCGACCGACTTTGCGGGATGCCTGACAGTACGCCCCATCAGTTACCAGCAATACTGCAAGGAACGATTGAGCACCATCGAGGGCGTCGAGAATACGTCCGGGGCATTTTTCGCATAAACGGCAATCGCATTACCGTATCACCGAACGGAGACCAAAGTTCGAATCGGCTTACCTCTTTCGCCAACGCAAATTGTTTAATCGTGGTCCCAGAACGAACCGATGGCATCAAACCGGGCTCGATAGTCGACATCCTACTACTGCCAACTGATCGCGCCCATATTTGGACCGGGTAAGGTAAGAAACTCGACACTTGCAGCCCCATTCAATGGCTTAATGCCCCTAAAACATTGTTAGTAATGTTTTGGACGGATCCTGTTCCATGGATCTTTGAGAACGCAACCGTGCTGTCGCGATAATACTGAACGAGAGGTCGAGTTTGATCGTGATAGACCTTAAGACGTTCTTTGACAGTTTCTTCGACGTCATCAACCCGTTGCACCAACCTATCTCCCGTTTCATCGTCCTTACCTTCTACTTCGGGTGGGTTAAACACCACGTGGTAAACACGACCACTTGCCTCGTGTATCCGCCGTCCTGTGATGCGCCGAACCACTTCTTCGTCGGACACATCAATCTCCAAAACATGATCAAGAACAATACCGTTCGATGTAAGCGCCTCCGCCTGAGGAATCGTTCTCGGAAAACCGTCGAATAGAAACCCACCTTTGCAATCGGGCTCGCTCAAACGTTCCATTACAAGCTCGAGAATCACGCTATCCGATACCAATTCTCCCGCGTCCATAATCGACTTCACTCGCTTCCCCAACGTCGATCCTGCGGCAATGGCTGCCCGTAGCATATCCCCCGTCGATATCTGAGGAATGTTGAACCTCGCACAAATTGCGTGAGCCTGTGTTCCTTTCCCCGCACCGGGCGGTCCAAGTAGAATCAAATTCATGGGCAAATCTCCACAAAACTAACGCGCGGAAAGTGTCGCCTGGCGCGCCGGCCACTTACCAGATTTCTTCAACTTTCCATCTTACTTTTAAACCGATCGCGGTCTTTAAGCTACTGTTCCCGGCATTCGTCATGAACGCTATAACCGACCAAAACTACCAACCACTTCAACGTGACTTGTATGCGGAAACATATCGAAGACCTGTACGCTTTCAAGTTGAAATCCGATTTGATCGAGTACGGCTGCGTCTTCAGCAAACGTGGTTGGATTACAAGAAACATACACCACCCGTTTTGCCCGATCGGCGAATCGTGCCAATTCCGGCCCCGCGCCCGAACGGGGGGGATCGAGCAACATTTTATAATCACGCTTCGTTAATTCGTGATCCGTTGGTCGATAGAGGTCGCTGACCAAGAATCTTGCAACTTTTGACAGATTATTCCTCTCCGCATTCCGTCGCGCCTGTCCAACCGCGGTCTCGGAGATTTCAAAACCCAAAACAGACTTCGCGGTTCGGGCGATTGGTAAACTGAAGTTTCCAATTCCACAGAAGAGGTCGACAACCCGATCCTCACTTTCTAGATCTAGCCCCTTCAGCACAGCCGCGATCAAAAGGTGATTCATCTCCGAATTGACTTGAATGAACTCGTTTGGTCCAAATTCGAGGCTTACGTTAAAGTTCGAAAGTTCGTACGCGAGCTTTGCGTCGGGATCTCCTGATGGGAAATGACGGGTTATCGTTTCGTAACCCCCACTTTGACCATATACCCACACGTCGTACGAATTTGAGAATGCGCTCAGTAGCTTAAGGTCTTTGGCTGACAGTGGATCCAAATGCCTCAATACCAGGGCACGAACCTTATCTCCAGCGACTAACTCCACCTGAGGAATTCGTTTCGGTGTGCTCATGCACGTTACCAAGTCGCGTAGAGGTCCTATCAATTCAGCCAACCCTGACACCAAGGTTGGGCACATGTTCATGTCGACAACGTAACTCCCGAACGTTTCTCGGAAGCCGACATAGGCTGACCCGACCTTGTCTACCCATCGGACCCCGAGGCGGGCACGGCGGCGAAAACCCGTAGTCGATCCATGCTGGGTAGGCAGAAACGATTCACATAGAAGCTCGTGCTTAGATAACTCATGCCGAACCCATCGTTCTTTGAACCGTAGCTGCTCCCGGTACTCCCACTGCTGAGTGCTACAGCCACCACACCGGGGGAATACGGTACAAAACGGCTCCGTCCGCTCATCCACCGCGGTCTGGATCGTTTCCGCTATCGCGACGATTTGACCCTTGCGCTTGCCCAAGACGCATGCAGAGATCATCTCACCCGGGAGCGCCCCTTTGACGACACACATTCTCCCAGCGGCCGTGCCGAATCCGTAACCCTCATCAGTCTGTCCAACCACCTCAACTTCAACGGTCCGGGGCAATCGTCGTCTAGACCTCATGATTGGAACCGCGAAAGAACTGACGCGACGTCAATGGTCGGTCTCCCAAAAGCGGTTTTAGTGCCTGCCGAAGTACGTATTTGGCAGCCCGCCGTACCTCAATGTTTGAGTAATCTTCATCCGCTATCGCTAATAGAACTCGGCCGGAAATCGCATCGGATGTTTTCTGTATCGACTCGAACCCGACATTCGGCACAAATCGATAATAACCGTCTGAGGAAATGACATCCCCGGTGATGTGATCGTAGTTGAACAGGAGCTCATAACCTGACTCGCGAAGCAGGATCCGTTCGAAAGTGCGTAGTAACGGTTCTAATGGATCGCGTCGGGCCATACCCGCAATCGCGTCGTCGTACGCGACAAAAAGTGGCTGCGCGGATACCTCAACCGGCAATGCCCGAACAATCAGCTCATTCAAATAAAGGCCAGCGTAAAGATAACGATCGCGCAATGAATGTTCGATTTCGGCATCGTAGGAGGTCACCGTGACCATCTGCCCTTTCCCATGCCACGCTAGCCCGTATCTTATAAAGGGCTCGAGCGATGCTCCTTGCTTCTTTCTCGCGCCCCGAAACACACAGGCAAGGCGGCCGAAATCAGGGGTCAGGATGTCGGCAAGATAGCTAGTCTCTCGAAAAGCTCGGCGATGTACGACGTACCCAGGCTGTCTACGCTGGCGATCCGTCAACGATAACCAAATCTTGCCAACAGTTCGTCATTGTTCGACCAGCCCGGTTGTACCTTCACCCAAAGATTCAACATGACCTTGCCGCCAGCTAAATCTTCAATATTCCCGCGCGCTTCCTGGCCGATTGCCTTGAGCCGTTTTCCACCACGACCAATAACGATAGCTTTTTGGCTCTGACGTTCAACGTAAATGACGGCATCAATTTCGGTGATGACTGCTCCAACGTCATAGCGCTCCACGACGACTGTGGTACGGTGAGGTAATTCGTCCCCCAACTGCCTCATCAGTTTCTCTCGAATTGCTTCGGCAACTAAAAACACCAAAGGCCGATCGGTCAAGGCATCGGAATCAAAAAGGTGTGGTCCATCTGGCATTAGACCGGCGATTTCTGCGGACAGATCGTCAAGTCCACGTCGATGGAGCGCCGACATTGGGATAATGGCTTCGAAAGCGTATTTGTCATGAATCTCCTTCATAAGAGGCAGCAACACGTCTTTGCGTGCCAATCGATCAATTTTGTTGATCCCGCAGATCGCAGCAACGCCTTCACGCTTTATCAGTGCCAGCACAGCCTCATCAGCCTCCGTCCACCCTCGCGCATCCACCAACAGCACCGCCAAATCGACATCCGCAACCGCCGCCATGGCTTGATTCAACATATACCTATTGATTTTTCGCCCACTTGGATCCGGCCTCAAATCACGTAATCCTGGGGTATCGACAAAAATTATTTGAGTCTGGCCTCGCGTAGAGATGCCTAACAGGTTAATCCGCGTGGTCTGCGGCTTTCGCGAAGTAATGGAAAGTTTGGTTCCCATGAGGTGGTTCAACAACGTCGATTTGCCGACGTTCGGACGTCCGACAATTCCTGCGTATCCGCAACGGGGGTTAGTCACACTTTTCCAACTCTTTCAACATCAGATGTGCTGCTTCTTTTTCGGCATCTCGACGCGACGTTCCTTCTCCGAAAGCAACAAGCTGGCGTGAATCTACGCGACACTCGACACGATAACGTCGGTCATGCGCGTCTCCCGTTTTTTCAACAACGTCGTAGTCGGGCAAATCGTCCCCTTGACCCTGCAGTCGCTCTTGCAGAAGGGTTTTCGGATCTTTGATCGGGTGTTCCCGCACCAAGTCCAAACGACTCTTCAGCAACCGCACGACCACATCCCGAGCAGCAGCATAGCCACCATCACACACCACCGCGCCAATTACCGCCTCTAGCGCATCCGCAAGGATTGAATCGCGGTTCCTCCCACCGCTTTTTCGCTCGCCAGCGCCTAGGGACAAATAGCTGCCCAAATCAATTTCTCGAGCAACCAGCGCCAACGTACTGCCACGAACGAGTTCAACGCGCATTAACGTTAGGTCAGCCTCTGAGGCATCGGTAAACCGTGCGTATAGTGCATCCGCAACGGCGAGCCCTAACGCGGCATCACCTAGAAATTCGAGCCGTTCGTTGTGATCTTTACTCGCACTTCGATGCGTCAACGCAGACTTTAGAATCGCCGCGTCCCGAAAATCGTAATCAATTCGATTCTGGAGGGCCTTTACCGTCACGACAACATGGCTTTAAGTCTCACCAGTAACACTATCGCGATCTCGAAATCGATACTTTGAGGAAAATAACGCTGTAATCGAGCGGGTTCAAACGGTCTTTAGCGCTCAACTTTCAAAGCGGCCAGGAACGCTTCCTGGGGAATTTCCACACGTCCAACTTGTTTCATTCGTTTTTTCCCCGCTTTTTGTTTTTCGAGCAACTTTTTCTTGCGGGTTACATCGCCTCCATAACATTTCGAAGTCACATTCTTGCGTAACGCTTTGACGGTTTGTCTCGAAACAACATGGCCTCCAATCGCCGCTTGAATCGCAACATCAAATAACTGCCTCGGGATTATCTCGCGCATCGCATCAACCAATTTGCGCCCTCGAGTTTGCGCCTCATCTTTGTGCGTTATGACAGCCAACGCGTCGACGCGTTCGCCGTTAATCAAGATATCAAGTCGAACCAGGGGCGCCACTTCAAATGAGTGGAAACCATAATCTAACGACGCAAACCCACGACTGACCGATTTAAGTCGGTCAAAAAAATCCATCACTACCTCGCTCATGGGTATGGTGTACGTCAGCGAGACCTGCCCACCGGCGAATTCCATGTTCTTTTGTACCCCGCGACGTTCGACACAAAGAGAGATGACGTTTCCAACATGTTCTTGGGGTACAAGGATATTGACGAGCGCGATAGGTTCCCGCATCTCCGCTACGCTACCCGGCTCCGGAAGTTGAGATGGATTATCTATCTGAATCGTTACACCCTTTCTCGTGGTCACTTGATAGACCACCGTCGGGGCCGACGTGACTAACTCAATGTCGTATTCACGCTCAAGACGCTCCTGGACGATCTCCATGTGCAGCATTCCGAGAAATCCACAACGAAAACCAAAACCTAGAGCATCCGAGGTCTCTGGTTCATATTGCAGCGACGCATCATTCAACCGAAGCTTCGCTAATGCATCCCGAAATGCTTCAAAATCGTCTGAACTAACCGGAAACATTCCAGCAAACACTTGTGGCTTAACACGCTCAAATCCGGGGACTGGTAGCTCATTCGACCCTTCATGAAGAAGTGTGTCGCCAACCGGTGCACCGCGAATATCTTTTATTCCGGCGACGACATAACCAACATCTCCTGCAGAGAGTTCAGTTCGAACTTCTCTCTTTGGTGTAAATACACCCACCTCGTCAACGACATGTACCTTCCCGACAGAATTCGCAACAATGCGATCGCCGGGCTTCACGTGTCCACCAAACACACGAACCAAAGACACGATCCCCAAATAATTATCGAACCACGAATCGACTACGAGAGCACGCAGCCCCGAATCTGGGTTTCCATGTGGGGGAGGGATATCGGCGATCAGCTGTTCAAGCAACGACTCGATCCCGAGCCCCGTCTTCGCGCTTACTTCGATAATACCGTCGGAAGATAATCCAATAATATTTTCAATTTCTTCCGCTACTCGCCCAGGGTCGGCTTGCACCAAGTCCACTTTATTTAAGACGGGTATCACTTCCAGACCTTGTTCGATCGCGGTGTAGCAATTGGCTACCGACTGAGCCTCAACGCCTTGAGCCGCATCCACGACCAATAACGCGCCCTCGCACGCGGCCAGAGAACGTGAAACCTCGTAGCTGAAATCAACATGTCCAGGCGTATCAATAAAATTAAGGTGATACGTCTCGCCATCGGCCCCCGTGTATTCCAATGCAACGCTCTGCGACTTAATAGTGATGCCCCGTTCTCGTTCGAGATCCATCGAATCGAGTACCTGTTCCTCCATCTCGCGATCGTTCAGGCCTCCACAAAGCTGAATCAAACGATCAGAAAGTGTGGACTTACCGTGGTCAATATGGGCGATGATCGAGAAGTTGCGGGTTCGATCTAGAGGAGGCACAACATTTTTGTTAACGATGGCAGTCGCGGAGCTTACGTGTTTCGAAGACTATTCGCGAGATTGTTGCTAGTTCGATCAGGAAATCCGATCTGCACATACCCGTCGGTCGATTTTTGTCGGCTGGGGCCAACGTAACAACCGCCTTTGTCATCGAACTGAAGAATTGTCGAATCGAGGGGTGTCAGCTTAGCGGAGATACAGCATATCTGTAGCAATTTTCCTTGCCGTAGCCGCTGGTACTTCGCCGACGACGGTTACCAGCTGGTTCTTGCCCATCGGGCCTTGGAGGGTACGGGTGACTACGGCGGTAGCCCCGTTTCGCCGTTCGAAGTTGACTACTCGACGATTCGGCATCGCTTGTACGAAAACCGAAAACGTCGCAACCCCATCGGTGTAAATTGTCGCGTCAACGCGGTCGCGATCACGCATCGACGGAGAAATATTCGATCGATACCGGTCAAAGCCACGGGGTACCCACTGCGGTCGCCAGTGCATCGGCCGTTCCACAGGGAACTCGCCTCTTGACTCCAGTTTCCACTTCGTTGTGACCGCACCAGCGTGTTCTTCCGGAATCACAGCTGTTCGGGGAATATCTCCTATGGTCAGATGCCCGAATTGAAACCCTTCGAGTCGCGATCCCTGTAGGTCGTATCGTTCATACCGCAAAAGCAATCCTGTTGCATGATCTAACCAAATACCAACACCATATCGATCCTCGTCACGTGGCACGATGCGTAACCGTATAGCGCGTCTTCCGGCGACCCGACCCGAACCGTTCAATTCAACCTTATATACATCACCAATCGCATCTAACCGACTCGAAAATGCTTGGACAAATGGTGTTGGCGGAACCGCTTTCTCCAATTCCAGAATCTTGTCCTTCGGCTGCAAGATCCTCGTGATTTCGCGACCCCGGCGAACAAATTCACGCCTCGCTCCGTCGAGATGGATAATTCGCTCGTGCTCAATGCCGTCAATTACGACGTGTACAAGCCGAAGGGTCGTAAGACCAGCTCCACTTTGATAACTGAATACGCCATCGTAATCGAGGGTTCGGAATGCTCGATTCATGACATCGAGCCATTCGAGCGCGGACCGCTCGGCACCGGGTACGGTCACCGCGCTAATCACCAGAACTAGAACGGCACTTCGACAAATCGACGAGATCATCTCGTCACCTCACCTTTCAGTCTCATGCGCGATGACTTTTACAAACGGAATAGGAGCCGCCGAACTATTCATAGACACGTGTTGCGCGTGTCGGATCAGATAAGCTTCAGCACGGCGAATGTCACTCTCTTCAGGAAGACGTTCTTCCGTTGTCGTGGAAACTGGCGCGACGAGCGCGTCCGTAAGTTCGACCTGCTTGGTTCCTTCGTCATTCATGGTGATGACGATCACAAGGACCACAATCACGGCCGCGAAAGATGCAACCAAGGTTTCACGACCCGGCAGCCACTTCGACTTCAACGTTCGATTTACCGACGTCTTCGGACTGGTCGATGGTCCGATATCGCCATATGAGACATCCTCGAGATCCAGTTCTTCCATACCCGAAAGTCCTTCTCGCTTGAGGATGCTCGAGATGATGTGATAACGCGACCACGTACTTTTCAATTCAGAATTACCAGCGATTTCGCCCAAAATACGCCGTACTTCAAACTCATCCGCCTCGTCGTCGACCATGGCGGATATGGACTCACTGAGCTTTTCGGTCAACGATTTACCCTCCTACTCCGAATTTTCCATTAATCACCACGAATCAAGAACCCTATTTTTTTGTCAATCGCTTCCCTAGCACGAAAAATTCTCGACCTTACGGTTCCCACTGGGCAATCCATGATCTCCGCGATCTGTTCGTAGCTTAGACCATCGAATTCACGAAAAGTTAGCGCATTCCTTAAATCGTCGGGTAATGCTTGCAGTGCCCTCCGAATGGCCACTTCGAGCTCGCCAGCCAGATATTCATTTTCAGGGTCAGCAACCTCCCTCAGAGCGTCCGTCGCTTCCGCCAGTTCAATTTCGTCAAAGTCGCTTTGTACCGTGCTGGGACGCCTATTTTGTGCCGTGATGTGGTTTTTCGCGGTATTTACCGCAATTCTGTACAGCCATGTATAGAACGCGCTTTCGAGTCGAAAACGAGGTAAGGCACGGTAAGCCCTTATAAATGACTCCTGGACGACATCGTCTATCTCTTCTTCGCGACGCACGAACCGACTGACAAGACCATGAATCTTGTGGCGATGACGGAGAAAGAGCAGGTCAAAGGCACTCCGGTTACCTTTCTGCACTCGTCGAACCAACTCTCGGTCGGTGTCGGCGGTCAATGTCACACTCCGTCACTAAAGTTTGATGCAAGCGACCGATATTCTGCCCGCTGAGTCCTGTATATACTACTGGGCAACGGCTTCGATCCGTACGTCGTGAGTGATCTCTTGACTCTCCGTTATTCCACCGATGTGTTAGTGATAGGTAGTGGGGCCGCGGGCCTCGCGACCGCCTTGCATCTATCGCCCCATGCACGGGTTATTGTCCTTTCCAAAGACGACATTCGAGGCGGTTCCACCAATCGGGCACAGGGCGGCGTGGCTACAGTATCTCAGCCAGCCGATAGTGTTGACGCCCATATCCACGATACCGTCGTGGCCGGCGCCGGACTGTGTAACGAAAAAATCGTCCGACATGTTGTTAGTCGCGCTCGTCAAGCTATCGATCATATTGAGGATCTCGGACTCGAATTCGATCAGCAGGACAACGGCCCCCATCTAACTCGGGAAGGAGGGCACACGCACCGTAGAGTTTTGCACGTTGCAGATGCTACCGGACATGCAATCGCGACAACCCTTATCAATCGAGTCCTGAGCGACATCAATATCACGATTTTGACCAAGCGTATCGCGATAGATGTTGTCACCGCTCGAACGCCAACCCCGGACAACTCTCGAACTCTGGGGGCATACGTCTACAACGCCGAAACCGACAACGTTGAAGTCATTGAAGCCCGCTACGTCGTTCTTGCAACGGGCGGTGCGAGTAAGGTTTATCAGTTCACTAGCAATCCCGACGGATCGACGGGCGATGGAATAGCCATGGCATGGCGCGCAGGTTGCCGGGTCGCCAATATGGAGTTCAACCAATTTCACCCCACCTGTCTGTATCACCCAGACGCGAGGTCGTTTCTTATTTCGGAAGCCATCCGCGGCGAGGGGGGTAGGCTTGTTCTAGATAATGACGAACGTTTTATGGAACGATTCCATCCGCTCGCTGATATGGCGCCGCGCGACGTGGTCGCCAGGGCAATCGATTTTGAAATGAAACGTCTTGGCCTGGAATGTGTATACCTAGACGTCACGCACCTTCCCGACAAAAAGATCGAGCGACGCTTTCCCAACATACTTGAAACATGTCTTGGGATTGGAATCGACATGCGACGCGATCGCATACCCGTGGTGCCCGCCGCACACTACACCTGTGGCGGAGTGTTGGTAGACGAGAGCGGCAAAACAGACGTCGATGGCCTTTATGCGGTAGGCGAAACTGCATACACCGGATTACATGGCGCAAATCGTCTCGCAAGTAATTCATTACTTGAATGTTTGGTCTTTGCTCGTTCTGTCGCAGACGATGTCACGAACGAAATGTCCAGTACCCGGGACCTTCGCGACGATATTCCCGATTGGGACGAAAGCCGCGTAACCGACTCCGATGAAAACGTTATTCTCGCTCATAATTGGTCTGAACTTCGCCGATGCATGTGGAACTACGTCGGCATTGTCCGAACCAACAAGCGTCTCGAACGCGCATCTCGAAGGATCGGACTACTCAAGCAGGAAGTGCACGATTATTACTCAAATTATCGGGTCAACAGTGACCTGATCGAGCTGAGAAACTTGATCCATGTCGCTGAACTGATGGTGCAAGCAGCACAGTGGCGACGCGAAAGTCGCGGCCTGCATTACAGCCTCGACTATCCTCAGACTCGACCCAACCCACGTCCCAGTATTCTGTATCCGGTGGTTGATCCGCTTGATGTCCTTCAACCCATCAATCGACATACAAAACACTTAAGATCGCGTTAGCGCACTCAGCAAGGCGTCTGATTTGTTTTATCCTAGTGGCAATCGGTCCGATCCAAGGGCCAATAGAGACGTCGTTACGACATTAGACCATTTCAGGTCTCGCCACCGACAAAGCGTTTAATAACATCGACAATTTGCTGATAGCGAGATGGCGCGCTTTCGCCCGAAGTCAGCCAGGCATACGCATCCACGTCGTCGACGGTTAATAGATCCAAATAGTCACGACGCAGCCGCTCAGGAAGGCTCGCGAAACAGTTCTCTACAAATGGCACGAGAATGAGATCGAGTTCTAGCAAACCACGACGACTACGCCAAAGGGCTTTGCGCTCATCCTCTTCCATTTGTATATCCGATGCGTAGTCTTTCGATCATGCACAATCCGACCTTGGTAAACTACCGCCATGGCCGTCTCTTCAAAACACGACGACGATCTCATTCTGCAAACGCTCTCGGGTCCGGACGCCGCGAATTTCCTCCAGGGCTATGTGACCTGTGACGTCGAAATGTTGGCCTTGCAAGCTGCAATGCCCATGGCGTTCACGAGTCTCAAGGGTCGCGTCATTGCCAACGGCTGGATCTTCGGATCTCCCTCGGAAGTGAGATTCATCGTCCATCAAAGTGTCGTCGAATCACTTGGCGCGCACCTGTCCAAATACCTGGTTTTCTCGAAATCGACGATCGTCGAGGGAGTCAGATCGAGCGTTCACTTTTCCGCTTCAGGATCAAGTGGAGTTACTCTCAAACCCTTCGACTGGATCGTCGAAGCGCTCCCGCAACAGCCAAAATCAAATGGACAGCCATCTCTCGCAGAGGCGGCCGTCACACGTGAATTCGCCATTGTGACGAAAAGTACCACGGACCGCTTTTTGCCACAGATGCTTGGACTAACCGTATTTGAGACCGTCAGTTATAGTAAAGGTTGTTATCTCGGGCAGGAGATTGTCGCTCGAGCTGAGCATCGTGGCGTTGTAAAACGTCGATTACGGCGGTACTCGTGGGTGGGCAGAAAACCCTATCCGGGCCAGGAGTTCGATCGATCAGGAGCCAACAACACGGTCATCATGGCCAACGATACCCAGGCCTTAGTGGTCGGTACCAGTGACGATGCCATCCTGAACAGCACACATTGTGAATTGACGCTCGTTCAAAGTAATTAATCGCCTTACAAATTTTACCTGCCATCTCATTTACTCCGCGAGTTCTCAACGAAACTAATAAAAAGACCATAAGGATCGACTCGCACTCTCTAGAAGCAGTACGTTCATCATCTATTCCACATCGAACCAATCCACCGGCGACCGCCCATGTGCAGCTAGATATTGATTCGCTTTCGAGAAGTGACGACAACCAAAAAAGCCCCTATGAGCCGATAACGGCGATGGGTGCGGCGCCGATAGGACGCAGTGTTTTTCTCGATCAACCATCGCGCCCTTGCGCTGCGCATAACTCCCCCAAAGCATAAACACGACGTGCTCCCGATCTCGATTGATTACTTCAACAACCCTGTCGGTAAAGGTCTCCCAGCCCATGCCCTGATGCGAACCAGCACGTCCTTGCACGACGGTAAGAACGGAGTTCAAAAGCAAGACACCTTGTCGGGCCCACGGCTCTAAGCAACCTTTGCC
>Ga0209019_1000096_pt1 | contig 38661 bp, 39 predicted proteins | sample METZYME_3_300m_FD_187549 | JGI IMG/M metagenome (GOLD analysis project Ga0209019, IMG submission 187549) | Marine microbial communities from oxygen minimum zone in mesopelagic equatorial Pacific - METZYME_3_300m (SPAdes) (version 2) | ecosystem: Environmental > Aquatic > Marine > Oceanic... | reverse complement strand
CGGAGTGGGCACGCCGGCTTCCAGTCCCAACCGCACTACGCCCCCATTTTGGACTTCCAACTCGGACGGCCTTCCCTCCATCAGGTCCCGCTGCATGGACGAAGTCCCGCTGGGATGCGACGATTCCAGCCTCGCTATGGTCGCGGGAAGAGAATCAACGGGCATGTTGATGCCTTTAGCGTGAGCTACAACTAATACTTCCTTGACCACCTGCTGGGCCATCTCCCACGACCCGGCCACGCTGCGCCATTGACCTACCGGCACACGAGTTATGGCGCCCACTCCGCTGTTGGCGGCCATAAACGCCAGTTTCCCCCACAGCGCTGGGTTTATGTTGGCGGGAATATTGGCTGTGACACCGGCGTTCTGGAAAGCCTCCAACAATCGCTGAGTCCGATCGCTACGCGAATCGTCAGACTCGCCGAAGGAAACGAAGGGCTCGCTACCGGCATGACGGATGTGGCCAGGGCCGACGATGTAGCTGATCAGCCCGCCCAGCCCGATCAGCACGGCCTTTTCTCCGAGCACGGACGCCAATTGAGCGGGGGCTTCCACACCGTTCTGCATGGGCACCACAAATGTGTTGGGGCCGACCATTGGGCGCATGGCCTTGGCCGCGTCTATCACCTGCCAAGCCTTAACCCCCAAGATGACTGCATCGACGATCCCAACCTCGGCGGGGTTGTCGGTGGCCAGCGCCGGGGTCGCCACGAAATCGCCCTTGATGCTATCGACCCGTAGTCCATGCTCACGGATGGCGGCCAAGTGTTCGCCGCGGGCGATGAGCACCACTTCCTCTCCTGCCTGGGACAATCGCCCGCCCAGATAACCACCGATTCCTCCGGCGCCAAATATCGCTATCCGCAATCTAAATTCTCCCCAGAATTGGTTGGCCCAGGATCAAGTCAGCTAAGTTCCAGTCTCCGATCCGGGCCTGCTAGGTCCAACAAACGCCGCCAGATCCGGTGGTTGTTATCATCCCGCAACATGCAGACCTTGATGTTGTGGGGACCGGGCCCATGAGCGCAAGAATGACCGAGATTGCCCCGAACTTTATCACACCAAACGTAGGCGTGAAGTAGCGGTAGCGGGTTCTCCACCTGGACGCCTCCGGAGATCGTGTCCCACTGGGGAGCATAGAGGTCGGCCCACCGCACCCGCCCTAGTCCGCGGTCGTTCCAATCACGCCTGACATAGACGTTGGATCGGCCTAGGGTCTGCCGCCAGGCAAAGCCTATGGTCAGGCTCAGGACGACTGCAACCAGCCACATGATCAGCCACAAGACTCGCCATAACAACTTGAAAACAAACCCCAGAATCTTAAGCACGGTTACTGAAAAACCGCTTCCGGTAGATCCTTTACAGCGTCGTGGATGCGGGTTAGGTGGTGCTCCAAAGTGTCCATAGCTTCGATCTCGGCCACCGTGTACCATCCAAAGTCGATGGTCTCCTCGCTCAAGCCCAGTGCACCGCCCGTGATCTCAGCCTCGAAACTGAACGACACAGGCTGAATCTTGTTTCCGTCGCGGAATTCTATGAGTATGTCCGGGGTGGTGTAGATGCCAACAAGCCTGGTCACACGCACTACTAAGCCAGTCTCCTCAAGGACCTCTCGGACGCAGGTCTCCGCGGCGCTCTCCCCAGGATCCATCCCGCCTCCGGGCAGGCACCAACGGCTGTTGTCCTCCCGCTGAGTCATCAGGACCTTCTCTCTAGAGTCGTCGAAGACCAACGCCGAGGCGCCGATCCGTAACACGCCTTCCTTTCCAATCCTGTCGCCAAAGGTCATGATGCTCATTGGGTGATAATTCTCCGGTCAGAGGCCCTTGGTTCCTGGGCGCTTTCGGTTCTGATGTAGAGTGCTCCAAGCGGCGGAATTAATCAAGAACATCGGCGTTGGGATAGCTTCTCATCGCTGCCTGATCTTTCCATCACGCCCAAGAACAGAGCGGGCATGGCATTGACGGTCTTAACGCACTCTCTATAATGGCGTCCACCGGAACCCATCAAATCTAAAGCCATAAGCCGGAATTTTAGGCTGGAGTGGCCACGACGAGGACTACATGAAATTCGGATTGTTCTACCAGATTCAAGTCCCCAAGCCGTGGGACGAAGACAGCGAATCCAAGCGAATCTGGGAAGCCCTGGACCAGATCGAGTACGCCGAAGAGATGGGCTACGACAGCGTTTGGTTCTCGGAACACCATTTCAGGCCGGTCTGGTCGCATAATAGCGCTCCCGATCTGACTTTAGCGGCAGTCAGCCAACGAACGTCACGTATCCGGCTGGGCGTAGGCGTGGTCTTGGCGCCGATACACCACCCGCTGCACACCGCCGCCCGCATGTCCACTCTAGACATCCTCAGCAACGGCCGTGTGGACGTGGGTCTGGGCCGCACCGGGTATCCCTACCAGCTCACGCCCTACGGGACCAAACTGGAAGACACGCGGGGTATGTGGGAGGAGTTTGCTCAAGTCCTGCCTAAGATATGGACCGAGGAAGTTGTCTCTCACGAGGGCAAGTACTACCAGATCCCGCCTCGTGAGGTGCTTCCCAAGCCCATCCAAAAACCCCACCCGCCACTCTGGTCAGCTTGTTCTAGTGAAGCCACCACCCGTACCGCCGCCGAATTGGGCCTGGGCGCCCTGGTTGGCAGCGAAGGCGGCCCGGATAAGGTAGGCGACGTCCTTCAGTCCTACCACCAGGCGCTAAAAGCCGCGAATCCCACTGGAGTAGCGCCCAACAGTCAAAATGCGCTGATGACCGCAGGCTTCTGCCACGAAGACCCCAAGGAGATTGAGGGCCGGGGCACGGAGTTGATCGGATGGTACATGGACCAGCAACGGGAACGGGCCCGTCTGGTCTGGCAGGGCGTCGACCCGGCCACCGTGCCACCTGACTACCAAGGGTATTACGAGCGGGACATGAAGCTGGCAGCCGGTCCACATCCAGGAGAGGCCACCGCCAGTGAGACCGTCAAGAGGGGCACTTCCTTCTGCGTCGGTACGCCTGAGCAGTGCATCGAGTTCTTCGAGAAGTACGAGGCGATGGGAGTAGAGCAGGTCTTCCTGCTCTCAGCCATCGGACCTGCTAGTCACGAGGAAGTGATGAATACCCTGACCATGTTCGGGAAGCATGTGATTCCCCACTTCCGGGCCAAGGAAAAAGCCCAAGCAGCGTCCGGCATGCCCTCAGCAGCCAACGACTAGTCAGTCACTTGATCGACGGAGATATCGTATGAAAACAGGAGTCGTCTTTCCCCAAACCGAGATCGGCGCCGATCCGGTTGCAATCCGCGACTACGTGCAGGCCGTTGAAGGGCTGGGGTTTTCCCACATGATGGTCTATGACCATGTCCTGGGCGCGGACACTAATCACCACGACAACTGGCAGGGCAGCTACACCTCTGAGTCCATGTTTCACGAGCCATTCGTACTTTTCGGCTACCTGGCCGGCGTAACCACAACGCTCGAACTGGTGACCGCGGTCTTGATCTTGGGCCAGCGGCAGACGGCCCTGGTAGCCAAGCAGGCCGCTGAAGTAGATCTGCTGACCGGAGGACGCCTACGGCTGGGCGTTGGAGTAGGCTGGAACCACGTGGAGTACGAAGCGCTCAACCAGGAGTTTGGAAACCGGGGCAGCCGCTACGCTGAGCAGATCGAACTTCTAAGAGAGTTTTGGACTAAGGACGTGGTCGGATTTGAGGGCAAGTACCACAAGGTTGACTACGCAGGCGTCAACCCTCAGCCGGTCCAGCGTCCGATTCCGATCTGGATGGGCGCCGGCGCGAGGGCCAACCCTGTTCCTACAGACAGGGTGCTCCGCCGCGTAGCCCGGCTGGCCGACGGTTGGTTCCCTCAGATGCAGCCTGGTGACGATGCCAAGACCACCGTGGAGCGACTGATGGTGTTCGCGAGCGAGGCAGGGCGCAACGGCGCTGCTATCGGAATGGAACCCCGGATAAACTTGGCGGACGGCAACCCTGAGTTTTGGCAGCAGCAGGCGACCGAGTGGCAAGCGATGGGCGCAACCCACGTGTCTTTCAACACCATGCGGGCCGGCCTCGGCTCTCCTCAAGACCACATCAACGCCGTCCAGCAGTTCAAAGAGGTTATCGGCTAGCGGATAATCTGGGCATCTGCCCAGTTACCCAGTCTGGGCCTAGGGAGGAAGCGCTCCTAAGCCCCGTCGGACCGCTTTACAGACCCCTGATAGTCCGATTGTCGATCCATCATGGTCATCAAACTGACCCTGTAGACCATTTTGACCCAATCCAGGCTCGTAGTTGCTTACACGGCCCCGCGAGATTATTATTTTTCAATCACGAATATTCCGGTTGGGAAGACCTGGCAACATGTGCGGACGATTTACCCTGACTTCCAATCTGAACGAGCTTCAGGGCCGGTTCGGATTCTTGTCCGAGTTCACCGGTCTTAAGTCCTTTGAACATGGGCCCGAACAAGGACCCAGGTATAACATCGCGCCCACTCAGCAGGTATTAACGGTCACCAACGACGGCCAGAAGAGCGGAGAACTGATGCGGTGGGGTTTGGTACCCTTTTGGGCCAAAGACCTGAAGGTCGGTGCTCGTATGATCAACGCGGTGGGAGAAACCGTCGCCACCAAACCGGCGTTCAGAACAGCCTTCAAGAAACGGCGTTGCCTGGTCCTAGCCAACGGCTTCTACGAATGGAAAACAGATGGGAAACGGAAGCTGCCCAACTACATCTACCCGCGCAACGGCGAACCGATGGCGTTTGCCGGGCTTTGGGAGACGTGGAAATCTCCTAAAGGAGAAGTGGTCCAGTCGTGCACGATCATTACCACTGAAGCTAATCCGTTCATCCAGACGTTACACACCCGAATGCCCGTAATATTGTCCGATGAAACCCAGGCCCTGTGGCTAGACCCGCTGACCGAAGACCCCAAAAACCTAGAGCCTCTGCTGATACCTGCCCCTGTCGAGCTTTTGACCTCCCACCGAGTATCGGAAACGGTCAATTCGGTGAAGAACCAGGGGCCAGAGTGCATCGTGCCTCTATCTGAAGAAACACTCGGCGAAGAAACCCCTGGCGCGCGCTTATTCTCCTAGCCCACCCAAAATAACCCCTCGATTCCAACGCGGTCAGCAGTCCCGCGGCCGTCGTTGGCCTCTAAACATGGCCAATCAACCAGAACACATATCCGATCAGATCGCCTCGGTGTACAGCAGGTACCGTTTCGTGATTGGAGCCATGGTGTTGGCCAGCCACCTGATCGTGGGGCTGAACGTATTTGCAGTCTCGCCGGTGCTTCCCCTGGCCATCGACGACTACAGCATCAACCGGGCCACTGCCAGCCTGCTAGTGGCCTTGCCGCTGCTGGTGGCGGCGGCATTGGGACTGCCCAGCGGCATCTTGATCTCCCGCATCGGACCCAAGTGGGCGTTCACCACCGGTTTGGCCGCGGTGGCCATCGTGTCATTGTCGGGTGTCACCCCAAATTTCATCACCCTGTTGCTGCTCCGGTCTGCGACCGGCCTTGGGTTCGCCTTCATTCTCACAGCCACCGGCCCCCTATTGATGCAATGGTTCAGGCACAAAGAAATCACCCTGATGAACGCCTTAAACACTGCGGTGCTGAGCCTGGGCATCGCCATATCGGTGGCCACTGCGGCCCCGCTGGCGAAAATCATGGACTGGCAAACTGCGCTGGCGGTTTTTGCCCTACCAGGAGTCGCCGGACTAGTGGCCTGGTTATTCTTGGGCAGGGAATCTAGCGTCACTTCCAAGCCCAGTGGAGGCATCTCGCTGCGTGAGGTCGGATCGGTCTTACGAAACCGGACGGTGGTGCTATTGCTGACGGCAGACGCGGGAATATTGGTCCAATATGCCGCGTTCACCGGATGGCTGCCTACCTTCTACAACGAAGACAGGGGTATCTCACTGTCTCAGGCTGGGCTCATCACCGGCATCCTGCCTCTGGTGGGCGTGTTCGCCGTGCTCGCCGGTGGCGCCGTAGCGTTGCATGTGGCGTCGCCCAGGACCCTTTTTGCCGTCTCGGGCCTGATGGCTGGCCTGGGCGGGTTGGGCGCATTCCTTTTTCCCGGACCTGCGTTGATCTATCCATCGGTGGTCGTTCTGGCAATTGGATCGTGGCTCTACGTGCCTAAGCTGCTGACCCTTCCCATGCAGATGGACGGGATAACTCCAGATAGTGTGGCTGTTATTTGGGGTTCTTTCCTGACATTCTCCGGGTTCGCTATGTTCATCTCACCGATAGTGGTCGGTAGCCTGCGCGACCTGACTGGGTCCTTCATACCGGGACTGGCAGTATGTGCCGCCGCCTCCTGGACCCTTCTGCTGGCAGGCATCCTTTTGCCCCGGAACGCTACAGGGCCGCAGGCTGAAACCGAGCCGTCTCCGCAAGATTGACAACCCAAAACCTGACGCGTAACTTTAAGTCTCAGTTCAAGTACCCCGTATCCAAGCCCAACTACACGCACATGAGGAGACTTTCATGGGTAGGATTCCACCAGCAACCAGAGACACCGTTCCCAGTGGACAGACCGCCGAATTTGACCAACTTCTTGCCGGTGCAGGCTCGGTCCCGTTGGTCGGACCCGGATCGATACTGTGGCACGTCCCCAAGGCCCAACTTGCGGCCACGGCGCTGAACCAGTACCTGCGCAACGATTCGTCGCTGTCAGCCAAAGTTTTGGAACTGGCCATGCTGGTTACTGCGCGTGAAAACGACTGCATGTACGTTTGGAACGCTCATGCCGCATCTGCCAGAGCCGCCGGAGTGCCCGGAGCAGTGGTGGACGCCCTCAGAGACCGGAAAGAGCTTCCTCCTCTGGCTCCCGATGAGGCTGCAGTGATCAATTACGGTCAGGAATTCTACCGCACCCACAGAGTGAGCCGCGGTGCCTTCCAGGCGGCCATAGAACAGTTCGGTACCCAGGGGCTAGTCGAACTTACGGTCACCATGGGGAACTATGCCTTGATAGCCTTCGCGGTCAATGCCTTTGACTCCGATCTGCCGGCCGACCGGACGGAGCCTGTCCTGCCCGCCTAATCCGCATCGGGAGGAGACCAACATGGCCGTCCAACCCTTCACGATCGATGTTCCGGACTCAATCCTTGAAGACCTGAAATCCCGGCTTGAGCGAACGCGCTGGCCGGATGAGCTGCCGGGCACGAACTGGGAATACGGGAGCAACCTGGACTACGTCAAAGAGTTGGTGGAGTACTGGCGCGCAAAGTTCGATTGGCGCGCCCAAGAAAGGTTGCTTAATTCTTTCTCGCACTTCAAGACGGAAGTGGACGGCCTGGATATCCATTACATCCGCGAAAAAGGGAAGGGGCCAAACCCTATTCCCCTGGTGATCACCCACGGCTGGCCCGGCACCTTCTTCGAGATGTACAAAGTCATCCCCATGCTGAGTGACCCGGCCAGACACGGCGGGGACCCAGCAGACGCATTCGACGTTGTGGCGCCTTCCATGCCTGGCTACGGGTTTTCTGGCCACACCACCGAGCGAGGGCTGGACGTCCTGGCAATCGGAGACCTGTGGGCCAAATTGATGTCGGATAACCTGGGCTATCCGAGGTTCGGCGCCCAGGGCGGTGACTGGGGCGCCATCGTCACGGCCAAACTCGGGCTTTCCCACAGCGACAAGGTCATCGGCATCCACTCGACCTTCATCTCCCGGCCGACGCCCTACATGGGGCCAGGCTCAAGGGAATTGTCTGAGGCCGAAAAGGCGATGTTCCAGCAGCGGACCGACTGGCAAGCGGCCGAGGGTGGATACGCTCACATCCAAGGAACTAAACCCCAAACGCTCTCCTACGGCTTAAACGACTCTCCCGCAGGTTTGGCCGCCTGGATCGTGGAGAAATACCGGACGTGGAGCGACTGCGGCGGAGACGTGGAGACGAGGTTCACCAAGGACGAGCTCCTCACAACAATCACCATCTACTGGGTCACCCAGTCAATCGGATCGGCTACCAAGCTGTACTACGAATCGCTGCGAGAGACCTGGAGATTGGCCCAGGGCGAACGCATCGAAGTGCCCTGCGGCATCGCAGTGTTCCCTTCCGAGATCAGCGTCCCGCCCCGGGAATGGGCCGAGCGGTCGTACAACGTTCAGCAATGGACGGTCATGCCCAGCGGAGGACACTTCGCAGCCTTGGAAGAACCGGTCAGACTGGTAGAGGATATCCGCAATTTCTTCCGGCCGCTGCGATAACGCGCCTTAGATGAGGCGTCCCAACCTTTCTCGATCCACTCCGGACTGGCTATTCACCTATACCGGGGTGATGCTGATGACCGGCATCCTGGTCAACTGGGGCACCGGCTTCACCAATTTCGCGCACAGCCTGACTCTTCCCTCCATGGAATTGGACCTAGGGATCTCCCACACCAGGGCTGGGTTCGTGATCACCATGATGGCGATGGTCCGCATGGGCAGCACCCTCATATCGGGTACCCTGGCGCCCCGCTACGGTAGCCGGTTCATCATCGGCGTCGGGACGGTTGGATCCGGTGGCGCTATGATCCTGCTGGGATTCGCCCAAACCTACCCATTGGCGCTGTTGGCTGCCGGTCTGATGGGCATGGGCTCGGGAACAGCCCTTACTCCGATGATGGGGTTGTTGTCCCGCTGGTTCAGGTCCAGCGACCGGGGCCTGGCGGCTGGCCTGGCCGCAACCGGAGGTAGCTTCGCCTTTATCTTTGCCGGCCTCATAGTACCGTGGCTGGTGGGCCGGGACGCCGACGACGGGTGGCGGCATGCCTGGTTCTTCTTTGGCGCGATAGCCGTCAGCATCGGGTCCGTCTCACTGGTATTCGTGCGAGAGCGTCCCGTGGGTAGCCAGCAACAGGACCGGGGAACCGGACCAGAGCCAGAACCGGGGCGTGCTGCCTGGCCGATGGCTGCTTACAAGAACCCCATGATCTGGCTGATCACATTCCTGGCCTTCACGTCTGGGTGGTCCCAAAACATCTTCACTTCGTTCTTCGGAGTATACCTATCCCAGGAAAACGGCGTCAGCCTGACGACTGTTGGGCAACTGGTGATATTGATCGGCGTTTTAAGCGTTACCAGCGGGGTGCTCTGGGGCCGTATCTCAGACCGGTTCAGCCGAGGCCAAGCCTTTTTCTACTCGTTCTTACTGCAGGGGTTGGCTTTCATCTCGATGGCCGTGCTTCCAGGGATGGGAATTTTCATCATCTCGGCCATCCTGTTGGGCTTCACCCTCCGGGCGACGTATACCGTCTGCGCCGCTTCGGCAGGCGATTATGTGGCTGTGCAGTTCTCGGCCGCCGCTTTTGGACTCATGGCGGTAGGCGCCGGCCTGGGCAGCGCCATCTCGCCGACAGTCGGTGGAGCCATCGCTGACAACCTGAACATGAGCTGGTCGTTCGCTGCTGCGGCGATCTTTTCTGGGGTAGGAATGGCCGGGTCTCTGTTATTGATCAAACACACGCAGTCGCTAAAGGTCTTGCAGCCGACGCCCACGGATTAGCCGCTTGGCCGCCAAGACACCACGCGGGGTTCCAGATGGATACCGCCTTTGATGGTAAAACCGCCGTCCTTTTCCTCAAGAACTTGCGGTAGCAGGCCTTCTAGGCGTTCCATCTGGGGTGAGTCGGGAGTTACGTACAGGCGGCGCGCCAGTTGCTCCCTGGCTATTTCCAGGCTTTCGAATCCTCGACTGTGCTGGGCGTGGACGACCTCCACGTTCGGCTCAACTCTCAATTGACCCAGTACCTCCAAAAACTCCGGCAGGCTGGGCAGGGGCAGGCGAGGCACGCCGTGGACCAGTTCCCATAGGGGGTATATCTGAGACTGGGGCGGGCCTTGGTACATGATTACCATTACCTGGCCGGCATGCTCTTCCAGCTTTCTGACAAACGCCTCGATATCTTGGATGACGTAGAGAACGTGGGCGCAGATAGCCACGTCCACCCTGGACACCTGGGCCTCCAGCCAGCCTGACTCAACGACATCGACGTTCTGCACGTCGAATTCATCGGCCACCTCCCGCAACACCTGGCACATGCTGGGCGAAGGCTCGACAGCGATCATTTTCTCGGCATCTAGAGCCAACGGCAACGCGAGGCGCCCTCCGCCGGCGCCTACGTCTAGGATCACCTGTCCCGGCGCGATCTCCTTCCGTAGGTAATCGACTAGGACATCATCGGTGCGCCTGGGGTCGGCCCGGAAATTCTGGGCAAAGTTGCTCCAGGAGTCCGCGGGCGGCTCTTCCCTACGCATATTGTCGGATTGGGCATGCTCGGCACGGACCATCTCAGTCCAGCATTTGGTTGCGCTCATGTTCCCTCTTTGGTGGTAAGCCGCTGGTTCGTACATGCAGATTGTATCCGCGCCTAGTCGAAATCCCAATTTGTTGGTGGTGCTTGAGGTCCTCCAGCCCTTCAGCAACCTCAATGGTGGCCAACATGCCGTCGGGCCCGACGGCATGTTGTACATCTCCCTGGGCGACGGTGGCATGGGTTGCGAACCTCAGGGCAACGGCCAAAACCGGTTTGATCAGTTGGGAAGCATCTTGCGCATCGATGTTCCGGGCCTAACTCCAAATCAGGGATACCGCGTGCCGCCCAACAACCCCTTTGTGGGCTCCACGGACGCTAGAGGCGAGGTTTGGGCCTATTGGGCTGGCATATAATCCTTGGAGATTCACATTCGACCGGTCGAATGGCGATCTCTGGACCGGAGACGAATGTCAGAACAGTTTTGAAGAGATAGACCTGGCCGTCAAGGGTGGGAACTACGGCTGGAAATTGGTCATTGCTTCTCCCCACGGGCCTAATGCGACCCATCTGGCACATTACCCCCGGTGATGAAGTACAGCGCCAACAAGGGCTGCTCTGTTTTTGGAGGGCACGTCTACCGGGGCACGGAGATCCCCCGATTGCATGGGACTCACATCTACGGCAATTATCGCTCGGGAAAAGTGCACGGCTTCAGGATCGAGATCGGCGAAGCAACCGGTCACTCCCGTCTGATCGACTCCGACCGGAATGTCACATCCTTCGGCGAAGACAACGAAGGTGAAACCTATGCCCTCACCCAACGCGGAGGCATTTACCGGCTGAAAGCTGACCACTGATAGCTGGCTGCTCGATTGTTGACGAGCCAGGTACGTCGTTCTATAGTCCGGGGCGTCTCGCCACGGTTTCTATTCACCGGATATCAGTAATTCAGGAGCGTAATGGCCTATTTCCCATTGACCAAGCATCAGCAAGGTTGGCAGGACCGCGCCAGTGAGATCGCCGCCAACGACCTGGCCCCCCATGCGGAAGAGACAGACCGGCTGGGCCAGTTCCCCACCGAATCTCTGGAGGCCTTGAGAAAAGAAGGGTTGTGGGGACTCCGGGTGCCCAAGAAACACGGCGGACTAGGCGAAGACATGGTCACCACCTGCTTGATCGTCGAAGAGCTCTCCAAGAAGTGCCCCTCGACCGCCATGTGCTACAAAATGCACATCGAGGGAGCAGAGATCGTCTCTCGCATCCCCACCGAGTACCAAGTGAAGCAATTCGTTGAACCGTTGGCCAAGGGCGAGGTTTTCATCGCCGCGCCCGGTGGCGAGTCGAATGGACCCGGCGACGACTGGACACCCGTCAGGACCGTTTCGGCGGTCACAAAGGTCCCTGGGGGTTACCAACTGGACGCGATCCGAAAGGCCTTTGTAACATCAGCCGGACACGTCACACACTTCGAATTCCAATGTCGCATCGGCGAGGAAACGCCACAAACCAGTGCCAGCAGGTTGTTCATTGAGGCAGACAAGATCGATTGGGAGATTGTGGCCCCGTGGGATGGTCTGGGCATGCGTGGGAATAGCAGTTCGCCCATAATATTTTCCGGATTTGTGCCTGAAGAGAACCGGCTGGGACCGGAACACACTGTCCTAGACATCGCCGATCCGTTCGTTCGCCCGGTGATTGCCCTTACCTACGCCGCCGCTTATCTGGGGATAGCTTCGGGCGCCTTCGAGATTGCAATGGTCGAGATGCCCCGGATGTACCGCAGCGGCGCGCGCCGGATCGACAACGCCATCAACCAACGGCGCATGGCCGAGATGGGCGCCCAGATCGAGGCAGCACGAGCCCTGATGCTGGCGGTAGCATCTTCATACGATGAGGAACGCAGCACGTCGAACCTCCCGTATTTTCAGTCAAAAGTGACCTGCTCCGAGGCAGCAGTGCGAGTTACTCAGGACCTGATGACCGCATTCGGCGGTACTGCATTTGCAGGCAGACTGCCCTTCGAACGCTATTTCAGGGATGCCCGGGCTGGGATCGTGATGGGCATGGCCAACGACGTTGCCTACCAGAATATGATCCCGCTCATGTTTCCCGCGGCGTGAACAAGACTACTGGATAAGTATTTGGAGTACGGATGGTTGAAAAACTGGTTGGAACAGCCGTAAACGGCAGCACCATCTCCGAGATTCAAGCGAAGATTCAGCGGGCCGAGGAACTTGGCATCCACGCCGCCTGGATGACGACGGGCGGGGCCAGCCTGGACAGCCTGACCTGTTTCGCAGCATCAGCGGGCTTAACCACCAAGATCAAGCTAGGCACATCCATCGTTCCCACCTACCCTCGCCACCCTTTGGTTGCCGCGCAACAAGCCCAGGTGGTGGCCCAACTGGCGCCGGGGCGTCTACGTTTGGGCGTAGGCCCCAGCCACCGTCCTACAATGGAATCGATGGGCATCAATTTCCACGCCCCGTTGGCCCATCTCAGGGAATACATCCAGATCCTGAAGGCTCTTCTCCAGACCGGTTCGGTCGACTTCAACGGAGAGCACTACTCGGCCCATGCGTCTATCGCCGGTCCGCTGGACATCCAGGTGATGGGCTCGGCGCTCCGGAAAGGCTCCTTCGAGCTATGCGGTGCGGAGGCTGACGGCGCCATCAGCTGGATCTGCCCCGGGACCTACCTAAGAGATGTGGCCATCCCGGCCATGAAGAAGGGGGCCGATGAGGCGGGCCGGCCGGCCCCGCCGCTCATCGCCCATATCCCCATCTGCGTACACGACAACCTGGACGAGGTTAGGGCTGCCATGCGGGAGCAGTTCGGCCACCCCGGTCTCCCTTACTACCAAAACATGCTGATCGCCGCCGGTTACCCTGAAGCCAAAGAGGGCAAATGGAGTGACGCCATGATTGAGGGCGTGGCCATCCTGGGCGACGAAGAGACCGCCGCCCAAAAGATTCAAGAATTGTTGGACATGGGCGCGACCGAGATCCTGGCTTCGCCCATCATCGCCGGGGGCGACCGTGCAGCCTCACTGGAGCGCACAACCAAACTGCTAGCCCAAGCCGCCCTTTCTGCGCGGTAAATTAATCGTTAGCCACGAGGAAAGATGAAATACGACGTTGTCATCGTGGGCGGAGGCTCGGCCGGCTGCACTCTGGCCACCCGCCTGAGCGAAGACCCCAACCTGTCGGTATTGCTCTTAGAAGCCGGCCATGATTACCCAGACATAGATCAACTACCCGACGCGTTGAAGCTGGGCCATCGCCAGGAAGCCAGCGACATCGACTCACCGTTCAACTGGGCCTACCGTGGCCAGGGGACGCCGGAACAGAGTGTGCCCATGCAAGTGGCCAGGGGCAAGGTTATCGGCGGGTCAGGCTCGGTAAACGGCCAGGTATTCCTCCGCGGCGTGCCTGAGGACTACGACGATTGGGCTGCCGAGGGCAACGACCAGTGGAGCTACGTCAGCCTGCTGCCCTTCTTCCGCAAGCTTGAGACCGATCTGAACGTGCGAGACGACTTCCACGGGACAGACGGGCCTATTCCGGTCTGGCGTTTGCCCAGAGAAGAATTCATGCCGGTGAACGAGGCTTTCCATCAGGCGTCCGTCGCAGCTGGGTTCCCGGAAGACCCGGACATGAACAACCCTGATTCAACCGGGACGGGCGCGTTACCCATGAACAACCCTGGCGGCATCCGGATGAGCGCGGCGTTGTCCTACCTGAACCCCAACCGTCACAGGCTAAATCTGACCGTCAAAGCCAATGTCCTGGCACACCGGGTTGTGTTCGACGGAGACCGTGCCATAGGCGTGGAAGTAGAGAGCGGTGGCGAAAAATTCACTGTAGAGGGTTCTGAGATCATCCTCTGCGCAGGAGGCATCGCCACTCCCCAGTTGTTACTTCTTTCAGGCGTCGGTCCCGCCGCTCACCTGGGTGAGTTGGGTATTCCGGTGGTTTATGATTTGCCGGGCGTCGGCCAGAACCTGCGCGACCACCCGTTGATCAACGTTGAGCTTGAACCTAAAGACGGCGTCAAACTGGCCACCGTGGAGCCCCGGATCCAGAGCGGCCTGCGCTATACCGCCCGGGGCTCGGACACACGCAACGATATGCAACTCTTCCCTTCCTCGTTCACCGGACTGCGGGCCGGCGACCCGCTGCAGGGCCGCAGCCCAGACCGTCCTCAGGGAATGAGGATCACCTGCATCTTGAAGCTGGCCGATAGCGCCGGAGAATTGACTCTGAACTCGGCCGATCCCAGCGACCCACCGAACCTAAATTTCCGCTATTTCGAGAGTGAATGGGACCGGCAACGAATGCGGGAGGCCATCCAGCTATCCTTGAAATTCCTGGAGCACCCTTCTTTCGGCCCGCTGATTGAGCGCCGGCTGTCGCCCACTGACCAGGATGTGGCCACTGACGATGCGATGGACGCCTGGCTGAGGCAGAACGTGGCCACCACGCAACACACCTCGGGCACCTGCAAAATGGGTCCGGATTCCGACCCCATGGCCGTGGTCGACCAATACTGTCGCGTGCTGGGACTGCAGAACCTGCGGGTGGTTGACCTCTCGGTCTGCCCTAACGTTGTGCGTGCCAACACCAACGCCACAGCAATCGTGATAGCAGAAAGGGCCGCCGGCTGGATCAGCTGTCGCGAGTCTTGAATATGAATATATGCGGGCGTCTAGGCGACCGGGGCTTTGGGTGTGGGGGCTATATTCCCGAAGACCTTTGGCGCCATATCGTCCTTAAACGACAGCTTGTCCGCCTGGTCTTCTCAGCCGACGCTGAGAAGCTCATCCACCCAGTCCTGTGTTACGCCTGAGGGGGTGGTAGTCAGGAATTCGGTTAGCTCCAACTCGGGGTCCTCACCACGGATGGCCTATGCGTGGACGAGGGTTCAATATTGCCATTTGTTGGTCGCCGATACCACTGCCGCCACCATATCACGCTCGGCACGGGACACCCCTACTCGTCGAACATCACTGAGGCCACGTGGACCATCAGGGTTTTCATGATGTTGGGCTTGAGGCTGCTCACCGCCTGGACGTTGGGAATGCGTCCCCGTGATTTGAGCAGCATGTCATAGACTTCTTTAAGTTCGCCATCTGATTCCTCATAAGGAATCGTGTTCACATACGGCATGTTGTCCATCCTGTGTGTATACCCGACATCGAGCTTTGATGACACTGGTCGAATAAGGGTTTTGTTCTGAAAAAGTTAGCATCGGCCAACGCCGTCTTCAAGCCGGTTGCTGACGGTTGCCGTTAGGTCGTTGACATCGGTATACTAGCCTCAAATTTCTCGCCAGTCGGCGTCAAAAGGAGTCTGAATGGGCATCTTAACCGACGACATGAAACGGGTGGTCCGGCAGCAGCGCATGGGTTTCATGGCCACTGTATGCCCCGACGGCTCGCCCAACCTCTCGCCAAAGGGCACCGCCACCATCTGGGACGATGATCACCTGGTCTTTGCCGACCTTGGCTCTCCGGTCACCATCGAGAACCTGGGCCACAACCCTGCCTGCGAAATCAACGTCCTGGACACCTTTCTCCGGAAGGGTTACAGGTTCAAAGGGACCGCCGAGATACTGACTGGCGGAGACTTGTTCGATGAGATTGAAGACGCCTTCGCCACCGGCAGTCACGGTATTCGCCGCTCAGGCCTGCCGGCCAAACGCTATGTACTGATCACTGTGAACAAGGCTGCTCCGGTCATCTCCCCCGGATACACGCCTGGAAAGACCGAAGAATCGATGCGAGAAGAGTGGACGGATTACTGGGCTGAGATTCAGAAAACAAATTCCTAACAACGCGATCTTGGGCCTCTGCATCTAAGATGCGGAGTTAAACCGAACTTCAAGAGCACGTAAGAGTGAACAGATGTCTTGGATCAAAGAAGAAAAGGTAGACCTACCCCCGGTAATCGCGTCCATGTCAATCAATAAGCCGGCCATGGATGCAGTTCAAAACCTGGCCGCCGCTATAACCTTTGGCGGCTCGACGCTGACCAGGGTGCAGGAAGAGGCCATTTCCACCGTCGTGGCCGCGGTGAATAGCTGCCGCTATTGAACCATGGCTCACGGAGGGTTCCTCCGTCAGCATTCCGACGACCCTGAGCTTGCCAGCCACATCATGCACGATTACACCCAAGCTGACCTTGACGACCAGACCCGTGGAATGTTGGATTTCGCCGTTAAACTCACCAAGAATCCGGCAGGAAGCACCAAGGCCGACCTCGAGAAACTCCGCAGTCTTGGGTTGGATGAACAGCAGGTCTTATCTACTGTCATGATTACATGTCTGTTCAACTTCATGACGAGGCTGGCCGACGGTCTAGGCGTGGAGATTCAAGAAAACCGGTTCGAGGCCGCCAAACGCTGGATGTCAGACGACGTCCAAGCCATATCTTGGCTGATGGACCACAAAGAGACGTAGGCCGACGTTTAGCTTACGAGAGCCTCCGAAAGTGACCTGCAACGGTCCGATAATGCGATTCTTTCACGGCGATCTGTGCGTGTTAGACTGACTCGGTCTTTTTCGACCTTTTTGATTCCAGTCGTAAATTTAGGCATTAACGCCAATTAAGGAGTGCAGGCATGGTCCATTGGGCAGACATTCCCGTGGGTTTGCAGGCCAACATGAAAGAGCGCACCGCGCCCTTCGAGCAGACTCCTTGGGTTGAGGCGCCGAACCTGCACGAAGCCCGAATCGCAATAATTACCACGGCTGCTATCCACCGCGCCGATGATCGGCCGTTTACCGGTCACGAAGGTGATTTCCGGATCATCCCGGGTGATGTCGACTATCGCGATCTGGCTATGACGCACTCCAGTATCAACTTTGACCGCAGCGCCTACCAACAGGACGTAAACGTTTGTTTTCCTCTTGACCACATGCGGACGCTGGCCGAGTCCGGGGAGATAGGTTCAGTCTCGGACTGGCATTATTCGTTCATGGGATCCACTGTGCCCCAAAGGATGGAGCCAGCGGCGAAGGAGGTTTCTAAACTCCTTCTTGGGGACAAGGTCAATCTCGTCCTGTTGATTCCCATTTGACCCGGCTGCACGAACGCAGTGGGCGTTCTAGCGCAATACATTGAACGACCTGAATCGGAAGGCGGGGCAGGCATCGCAACGGTCCAAATGAGCCTGGTCCGGCCAGTCACGGAATCGGTCAGACCCTCCCGTGCGCTGTGGGTCCCATTCCCATTTGGACGCCCGTTGGGTCCGCCGAATCGCCCTGAAATCCAGTTGGACGTCCTGCGGCGCACATTGGCATTAGTCGACCAGGCCAGCGGCCCTGTGCTGGTAGACTACCCCGATGATGGCAACGATGTTCCGGACGAGGATCAGGCGTGGTCATGTCCAGTGACTTTCCCCACCCCGGTTCCGGAAGGCGAGTCCGGCGCTTTGACGGCGCAACTACAGCAAGAGGCACAGCTACTTCGGCCTTGGTTCGATGAGGGCCTACACAGCCGAGGCCGTACGACCGTCGGAACGAGCGGCAAGGGCGTTGATGCTATCGACGAGATGCTCGAAATTTTGGCTCGGTTTGCCGTGAACGTAGACATGGCTGTTCCCGATGGTTACGCTCACCCGATGCCCCAGTTGTTGCGCTACATCACCGACGATGTTCGAGACTTTTACTATGAGGCGGCGACATCTAAACCCGGTGCGGTCTTCCCATCACCAAATGATCTGCTTGAATGGTTCTTCCTGGAGACAGTTGCAGGCGAAGTCTTCTACCAGGTGCGGGAAAAACTGTTGGCTTCCGACATGCTCGTGCTCATGGCCAAGGGCCTGGACGACGAATTGATTGATGTCCGCCTGTCACTTTTGGCCGGAACCACTGCCGAGGCCGCCGACGGCATTCTGAGGCACCCTGGGGTTGGCCGAGATCTCTTACAAAAATCGGCCGAGGTGTTTCAGGCGGCTCAGCCAAACCGCCTGTCTTGGACCATTGTCCCCATCTCAATGCGTGACCGCCGTGGGGAACACATCAGCGGCAGTCGGTAAGCAGCAAGCCGAAGTCATTGTCTAGAAGTGTGCTGCGGACAATACAAGTCCCCGGTTTCTAAGTCTCCAGCCTGTCACTTCCCGAATGTATCCAATCTTCCCTAACATCTTTTACTAGAGAATTAACCTAACGCCAATAACCATACTTCCTTACCGACAGTGTGATATCCGCGCTATTGATTCCGCGTGCTAAACAGATGCGATATTACCAATTTTTAGTTACATCCCTTCAAACCACAATGTTCGATCGAGCGCAACTTGTTTGGAGGATGTGTTTTCAATCGTCTCGCCGGCGTACCGGTGATTCTGTCACAATGCAACCGAGAGCGATTGACCGCTACACGAAGCAGGCCCGCGAACCAGCTTTTGCTATGCCCAAAGCCGACTACGGTGACGGCATGATACCTAGTTGCTATAATCTTGGCTCCAAGCGGGCGTAACTCAGGGGTAGAGTGCTTGCTTCCCAAGCAAGATGTCGTGGGTTCAAATCCCATCGCCCGCTCCACAATTCCTCGCCTACAGCTCGGCATTGCTCCGCAAGGCTCTGCATAGTTCAAACAAAAAAGCAGTACATAAGCAGTACAAAGAATGGCTCCCACTTGTTGGGGGCCTTTTTTATTTTAAGTAGGTTCTATATGCCACAAGATAAAACAAATAAATTGCCAGTCGATTCAGATATCAAAGGCCCAAAACCACCAACCAATCCATTGGAGTTTGCCAGATGGGACTCTGCATGTCCCCTGGATAATCAAACAAGCGGGGCATAGGAAAAGACACTCCTGTCATATCCAGAATAGAATTCTTCTTCCCTACGATATATCGCCAATTAATAAACCCTTCTCCCATATTGCTGAGAGAAGGGTTTTCGTTACTTATTGGCTGTCCGTTCTTCTAGTTGGTGGCTAGTTGATAGAACTTCAACATGTCGGTGTATTCGGGTGAGGTTGGGTAAGGAGTTGGAGTAGCTTGAGCAGCAACTAATTGCTTGGCCCGTGCTTCAACCGTTGCATCGATATTGGGAGTAGGCTCCGCTGGAGCAGGGGCAGCACTAGAACAAGCAAGTACAAGCGTTCCAATGAGTACTGCTAGAACTACCGTTAGCTTCATTCCCCTACCCCCTGGTTGTGCAAATCAGACATGGGACTCCTAGCTAGACTTCATTCCCTTTTTCGGCACGAAAACTTCAAGCTAGGGTTGTATCGTCTGAAGGATTCATTATCCCAGATAACGGCATTTCGGCAACGCCAAGGCATCCCCGTTGAACCGGTAATCATCGCCCTATTCTTATGTAATAAGCACATAGCTTAGATCGGCGGCAGCCACTCTACGTCGATCTCCGGATTTTCGAAATCGCCCATCGCCCTGGAGAATTTATTACATATTCGATTAATTGATTCGTCATAATATGGATGGGGATTTCCGCGAACTATCAAGTGCTCGCACTCTATTGTTTATCCGAATATTTGACACCCGACGAATCCCGAATTAAACTCGCCTCACCTTAAATGTGTCGGTACTCTACGCGGTAGGTACTCAACATAAATTAATGGCGACACAAGTTCGTTTTTGGCCAGCGAATTAACTAAGGGAGCGGAACTCTAGATGGCAGAAAACAATCAAGAGTCACAGGGGCTCGACGCCAGTACGCAGCCAGATGCGCCTGAAGACAAGCAATCGATGTTGCTCAAGCTCGCCGAGCGTACAGTTATCCAGGCCGAGGCTTTGGCGCAAGAGATTACTGACCACGCCAAACAAGAGAGCGAGGCGGCAGGTGCCAAGATCATCGCTGAAGCTACTGAGAAAGCGAAAGCTGAAGCAGATCAGACTATCGATTCCGCTAAACGCCGCAGTGAGACCCTCGCCAGCGAGGCCGCCACCGAGGCGATCGCAGAAAGCGAGAAGACGCTGAACAACGCGCGTTCTGAAAGCGAAAAAATGGTGAGCAAGGCCCAATCAGATAGCGAGAAGATGCTCACCAAGGCTAAAGAGGACAGCGAGAAGGTTCGCAGCAAGGCCAAGGCCGACAGCGAAGCGGAGTTAATCACTGCCCAATCCGATGCCCAAGAGATTCTCGGCAAGGCCCGGCAGGAAGCTCAGGCCATCATTGATGTCTCCCAGACACGAGCCGAAAGCACTGAGTCCAACGCCAGGCTCCAAGCGGAGTTTCTCATCAGACAGACGACTCAGAACGTCACCGATGGGATTCGCGCCTCGGTGATGGAGATTTGCAACAACCTTCTGCCCACAGTGGAAGAATTCGGGAAGAACTCCCCGCAGGCGCTTAACACTGAACCCGAAGGATCCAACGAAGCGCCCATGTTGGAGAGCGCCGACTCTGATGAAGAACATGCTCTCTCCACCAACGGTGTTGACGCTGATTCTTCGGAGAAACCTTCCGGAAACAAAGCCAAAGCTTCCAAAAGGGTGGCCTGAGTCTCCCTTCAGGCTAGAAAGTTGGACAGGAAAAGACCCCCATGATGTGGGGGTCTTTTTTTGTCGCGATTTATCTCCTGACGTTGGCGACCTGAATCACTGAGAGGAGCCGTTTCCACCGGTTGAGTCGCCTCCAGATCCCACCTTCAACTCGGAAACCTTGGCCAGATCCTGTTCCGATTCTTCGTAAAGACCCAAGCGGAGATACATCACTCTCCGGTTGTGGTAGGCCTCAGAGTAATTTGGATTGATCCGGATCGCTTCAGTGTAATTTTCGGTGGCGCGTTCGTATTCACCCATCCCGGAAAGAATATTTCCCCGGTTTATGTAAACATCAGGGTCATTGGGGTCTAGACGGATGGCTTCGTCGTAATCCTCCAGTGCCCGGGCATGCTGCTCCAAGTCGTTGTAGGCGTTCCCCCGGTTGTTGTAGGCCGCAGCGTAATCAGGGTTGATTCTGATTACTTCGTCGTAGTCCTCAATGGCCCGCTCATTCTCACCCAGGGCGTGGTAGGCGGTCCCCCGGTTGCTGAAGGCTGGAACATTTTCAGGGTCTAAAGCTATGGCCTCGTTGTAATCTTCAATCGCGCGCTCGTGCTCGCCCACTGCGAGATAAGCATTGCCGCGATTGTTGTAGGCCACCACGTATTCGGGATTGATACGGATCGCCTCGTCGTAGTCGTTGACGGAGCGCCAATGCTCACCCAGATCGTAGTATGCGATTCCTCGGTTGTTGTAGGCTGCGGAATACTGAGAGTTATGCTGGATGGCCTGGTCGTAATCCTCGATGGCACGCACATTCTGGCCTAGGTCGTGGTAGACGTTCCCCCGGTTGTGGTAGGCCTCGGAATACTTCGGATTGATGCGAACGGCCTCATCATAGCCTTCTATCGCACTCTCAAATTGACCCAGTGCGTAGTAGGCCACCCCCAGACTGTAGTAAAACCCGGACCGTTCGGGCGTCGGATGGTTCATTGCGGTTTTTTACGTTACGCTCAAGTTGAATCTGGGCCGGCAGCCGGGCCCATAGTTTTGATCACCGGTTTTCCCGCGCCCTCATCTTTGAGGCCGAGTATACCATTCAAGGTATACCATTCAAGCACGAAAACAAGGGAGCACCTAGGGCCGAGAAAACCGTGATTGGGGCACTGTCGTACTAATACCAGACCGGGGTGGATTCATTGACCTGGCCTAGAGCGCCGGGATTCCCGGTGTATCGGCATAAATCGAATACTGTTATCCGTCCCAGAGGGCGGTTGGGGATAACCGGAAAATGTCACGAATATTTGCTTTGCCAATGATGGCCGTTGTTTTGGGCTTGTTGGCTTGTGGGGCCTCCGCAACTAAGGCGCCGCTAGCTTCGACGCTTGCACCATCAACCTCAAGCGATGCGCAAGTTTCGACCCGTACACTGTCAAACACAGCTGCGCCCATTTCAAAGGTTAATACTGCGGGTGGCGCGGTAGCCACTCAGGCATCGGATTCGCTTCCAACTCCCGAGATCGGAGACACGGCGACACTTCAGACCGATTCGAATCCGACGGCGCCGGCTAACTCATCTGCGCCCGCAGGCGCCACGGCTCCGGAATCGTCACCTCCAGAGACTCCTGTACCTGCTCCAAATTCGCCTTCGGCGGCCGCTCCAGCGAAAGCGGCGATCATCGTAAACCAGCCTAAGGTTGGCATCGACGTCGGCAGCACCATCCCGCACTTTGAATTCACGTTAATTGACGGAACGCGGCAGTCAACGGCCCAGCTCGCGAGCCAAGGGCGGCCGGTGTTCCTATTCTTCTTTGCAACTTGGTGACCGGTCTGCCGCTCCGAGTTACGGAGCCTGAAAAATGTCTACCCCGAGTTCGCGGACCGCGTAGATTTCTATTCCATTGGCCAAAGCCCATTCGAGAGCATCGACCAACTGGAGTCGCACCGGATCAAAGAGGGTCACCTCTGGCCGATAGCTGAGATAGACACAGACGTGCTAAAAGGGTTGCGGGTTCTGCAGCAATCGACCAAGATCGCACTGGACCACCAAGGAATCATTACCTACCGGGCTGGCTACGCCGACGGCGGCGCACACAAGTGGCGCGAAGTATTCTCAGACCTCGCGAAGCGGGCCGGCGGCTGAGACAGGCCAACTGTTTCGGCCACCGGGATATGCCCAGTTTGACTCCCCAGACCACGAGTGCTGGATTTCCGAAAACCGAATCAGGCAGTTCCTGCTGGGCATAAACATGCCAGAAACAGGGGGATGACATGCTGGCCAAACCGGTCCTCAAGATTGTCGATCTGTTTCAGATCCCCAAAATCTTGCAGGTACTTTTACGTCTACTTACCCACGCCTCAATACTGACCGCAGAAGAGTTGGAAGCGGCTGGCTCGGTTCTGGGTCCAGAGGCAGTGCAGTACCCGAAAGTCAGGATTGCCGAGGGCGGGGTGATGACCGTGGTTTTCAAGATAAACGGCGACCGGGAGATGACCTTATTCCGCACCATCAACCTTCCCGCAAAGGGACATCATTCACGTAGCCACCTCAAACTGTTGGTGCACGAGCCCAGAAAACCGAGAGTTACACATACTGAGGCTGGCAGGGTCTGGCTGAGAAACGTCCGGGCAGCAAGCGGTTTAGCGATTTCAACCGTGAGCAGCTAAGCCAGATCGCTCAAGACTATTACGACGATGTCCTGACCGCCGGCCCACCCTCGACCGACGAAGAGAAGCAGGCATTAAAGTCTCATATAGAGGACTTGCAGGCAGGGATTCTCTAGGCTGGTAGGCTAGAGACCCGATTTCGCCAAGAAATTGTTAATCGGGCCACTGAACCGCCGGTGATGCTCGATGATACCCAGGTGTTTAGCTCCCTGAATTATCTCCGTTTGAGCCTTGGGCATAGCCAGGGCCATCTCTTGCGCCATTCTGGGCGTTGAACCTGGGTCGCCGTCACCGGTGATGATCAGGGTTGGCATGGCGAAGGATCCGTAGTCCAGATGGTGGTCTTCCGCGTTTGACAGAAGTTCATAGCTCTCAAGAAAGCTGGCCGGGTCGTTTCTCTGCAACCTGGCAGTTATCTGGCATTCCACGTCTGGATGGGCTGCCAAGAACTCCGGGTTGAACCACCTCTGCAGCGCCGATGCTTCTAGTCCTTGCTGGTCGCCGTCCTTTGCTTGTTGGACTCTTAAAGACATAGCCGACCGTTCCTCAGACGTGCGTTGGTAGGTGGTGCTGATCAAGACCAACGCCGAAACGATGTTTGGGTAGGACGAGGCAAAATGCTTGGCCACCTGGCCCCCGAGGGAAAACCCTACCAACACCATCTCTTCGATCTGGAGCTCTTCAAGCAGGGCCCTTAACTGGCCTATGAAGGGATGGAACGTCTTGGCGCCCAGACGTTTATCGGTGTCGCCGTGCCCCAGCAGATCGTAGGTCAGCGTGGACCGGCCCACAAGATCAGCCAGCATCGCGCCCCAGATGCTTTGGTCAAGGCCGACTCCATGGATCAACACGATTGGTCTCGTGCCTGGAGTCTCTAAATATTCGAATCGAGTCCCATGTGCATCGATGCTCATTGGTGTGGCATACCTTTTGACTAGTTCTGGATAAATTGACACTCTCAAAATCGGGTGTTAGCGTCTGTTCTGCCGTGGGCGAATGACCACGGCATTCTATCAAGGAGACAACATGAAGTTTAGCAACTTCCTATTCCCGGAGAGCCAATCTCCTGACGGCGACTATGACGTCATTGAAGAATCCCTCCGGGAGGCAGAACTGTCCGAAGAACTTGGCTACGACGTGGTCTGGCTGGCAGAGCACCATTTCGACGGGGGCTGCGCCTACGTGGACCCAACAACCTTCGCCGCAGCCATCGCCGCACGCACCAAGAAGATCAAGATTGGATTCGCCGTGGCCCAGATGGCCCTGCACCACCCCATCAGGTTCGCCGAGCAAATCGCACTGGTCGACAATATCAGCAAGGGCCGCATGATCGTTGGCGTAGGCCGGGGCACGGCCTACAATTTCTACGAGTTCCGTGGGTTTGGCATCGACCCTGACGATTCCCACGAGATGCTCTTGGAAGTGGAAAAAATCCTGCTCCAAGCCTGGACCACGAAAGACTACAAGCACAACGGCAAGTACTGGCAGTTGGAATTGCCCGTGCTGCGGCCACAGGTGTACCAGAAGCCGCACCCGCCCATGATTCGCGCTTGCTCCGGTCTGGAATCGACGCTGGAGATGGCCCGGGAGGGCCGGCCGTTCATGATGAACGTCCAGAGCGACGAGGTCACCGTCGAACGCATGGACCAATACCGGGCGACGATGTCCGACGCCGGCCATAACGATGAGACCGTGGCCTGCAATGTGGCCGACTCGTGGGTCTGGCGCAATATATTCGTGGCTGAGACCGATGCCGAAGCCGAGAAAGTAGGGATCCCCTACTTCCAAAACATGCGGTCCTACTTGCAGACCAACCGCGACCGCATGAACACGGCGGCGGAACTTGAAGCCCAGGCATCTAGGATCGTCGGTTCGGCCAGGAATTCACTGGAACATGGAATAATCGTCGGCTCACCGGAGACCGTGACCGAGCGGCTTCAGAAGGTGCACGGCACCGGCGTTGGCGGCGTGATCATCCACTTCCGTCTGGGAGCCATGCCTTACGACGTCGCAGCCAACAGCTTGAAGCTGTTCGCCCAGAAGGTGGCGCCCAACTTCCAAGACTGAGCGCCTTTCTGGCCAAGAGCGCAGCCCTTACTTCAAGTCCAGCAATTCCACCTCGAACTTGAGGGTGGCATTCGGGGGAATCACGCCGCCGGCGCCAGAGGCCCCGTAGGCTAGGTCAGGGGGAATTATCAATTCGACCTTACTGCCGATGTTCATGGTCGCCACGCCTTCGTCCCAGCCCTTAATCACCCGGCCGGCGCCCAGTGGGAACTCGAATGGCGTGCCCCGGTCGACTGAGCTGTCGAATTTGGTGCCGTCCAGCAGCCAGCCGGTATAATGGACCACCGCGGTCTTTCCCGATTCTGCCTTATCGCCGGTTCCGATTTCGATCACCTTGATCTGTAGCCCGGAAGCCGTGGTGGTGGTTTCTTCGTCTGCCATGTTTACCTCTGAGTTAGATTCGGAATCAGAATCGGAGGAAGACCCGCATGCGACTCCCAAGGTTGCCAAGAACACCAGAATCATGAGCCACCGCATGCCGTTAGACCTCCGCAGTTATGGAAATGCCGCCCGATCGCGCCCAAAGATGTTAGCACAACGTGTATTTGGATGAAGTGACATCTCTATCCGATGCCAGGCATTTAGATTATGATGTCACCTACTTCAAATGGGGAGGCAGCATCGATGACCGATGATTTCAGGCAGCGGGTAGAAGCCGCCAAGGGGCAAACTACGCCCGTCGAAGTTACCATTTCAAAAGAACAGATGGACGCGGAACCCAAGATACTGTTGATCGAGACGCGTCTTAAAGAGAACGTCCCGCTCAGCGAGCAGGCTGAAAACGTGGTTTTCATGTCGGTTGAAGACTTGGACGCGGCCGCTGAAGACCGTTCCAGGCTGGACCCGAGGCTTTCGGACCCAAACGTACAGATCATCACAACTTGAAAACTTGGAAACAGGGCCGCCGTGGGCGCCCAGATACTCCAAGACATGGGATTCGACAACGTGACATACATGGTCGGCGGGATGACCGCTTGGAAAGAAGCCGGTCTGCCAACCAAGGAATAGATTAGGTGTAAGACGGAACAACCTTAGGCGGTGAGTTATGGCCGAGCGAGTTTGGGACAAGTTTCTTACTGATCAAGACCGGGAACACGTGGCGATGGGCGAAAACAAGCACGTGGGCTTTGGCGAGAAGCCGGCCCTGCTGCTGATTGACCTCTATCGGTGGGTGTTCGGTGATCGGCCCCAGCCTATTCTGGAGGCTACCAAAGATTGGCCGGCCAGTTGCGGTCTGGCCGCCTGGGACGCCATCCGCCCGATTCAGACCGTCCTAAAAGCGGCCCGTGATGCCGGCATCCCCGTGATTCACGCAACCGGACGCGACGATGACGGCCTGGCTGGCTGGAGCACGGGCCGGCAGGTCTACGGCAACCAAGACCGGAGTCCGGAAGCGCTGGAACGCCGCAACCGACGCAATGACATCATTGACGAGGTAGCTCCCATCGACGGCGAGCCGATCATGCGCAAAGACTCTCCCAGCGCTTTCTGGGGAACACCTCTGATAGGCCACCTGACCGCCCATAACGTGGACACCATCATCGCCGTGGGCGAGACCACCAGCGGCTGCGTCAGGGCCAGCGTTCTGGACGGCTGCACCAACCGGTTCCGCATGATTGTCGTGGAAGAAGGTGTGTTTGACCGGCACGAAGCCGCCCACGCCATCAACCTGTTCGATATGAACCAGAAATACGCCGATGTCCTGCCTTTGGCCGACGTGCTGGAGTACCTGGGAGAGGTTGGTGCCAAGCGCGGCACGGCGGTCTGACCCAATCATGTAGCGGAGACGGCCTGGTTGATTGGAAATCGTGCCTGTGGTAAATTAGCTCTAACTAGATAGACTGGCAACGGTCGGAGATTCGAATGGCATACGTGACCCCTCGCGATGGCGAGAACCCGGAGAGCCTAGTAAATCGGTTCCGGGCTTCGGTACAGCACTCCGGGATCCTGCGGGAACTCAAGGACCGCCGCTTCTTCCGCTCCAAGGCGCAGAAAGAGCGATTGGCCGCCCAGAGAGCCGCTCGCCGTCGCCGTCGCCAGAACCGCAGGTAAGAACACCGACAAGACCCTGACCCGCACCGAATCGGGCCTGGGTTTAGGTTTTTGCACACAGTCTTAGCAGAAATGCAATCACCGGGCGGCTTTTTAAGCCGCCTGTTTTGCTGAAGGCCAAATCCCAAGGTTATTACTGGTTTTTCTTCAAGCATCGACGTTGAGGGGTACGGCAATCAGGTGCGTTGACAGCTATAAGTGCCGCTGGTAGATTGGATTGGTTGGCCTTAGCACTTAACCCTATGGAACTGCCAAAGGGTCATCATATACAGGAGAGCGCCCGTGCCTCGTTACGATTACCGATGCGAAAGCTGCAAAACAGAATTCGAATTGGTGCAGTCCTTCGCAGAAGCTGGCAAAGGCACCTGCCCGGCGTGTGCCGGAAAGGGCCAACGGGTCTATCACGCGGTCCCCGTCATCTACAAAGGTAGCGGTTTCTACACCACCGACTACGGAAGGCCGAAGACTCCGTCGGAAAGCAAGAGCGGCTCCAGCGATAGCTCATCTTCGTCCGACTCAAAACCGTCTGATTCCAATTCTTCCGGCGACTCTAAGTCGTCCACTGATTCGAAATCGGACACGGCCACCAAATCCGCCAGCGACAGCTCACCCAGTTCTTCGTCTGAGTCTAGCAGCAACAGCAGCAGCTCCTCCACTCCCGCAAGCTCCAGCTAGGAAACTAGTTTTTGGCCTACTGTGCCTTGGCTGCGCTACCTTCGGTTACTGTATTCCCCTTTGCCTTCCCAAAAGGTTGTTGAGTTTTTCATGCGGGCATTGGTCCAGAGGGTTACCAAAGCTTCGGTTGCCGTTGCCGGCGAGACTGCCGCCGAAATCGGCCCCGGTCTGGTCGTCCTGCTGGGTGTGTCCAAGGAAGACGACGAGGCCGACGCCGAATACCTGGTGGAAAAGACCGCCAACCTCAGGGTCTTCGCCGACGATGAGAACCGGTTCAACCGTTCCGCATTGGACATTGGGGCTGAGGTTTTAGTCGTGAGCCAGTTCACCCTCTACGCCGAGACGCGCAAGGGAAGGCGGCCCGACTTCAACCAGGCAGCAGGCCCCGAGAACGCCAAACGTCTCTACGAACATACGGTGCGGTTGTTCCAGGACAAGGGGTTGAAGGTGGACACCGGAAGATTCCAAGAGCACATGCTGGTCAGCCTAGAGAACGACGGTCCGGTAACCCTGATGCTAGACAGCGCCGACCGGCAGCGCCCACGCCGGAGTTGATCTGGGGAGACCAGACCGGCATCAAGAGAACAGGTGGTTCAACAAGGTCACTTCGCTTCCACAGCCAACGACCCTTGCAGGGACCAGGGGCTGGAACGCTCAATCTTCACCGTGGCCATTTCACCCTGGTGATACGCCTCATCCTCGAAAAACACCAGTTTGTGAGACCGTGTGCGGCCCTGCCATTTTCCTCTCTTGCGGCCTTCAACCAAAATCTCCACGTAGCTGCCGACCAGTTTGGCGTTGATCTCGGTCTGAATCTGCTCCTGGAGACTGTCCACCCTTTGGCGGCGGCTGGTCTTCTCGTCTTCGGGAACGGCGTCGTCCATGGTCCGCGAGGCGATAGTCCCCGGTCTGGTCGAATAAGAGGCGCAGTGGACCTTGTCCAGACGCAGCTCGGCGAGCAGATCCAGGGTTTGCTGGAACTGTTCTTCCGTCTCGCCGGGAAACCCCACGATGATGTCAGTGTTCAAAGCGACATCAGGCATCGCTCGACGGATCCGGCCGACGAGGTCGATGTAATCAGCACGGCTGTACTGGCGGCGCATCTCGTCTAAGATTCCGTCGTCGCCGGCCTGAACCGGCAGATTGATGTGCTCACAGACTTTAGGCAAGTCTGCCACAGCCTGTATTATCTCTTGGGTCATGAACTTGGGGTGCGATGTCAGGAACCGGATGCGCTCGATGCCGTCGATCTCATTTAGTCTGGCGAAAAGATCGGCCAGATTCGGCTGGTCCGGCAGGTCGTGGCCATAGGCGTCCACGGTCTGGCCCAGCAGGGTTATTTCTTTCACTCCCCGGGATGCCAGGGTTTCCACTTCCAAGGCAACATCCTCCACCGGACGGCTTACCTGGCGGCCACGGCGGTAAGGGATGATGCAGAAAGTGCACATCATGTCGCAGCCATGGATGATTGGCACGTGGCAGGTGACATCGGGCCGGTTGGGGGTTAGGGGTCTGACGCAGCCCTCCCAGTCGACCCCGGTCCGTTCGCCCACCATCTCCAACAGGGGCTCGAACTGCTGCGGCCGCATGAACACGTCAACGAAGGGGAATCTGCGGACCAAATCGTCAGAGTTGGGTCCTACCATACAACCCATGAGGGCAACGATGCGCTCGGGTTGCTTCTTTTTCAAGGGAGCCATCCAGGCCAGGTTGCTGGCTACTTTGTCTTCAGCGCCCTGGCGAACGACACAGGAATTGAGCACAATAACATCGGCGTCAGCCGCTTTTTCCACCTGCTGGATGCCCATCTGCTCCAACGCGGCGCCCAGCCGTTCGGAATCCGCGATGTTCATCTGACATCCGATGGTCCAGAGGTAGTAACTGTTCATGGCAAAGCGTTAAATCTGGCGCTTGGTTCCGAGCTAAAACGTAAATCGTTTGATTATGACAGAAATTAGACGAAAGACTTCAAATAAAGGTGGCGGAAAGAGAGGGATTCGAACCCTCGGAACCTTTGCAGGCTCACGCGATTAGCAGTCGCGCACAATCGTCCACTCTGTCATCTTTCCCTGCACCAGCTAAATGTTACCAAATGTGCCTATGCCCATCAATACCCGACACGATAGGACGCACAATCAGACGGTAGGAACGACGGTTCAGGAGCCTTGATGGGCGTTTCGGTTTGAGATGCTTCACTTTATATGCGCATTAACCCGGCAAATTTGGTCGGTATTCGACCAAATGCGGCAGCATCTGGCAGGATTCCGGTGTTGACACTCCTGAAAACCGGCCATATGATGTGGCGGGACTTCCGGTAAAGAGCACCTAGCACAACGAATAAACTGGACCCAAAGGCAAACCAACAGGCCCTCAAGCCACGGAGAGTGACGCCCATGGATGAACTGGACCGAAAGATAATCACCCTGCTGCAACTTGACGGCAGGGCCTCCAACGCCAAGATCGCCCGCGAGGTTAGCGTAAGTGAAGGGACAGTCCGGCGCCGTTTGCGCCGCTTGGTCAACGACGATGTGGTCAAAATCATCGCTGTACCCAACTTGGAAAAACTGGGTTACGCGACCACCGCCCTCATCGGCCTACAAACCGGCCCCGGCAAGTCGGACGCCGTAGCAGAACAAATCGCTAAACTCGACGAAGCCCACTACGTAGCCATCACCACCGGCGCCTATGACGTGTTCATCTGGGCCGGACTGGAATCGGCGGAAGGCCTGGGCACATTCTTGAGGACAAAGGTCGGAGTCATAGACGGAGTCCAACGCACCGAGACATTTGTGAATCTTTCTATAAAAAAGCGCACTTACGGCCTAGTTCTCTGAGCCAGCGGCCCGGCCACAGAAATAAGCTAAAACCACCGCCTAAACCGCGGTGGTTTTCCTTTGCCCAGCCTGGTTTGAACGATAGGACAGAGGCGTTGCAATGGCGTCGGGCTATGCTATAATTCCAGTGCATTTTTCGCCAGCCGCAGCCAGGCGTGACAGCGCCGACGCGGACTGACGCCGGAATTCAATCAAAAGGAGCCTCTCACCATGACCTACATCATCGTCGAACCTTGCGTAGGGCTTAAGGATTCGGCTTGTGTCGATGTTTGCCCCGTAGACTGCATCTATACCCGTGACGAAGACGATATGTATTACATCAGCCCGGACGAATGCATCGATTGCGCCGCCTGTGAGCCCGTCTGTCCCGTCACGGCCATCTTCGCAGAGGATGCGGTTCCCGCTGAGTGGTCCGATTACATCGCCAAGAACTACGACTACTTCAAGAACGTCGACCCCTCTGAGATGAAGCGTAAGTAAAACCCTACTCCGCCGGTTCACGGCAGACTTGAGGAAGCCCAGGACCGGCCCTCTGGGACCGAGACCATAAAACCTTTAAAGGGTCGCCCTTTAAAGGTTTTATATCGTCAACCAGTGATTTTAGTTTCCAATTTAGGGCCGGTATCGATGGGATGTTTGGGTTGGGAGGGAGCTGGATCGCGAGACGAACGGTTGCCTGTAGATTATTCGATTTAACCTGATAACACGGCTAGGAGCCATATATGAACGTCGACTCAACTCCCCAATTCGTAGAAGAAGCCTATAAGAAGATGGAGCGCAATCTGGAGGTTGTCAGGTCACGGCTCAACCGCCCGCTGACCCTAGCCGAGAAACTCCTCCTCGGCCACTTGGAAGATGCCCAAGGCGCTGAACTTGAACCCGGCGAAAGTTACATTATGCTCAACCCTGATCGGGTCGTCCACCAAGACGTGACCGGCCAGATGGCGATCTTGCAGTTCATGCAATCCGGGCGAGAAGAAGTTGCCGTGCCAACCACCGTCCACTGCGACCATTTGATCCAGGCTAGGGTCGGCGCTTCATCCGACCTTCAAGACGCCCTGAACGAAAGCAGCGAAGTGTTCCAGTTCTTGGAGTCTTCGTGCCGCAAATACGGCATGGGCTTCTGGAAGCCGGGCTCTGGCATCATCCACCAGGTCAATCTGGAGAACTACGCCTTCCCCGGTTGCCTGGTCATCGGCACAGACTCCCACACTCCCAACGCCGGCGGTTTGGGCTGTCTGGCGATCGGTGTTGGCGGTGCGGACGCCGCTGACGTCATGGCCGGCCTACCATGGGAGGTCAAGTACCCTACTCTGGTGGGCGTACACCTCACCGGTGAGCTGAGTGGCTGGACCGCCCCTAAAGATGTCATCATATACCTAGCCGGCGTGCTGACCGTGGCCGGCGGAACCAACGCCATCATCGAGTACTTTGGCCCCGGCGTCAGCTCCATCAGCTGCACCGGCAAGGCTACCATCACCAACATGGGCGCTGAACTCGGCGCGACCGGGGACGTATTCCCCTTCGACGAGCGGATGGCCACCTACCTGAAGTCCACACGCCGTCCGGAACTGGCCGAACTGGCTGAGAAGTACAAGCACTTGCTCACCTCCGACCCTGAGGTGGAGAGAGACCCTGCCCAGTACTACGACCGTATCGTGGAGATCGATCTCTCCAAGCTGGAGCCTCAGATCACCGGACCCCATTCCCCTGACCGCGCCCGACCCATCTCAGCTATGGCCAAAGAGGTCAAGGAAGAGGGCTTCCCGGACAAAGTATCCGCGGCCCTGGTCGGCAGTTGCACCAACTCATCTTATGAAGACATGAGCCGATGTGCCGATGTGGCCAACCAGGCCGCGGCGCACGGTCTCAAATCCGTCTCAGAATTCATGATTACCCCAGGTTCGGAGCAGGTACGTGCGACCATCTCCCGGGACGGCCAACAGGAGGCCTTGGAAGCCCTGGGCGGCACGGTCTTAGCCAACGCCTGCGGCCCTTGCATCGGCCAATGGAAGCGAGACGAGGTGTCAGAGGGCGAACCGAACTCCATCGTCACCTCTTACAACCGCAACTTCCCCAAGCGCAACGATGCCAACTCCGGCACCATGAATTTCATCACCAGCCCAGAATTGGCAGTGGCTATGAGCCTGGGCGGAAGCTTGAGCTTCAACCCGCTAACCGACACGCTAACCGGCGCAGACGGCAAAGAATTCATGCTGGAAGCGCCCAAACCAGCCCCTGAAGTCCCCTCCACCGGGTTTGATCGCGGCGAAGAAAGCTACGTTTCCCCTCCCGAGAACGGCAGCGGCATAACGGTCGCGGTAGACCCCAACAGCAACCGATTGCAGATCTTGGAGCCGTGGCCCAAATGGGACGGCCAGGATTTCAACAATATGCCGGTGTTGGTCAAAGCTGCCGGAAAGTGCACCACTGACCATATCTCTCCAGCCGGAGCCTGGCTCCGCTTCCGGGGACACCTGGACAACCTGAGCGACAACATGTTCCTGGGTGCCGTGAACGCATTCACCGACGATCCGGGCACCGGAAGGAATCAACTCTCGGGCGAGCAGATTCAGCCCATCCCTGAGATCGCCAGGGAGTACAAGGCGCAGGGCATGCAGTGGATCGCTATCGGCGACAACAACTATGGAGAGGGCAGTAGCCGTGAGCACGCCGCAATGTCTCCCAGAATGTTGGGCGCGGCGGCGGTAATTACCCGAAGCTTCGCTAGGATCCACGAGGCCAATCTGAAGAAGCAGGGCGTGTTACCCCTGACGTTCGAAGATCCCGGAGATTACGACCGCATCCGGGCCGACGACCGACTAAGCATCATCGGCTTGGCCAACCTGGTGCCGGGGCAGCCGCTGGTCTGCGTAGTCGCCCACGAGGATGGGGAGGAGGAGCGCATCAATCTCCGCCACACCATGAACCCCGGTCAGATCGATTGGTTCAAAGCCGGGTCCGCGATGAACCACATGAAGAACATGGCCGCAAGCTAATCGAAGTAACTGGTTCCATTTGGAATATCTAGGAACCAGTCAAACCTAGACTCGGCCAACAAAAAAGAGGCGTCCCGGTCGACCGGGACGCCTCTTTCGTTGTTTCGTGACTCACAGGTGGGTTAGCCGAGATCGTCCAAACAGGCCTCCACTGACTTGCTGATGCAGGAGAATATTGGAGTGTCGATCAGTGTGTAGGGCCTGGCTTTGGACTCTCTAAGCTCCATCACCAGGTCTAGGAAATTCGACGGGTTGTCGGTCTCGAACCCCAGGACGAACTCCTGGTCGTCCAGTCCGAAAGAATAAGCCGTGCTGATTTTCACGTCCGGGTAATTGTGCCCGATGACGAAGTGCTCGTTCATAAGCGCCTGGCGTTCTCCCTTGGGCAACTGGTACCACTCGTGGGTCTTCACGAATGGGTAGATGAACAGGTACTTCCGGCCAATGATGCGCATGGTCGCGGAGCCTGTCCCCTCCTGGCCTTCATGCTTATGGTCGTCGATGTAGGGAGACCGGCGGGTCATGGCCAGATAGGAATAGGGCATGGTGAGATACGGGGCCAGATCGGTGTGGTTAACCCTGGCCATCAGCTCGTTGATGGCTTCCAGTTCTTCGCTCACCTTCCAGAGCAAAAAGTCAGCGTCGCCGCGGGTGCCCACCATGCTGTAGCCGGACATGGACACGCGGTCGGAAAACTCGTTCAGGACCTCGGCGAATTGGGCCTTGCTGTCTTGGCGCTCTTTCTCAGGTATGAGGCGCCATGCCGGGTCGACCTTAAAGAATGAGTACTTTACGAAATCGCGCCTGACTTGTTCTGTCATTTAACCCTGCTCCACGGTGTAATGAAAACCCGCAGACCACTGATGGTATCGGGGTATCGGGATTCATGATAGCAACGGTCAACTCCCCGTGGCAATTGACGCCCGCAAATCATTAGGCTTTGCAACCGTTGATTTCCCATCTGTCGATGCTACAATCTCCGAGTACCCACTAAGGGGCGTAAATCACCAGAACGACGAGAATATTGAGGTTGTAGCAATGGTAGCTTTAGGGTCAGGATCTTTCACTTACGAGGTAGAAGAAGGTTGGGGAATTCTCCCCGACGGTTGGTCGTTCAAAGAATGCGCAGCAGTGGGAGTGGACTCCCAAGACAACGTTTACGTTTTCAATCGGGGCGAGCACCCGATGATCGTCTTTGACAAGGACGGCAATCTCCTTCGTTCTTGGGGGGAGGGAACCTACCCGCGGGCCCATGGCATCACCATGGGGCCGGACGACAGCATCTATCTGACCGACGATGGCGACCACACGGTGCGCAAGTGCGATCTGGACGGCAGCGTCATCTTCACCTTGGGCATCCCCGGCAAGCCGGCGCCATTCATGGGCGGCGACCCCTTCAACCGCTGCACCCATGTAGCCCTAGACCCTCAGACAGCCGAATTCTACGTATCGGACGGCTACGGCAACGCCAGAGTCCATAAATACTCGCCGGACGGCAAGTTGCTGTTCTCCTGGGGCGAGTCGGGCACCGGGCCGGGCCAGTTTAACATCGCCCACAACGTATGCACCGACAAGGACGGCTGGGTCTACGTGGCTGACCGGGAGAACCAGCGGATACAGGTCTTCGACAAAAACGGCAAGTTCGAGACCCAGTGGAAGGACATGGCCCGGCCTTGTGGCTTGTTTATCGACACCAGCGGAGACCAGCGGGTCTACGTTGGCGAGTTGAGCGCGGCCATCGTCCCAAACGAGAAAGCCTCCGGCCTAGGCCCGCGAATCGGTATCATGGACACCAAGGGCAACTACCTTGCCAAGCTGGGCGATGTCCCTGAAGGCGAGGAACCGGGCACCTTCATCGCCCCCCACGGTGTGTGCATCAACTCCAAGGGCGACATCTTCGTCGGTGAGGTCTCGTGGACCCACACCGGTAGCAGGCTCAACCCGCCCCGCGAGGTACGCTCCCTGCAGAAGCTGACGAAGAAGTAGGAATTAGGCGGGCGGCCCTTCGACAATCTCAGGTAAGCGGGTTGGTTCTCGAGAGGCCTTTATAATATCGCCCCGTTGTCCCTTCCCCGGCGCACCGGGGAGGACTCGGGTGGGGTTTCCCTCTTCGCATCAGACATTCCACACGGAGCAAACACAAACATGGAAGTAAGACTCGGCAGTTTGGTGCGTGACGCCCAGGAAGCCCAGGGAACAACGATTATCATTGACGTGTTCCGGGCCTTCACCACCGCGGCCATCGCCTTTGACCACGGCGCCAAGGAGATTACTTTGGTGGCGGAGCCCGAAGAGGCTTTGGAACTTCACAGGCGGGGCATCGGCGATTTCCTCATGGGCGAGGTTGCAGGCACGCGCCCAGAGGGTTTCAATTTCGGAAATTCCCCCTATGAGATATCTCAGGTCGACCTAACAGACAAGACCTTGATCCAGTCCACCAGGGCCGGCACGGTGGGGGTTGCAGCGGCCGTGAACGCCTCGGAGATCTACTTGGGGTCTTTCGTGGTGGCCCAAGCGACGGTGGCTGCCATCAAGGCTAATAGGGCGGACCTCGTCTCGATCATCGCCATGGGAGACCAGGGTGTGGACCGCTCCGACGAGGACGAGCACTGCGGGATCTATCTACGGAACATCATGGAAGACCGCGAGCCCGACTTCGATGCCGTTAAGACGCTGATCATGGCCGGCGGGGCAACCCGGAAATTCTTTGACCCCGTCCAACCCCAGTTCCATCCCGAAGATGTGGCACTGGCGTTGGAAATCGACCGCTACGACTTTGCGATGAAAATCAGCCGCGAAGACGGCCTGCTAGTCGCCCGCAAGCACGGGGCCTAGACCTTCGCTGGGAACCGGTCCAGCTTCAGGTGCTCGGCACCGATAACGTCCACCGCTCCTTGGTCGATCATCTCAAACAGGGCATGGGCCATGCCGGTGCTCCAGAGGATGCCCTTGCGGCCCGCACCAGTGGAGACGTAGAGGTTTTCCCAGCCAGTCACTTTGTCCACGATAGGCAAGCCGTCGGCCGATAATGGACGCAGGCAAGCGGTCTGCTGCAACAGTTCGGCGTCGGTCATGCCCGGAATCATCTTCAAGAAATCGGCCATGATGCTATCGCGGGCCGCAGAGTTGAGGCTATCGTCAAAGCCTGTTTCTTCTTCGGTCGTCCCAGCCCAGATGAGGCCGTCCGACTTGGTCGCCACATAGCTGTGGGCGTAATTCACGGCCATTTTCAGGGGGTCGTGCAAGGTCCGCAGCCTTAGGATCTGTCCTTTCAGCGGAGTAACCGGAATATCCACCCCACACCACTCCGATGCCAGTCCGGTCCACGGGCCCATGGCTAGTACGACGATTCCGGCATCGATGGTTCCGCTCTCAAGTGTTACTCCGGTTACCCGGTCGCCGTCGCTAATCAGACCGATAGCCCGCCGCTGTAGCATCTCCACGCCGTAGCGTTCGGCGGCCCGCATGGCGGCAAGGATGAAACGGTATGGCTCCAGGGCGCCCGGGCTCCGCTGGTAAAGCGCTCCCGTAATCTCTCCGCTTACCTGGGGTTCCAATCTCCTGGCTTCGGCGTTGTTGACCCACTCGACAGTGAAACCACCAACGTCCTTCATCCATTCAATCTGGTCTTTCAAAACTTTGGTCTCTTCGTTGTTGAACGCCAAGTTTAGCCGGTCCCGCAACTCGAATCCCACGTCGATTCCCGTGGTTTCGTGGAGCTCTCGGGCCAGACTCCGGTGACGGACAAAGCACCACAGGCTGAAATCTAGCAGCGGTTCAGGCAGCCCAATCCCGGTCAGGGGGTCCAATCCGCCGAAGGCAAACCCCGAGGCATGGCTACCCAGTGAGTCTGCTTCTAAAATCGTAACTTTGTAGCCACGGCGGCCCAGCAGATACCCGCTGAGGCATGCAACGATTCCTCCGCCGACGATCACCACATCGCGTGAACCAGTGGTCAATTTATTTCTCTCTCTTTTTCCGAGGGCTTTTAGCGAGACCCAAGAAGGTTATGTCAGTCACCGAACTTATCACAGGCGCTGACGCCAGGTTACAGACCTTTGAACCAGACTTCAAATTGATCCAGGTGAGCAACGTCGCCGTTGATGCTCAACCTGCCTAGGTGGATTCCGTCGGCGGCGGTCAGCCTTCCGTAGGTGAACAGCAAAAACTGCTCCCCGGTGGCAGACAAAGAAAAATCTGCTTCGGTAACTTCTCCAGAAATCATATCGAATCCATCTCCGGTCACGGTCAGACGATAATTCTGGGAGTCCACATTGAAGCCGTAAACCACCGCCTTGGGCAGTTTGGCCGAGGAACGAAAGCACATTCCTAGCCACCTGGGAGTCATGTCCAACAAAATGGGGACGGAATCGGGGTAGAGGCTGGGGATGGTCTCGGTAGCCGAGCGTATGTCCCAGTCGTGGATAGCCAACTCTTGGATGCGCAGTTCCACGTACGCCGCCCCCGTCATGGCGCCCCGGCGGACGTGCCAGGCTAAAGTGTCCCATGAGACTTCACCAAACCGGTCGAACTCGTGGTGGAGTTTCTCGTAGCTGGCGTCAAAGGACTCCAAGAAGTGGCCCGCCAATTCGTTGCTCCGGTCGATGTCACGCTGGGCGTTGGTGGCGGATAGCTCCGACGCCTGCGGGGGG
>Ga0209019_1000094_pt1 | contig 38826 bp, 42 predicted proteins | sample METZYME_3_300m_FD_187549 | JGI IMG/M metagenome (GOLD analysis project Ga0209019, IMG submission 187549) | Marine microbial communities from oxygen minimum zone in mesopelagic equatorial Pacific - METZYME_3_300m (SPAdes) (version 2) | ecosystem: Environmental > Aquatic > Marine > Oceanic... | reverse complement strand
AGCCCTTCGTTTCCTTTGGCGAGTCTGACGATTCGCCTAGCGATCGGACTCAACGATTGTTGGAGGCTTTCCAGCACGCCGGTGTCACGGCCAATATTCCCGACAACGTATACGCGGCGCTGTGGGGGAAACTGGCGTTTATGGCCGCCAACAGCGGGGTGGGCGCCATAACTCGTGTGCCGGTAGGTCAATGGCGCAGCGTGGCTGGGTCGTGGGAGATGGCCCAGCAGGTGGTTAAGGAAGTATTAGTCGTAGCTCACGCTAAAGGCATCAACATGCCCGTTGATGCTCTTCCCGCGACCATAGCTAGGCTGGAATCGTCGCCTCCCAGCGGGACTTCGTCCATGCAGCGGGATCTGATGGGGGGAAGGCCGTCCGAGTTGGAAGTCCAAAATGGGGGCGTAGTGCGGTTGGGACTGGAAGCCGGCGTGCCCACTCCGGTGAACTCTTTCATCTACGACAGCCTGCTCCCGCAAGAGATGAAGGCGCGGGGCGAATTCCACGCCGCGGAAGATTAGTGATCCATGGCAATAACCGTCACATTGGCTTTCTCGGTAGTGCCCGAGCGGGTTGAGGAGTTCAAAACTTTACTCAAGGAACTGTTGCCTGACACCAGGGCCTACGATGGCTGCCAGAGCGTTGACGTGTACCAGGACCAAGATGATCCTGGGCTCATCTATCTGGTGGAAGACTGGGAATCCAAGGCGCATCAACAGCGATACCAGGCTTGGCGGGACGAAACGGGCATCGCCGAGACAGTGGGACCGTTCTTAGCTGGTGAGCCAAGATTCAATTACTTCGAACAACAGGATATCTAGAGGTCATAAACCGGGAGGGCCACAGACTCGTAAAAAAGACCCCGATTCATAATTTGGGGCCCCTTTTATTGCCAGTGCCAGTCCCGAGGCGGCATCTCGTGCGATGGAAGGACGCGTATCCGCAGCGCGGGAATCATGAAAGCCCGGTCGCAACTACGGCATCGCCATCTGCCGAACGGGTGAAAGCCTTCTGTGCGGGCAATCTCGGTGCTCCGGCACCTGGCGCACGCCTTCACTTCATAAGGGACTTCGTTGACAGTTTCCTCGGGGTTTTCGTCCGGTTGAGAGGCTGTGCTCATGTTCGCTGCTCTCGTTTTCCTGACTCTACGGAAGAGGCATGGATATGCTGACAGAGGGCATCGGGAATCGGGTCTTGTGGCCTTCTCCAGTCAAATCCTCCCACAGCCGCAGGTCGTTTGGGCCAAAGCTGTGGATAGTGCCGTCGCCCATCTGGATATCGATCTGCCCGCTGAGCATGCTCATCCAGCGACGGCGGGGAGCGGGGTGGAACTCTGAGAACTCCGTGGGCTCGTTGATCTGGATAGCGCAGCCAGTACAGGTCTTAAGAGACTCCAGGATGGGGTCACCGATCTGAAGTTCTTCCATGACGCTTTTGCCGTCGTCCCCGGTGTACATCCGGAAGATGCCCATACTTAAGTTCTCCTAACTTTATCGTGTGAGTCGCGATTCCGCGCCTATGGTAACTTATCGTGCTCATTTGGTCGATTGTAGTTGATCGGGTTCGCGGTAACTTCAGTCCGTCTGCCGGAAATGGTCGCGTTGGGTCTTGCCGGTATAGGCAGTGCGGAAGCGACCGCGGCGTTGGAGTTCAGGCACAATCAGGTCTACGAACTCTTCGATGGCGCCTGGGCAATAGATGGGCGTAAGCATGAACCCGTCGCCGCCGGCCTTATCGAAGAACGCCTCCAATTGGTCAGCGACACTCTGCGGCGTGCCCACGAATTGAGGCAGGCCCACGCTCTCGCCGTGGCGTTGGGCAACTTCACTGACGGTCATCGACTCCCCGTTCTCTTTCTGGTAGACCCGGCGAGAGCGTTGGAGTTCGGGCTCGTCCCTACTCATCATGTAGTCGTCGGGCGACAGCTTGGAGAGGTCGAAATTGAGGTGGCCCGACAGGATTGCCATGCCGCCCTCCAGCGGCACCAGGCTGTTGTGCTCTTCCTGCTTTTCCAACGCCTCCGCCTCGCTGGAGCCGATGACCGGCTGAGCGCCGAAAAGGATGGCGCAGTGGTCTGGGTCCCGTCCTAGTTCGGCTACTTTATTCTTGACTTCGGCATAGTATGCGGCCGCATCAGTTGCGCGGGGGTAAATCGCAAAAACAGCGTCAGCGTATTTCGCGGCCAGTTCGATGCCTTTTGGCGACCTCCCAGCCTGGATCAAGGCCGGGCCGTTCTGCGGTGAGCGGACCACGTTCAAAGGACCACGTGAACTATAGAATTTGCCTTCGTATTCGATCCGCCGGACCTTTGACGCATCGGTGAAGACCGCGTTCTCCCGGTCCATCACCACGGCGTCTTCGTCCCAGCTATTCCACAGTTCCTGGCAGACTTCGATGAACTCGTGGGCTTTCTCATAGCGCAGTTCGGGTGGGTCGAGGCTTGCCTGGCCATAGTTGGAGGCTTGGTTCTGGTTAAGCGATGTGACCACGTTCCAGGCTGCCCGCCCGCCGGTCAGATGGTCCAACGTGGCCCAGAGACGGGCTGCGTAAAAGGGGTGTTGGTAGCTGGTGGAGAACGTAGCCCCTAGCCCAACGTGGTTGGTCACGGCGGCCATCATAGTGAGCAACGGGATGGGATCGTGCTCCGGGGCCTGTGTTGCGTAACGCAGCGCTGGCTCTAAGGATCCCTTGAAGGAGTCTGAGATATAGTTCAAGTCGGCGAAGAACACGGTGTCGAAAAGTCCGCGCTCGCAGACCTGGGCTATATGTTGGTAGAGTTTGGGGTCCCGCCAACTGTCGTCAGGCCAATCAGTCCGAGGATGACGCCACATCGCCAGGCTGTGGTACGTTGGCCCGTGCACCAGAAACTGGGCGAGGTGGAACTTCTTTTTTTGGGTATTCACTCTGGCGCACTTAGCTCAAAGCTCGGATGGGGTCTCGAAGTGGAAAATCGAGTGACGAAGAAAGGACGATTGCGGCCGACCAGTGACTAACGAGACTGGATTTCAGCTCTCAATATCGAAAAATGGAGCCGGTGATAGGAATTGAACCCACGACCTGCTGTTTACAAAACAGCTGCTCTACCACTGAGCTACACCGGCCCGGAAGCGGTATCTCGGCCTTTATCGTACCTGAAAAATGGAGCCGGTGATGGGAATCGAACCCGCGACCTGCTGTTTACGAAACTCAAGCCCGACGTGCCAGCAGGTACGTCTACTCGACTCCAGTTGATATTTCACGCCTAGTTTACCTTGTACTGTCTGTCTAGCCAAGTTGCATTGACTGGAGTTGGTGGGCATCGGTGAAATGCCTATCCCGACGCTGGCCGGTCTAGAAATTGTTCGACAGCCAACGCCGCTTCCTCTTGCCGACATAGAATTTCTAATTCTCTTTAAGAGGCTCTTCCTTCATTCCGGTCTGATATACTCGTCCTCCCCAAGGCTCAGGAAGGTGTGAGATGAGTACGAACGGCGTGAGTAAGGTGATTGGAACTCCTGTCAAGCGAAGGGAAGACCGCCGCTTGATTACGGGCGCTGGCAAGTACACTGCAGACGTTCAGCTCAACAACATGCTATTCATGGCAGTCCTGCGCAGTCCTCACCCTAGCGCTCGCATCCTTAATTTGGACCTCGACATTAGCCGCGCCGCTCCCGGTGTAGTGGCTGTGTTAGGCGGGAAAGACATTAACTCGAAATGCCAGGGTGAGTTCCCCTTGAGCGGCGTCCAACCACATATGAAAGCCAAAAGCAGGTTTCCGATGGCAGAAGAAGTGGTGCGGTATGAGGGCGAACCGGTGGCGGTAGTATTGGCCGATAATGCCTACAGCGCCATAGACGCGTTGGAGTTAATCGCCGTTGACTTCGACATACTGCCCGCCGTAGTCGACGTCGAGGCTGCCTTGGAAGACGGATCACCCTTGGTTCACGAGGAACTGGGTACTAATCTGTGCGTCCACTCGATGAAGTCGGCCGGAGACCCGAACCGGGCATTCGAGGACGCGCACGGTGTGGTCTCACTTCGGTTGGAACAACCGCGGTTGGTGCCCAACCCGATGGAACCAAGGGCAGTGGTGGCCAGCTACGAGAACGGCACCGGCGATCTGACCCTGTGGCTATCGACTCAGGCCCCACACCAAGAGCGGGGTTTTGTCGCCGGCATACTGGGGTTTCCCGAGCACAAGCTGCGAGTGATTTCGGTGGACGTGGGGGGCGGGTTCGGCTGCAAGATCGATACCTACCCGGAAACGGTCATAGCGGCGATTTTAACCATAGATCTAACGCGCCCTGTGAAGTGGGTAGAAGAGCGGCAAGAGGAATTCACTTCGACCATCCACGGCCGGGGCGAGATCCAATATGTCCAGGCGGCTTACGCCGCTGATGGAGTTTTGCTCGGAATGCGGCTAGATTTCTACACCGATTTGGGAGCGTACTGTTTCGGCGGGACACACGCCGTCGCCGATATACTCACTCCGTCGGGCGCGTCAGGGGCGTACCAGGTGGAACACCTGGAGTGGAATACCAACGGCGTCTATACCAATAAGATGTCGGTAGGGCCATACCGGGGCTACGGGCAGCATGCCACTGCCTATGCCGTGGAGAGGGTCATGGATCGCATCGCCGCCGAAGTGGGTTTGGACCCGGCTGAGGTGAGACGACGCAACTTCATTCCAGACGGGTCATTCCCGTATCGTACGGTCACCGGCCGGGAGCACGACAGTGGGGCATACAGTGAAACGTTGGATCGCGCTTTGACGCTTGCTGGATATCAGCAATTACGGCAGGAGCAGCACCAGCACCAGGAAGGAGGCCTCATGGGGATAGGCCTTGCTACCACGGTGGATGCATCTGGGTTTGGTCCCTCCAGCGCTCTCAGCGTCCGTCCTGGCTATGAGAGCGCGACTGTACGCGTTGGCCCTACTGGTGGAGTGACCGTGCTTACTGGGTCATCCCCTCATGGGCAAGGACACGAAACAACCTTCGCCCAGATAGCCTCTGATGAGCTGGGAGTCCCGTTGGACGACATCAAGGTTTTATACGGGGACACACACTTGGTACCCCATGGGACAGGTACCCGCGCCAGCCGCTCGTTAGTGGTCGGCGGCTCAGCAGTGGTCAAGGCCAGTCGACAAGTCGTAGAGAAAGCCACCGGCCTAGCTGCGGCCTTGCTGAACACGGACGCTGAGCATGTGGAACTCCAAAACGGGATATTTGTCTGCCAAGACATCCCGGATCGCCAAGTTACATGGCTGGAAGTGGCCAGCGTGGCCTACGGGTCACAGCCACCGCCTAATGGCATTGAGAGGGGGCTGGAAGTTAGTACTTTTTGGGAGCCGACCGGCTACACCTACCCGTTCACCGCGGCTCTGGCGGTGGTGCGAATCAATCGGGATACCGGCTTAGTGATGCTGGACAAGTTCGTCTCGGTGAACGACTGCGGTACAGTGATCAACCCGATGGTGGTCCTCGGCCAAATCCACGGCGGACTGGCACAAGGGATAGGGGCAGCGTTGCTCGAAGAGGCGGTTTGGAGCGAAAGCGGTCAACTGCTCACCGGTAGTTTCATGGACTACGCGATGCCTTTGGCCATCCACCTTCCGAACTTCACCGTGGAGCTGGTGGAAACGCCCAGCCCTCATAATTTTCTCGGTGTCAAAGGTATCGGGGAGTCGCCGACAATTGTCGCAGTGCCCGCAGTGGTGAATGCCGTGGTAGACGCGCTAGCCCACCTGGGTGTCTCACACCTGGACATCCCGCTCACTCCGGAAAAGGTCTGGAAAGCCATCAACAGCGGACTAGAAGCAAGAGGTTAATTTTAATTACCTCCACCACCATCGTCCTACTTGGGCCAATTTCCGTGACGGAGTGGTACTAGGATCGCGTTAGAAGGTATCAACGTGTAGGTGTGGCTCTGGCGACAATCGTCCCAATAATCCGTCTAGACTACTGGTATGGTGCAAGATAGTCTCTGTCATAACACCAAAATCATATTACGGGATTCCCTCGCTAATTACGCCCCTACCCTCTAAGTACCCCACCCCTGGTGCCTTCCTGATGGGGTATCGCTGAAACAAGAAAAGCCCCCTCATTCGAGGGGGCTTCTTTCATCTTTGGCGCCGGGCAAAAAAGAGCGCCTTAAGTTTGTCTGGGGCCTCCGGTTACAGTGTGGTCAACGTATCAAAGTCCACTAACCCCATGTTCTTATCGGGAAGCGGAGGAAGTGAGTTTCTTGTAAGAGTGGCCAATACCAGTAGGCAATTAGATCCAGAGCAGACGATGTTGTACTTGGGGAATAGCGGCTCCTATAGATATTTTCTGCTATTTCATTAAAGAATTGCGTCAACCCAAAATCTCTACGCATCCGCAACTCAACATCTGGCCCAAATTGATTCCAGATGCACCAGCGAGTAATCTGTTGCTCGTTAAGGCTAAAGTAAAAGTTCTGAGCATAGGGAGTCCCAGTTTGGAATTTGAGTTAAAAGCGACCACCGAAGCAGGCAAACAGATGGTTGAGTTGGCGGAGAAGCATGCTACGGACTTCGCATTGACCGCGGCTGAAAACGACCGCAAGGGAACATTCCCCGTTGAAAACATCCGGGCCTTGCGAAAGAGCGGGTTCGCTGCCGCAGGAGTACCGGAGGAATTTGGCGGGATGGGGGTTACTTCTATCCACGACTGGATCGTGGCCATGAACCGACTGGGCCGGGCCGACGCCTCAACACCACTCGCGTTTACCATGCACATGTCCCGGACTCTCGCGACCGTTCGGGCCTGGCGAAACGCCATAGCCTCGGGCAGCGAACATGTCCGGGTGAGGTCCGAGGAGATATTAAAAAAGATCGGAGCGGGTCAACTGATCATCACTGTCGCCAATTCGGAGCGAGGGGCCAACCTCCTCACCTCGCGGACGTTGGCGACCAAGGTGGACGGCGGTTGGCTGTTCAATGGCGCCAAAATCTTCGCCACCGGCTCTCCTGCCGCCGATATGCTGTCCGTGCGCGCGCAGTATGAAAACGAAGCTGGAGAGCGTCGCTTGGGAGCTGCCCTCGTGCCTGTAGACCGACCGGGAGTGGAGATAATGGACAACTGGGACGGCCTGGGCATGAGGGCATCGGGCAGTCATGACGTGGTATTCACGGATTACTTCGTCACCGACGAGGAGTTCGACGACATCGGCGAGTTCGGAAAATACAATGCGCCCTTTCTGGCTGTGGCCTCAAGCGCGAGTCTAGGACTGTCATCGATATTCGTTGGGATAGCCGAGTCGGCCCATGAGATAGCGTTAAACGCCATCAAAGACAAGGAAGGCGGGGCGCGGTACGCCATGAACCAGGTCAGCGTCGCCGAGAACGAGATAGACCTGGCGGCGGTGCGAGCCGTCCTGGACAGAGCATCCTTGTCGTTCGATGACTTCTATCAGACTGCCGGCCCGGTTGAAGGCGCGTCTGAGATAGACAACTCACCTGAGACAGCATTAAAGCTCATCAAGAACGCAGCCGTTGCCAAGAAGCTCTCGATGGAATTATCAGTTTCGATAGTGGACCGCGCTGTAACTCTATACGGTGGCGGGGCCTACGTGGCTGATAGCCCCTTAGCCAGGCTTTACCGGGATGTTAGGGCCGGTCCATTCATGCAGCCTTGGGCGCGCAATCAGGCGATAGAATTTATCGGCAAGGTCGCCCTGGGGCTCGACCCCAACGACGAGTAACCCGAATTGCAAAACCGGCTCGGAAGGAGCGATGGCAGTCCCACCCTTGTGCCGTCGGATTCTTCTTCGACAACACCGAACTCAGCCTGGAACTTTGGAATATAATTGCGGGATGCGCCACGAATTTGCGGGCCGTGGCATAAGGAGGAGAACACCGATGGCGACCATCTATCGAGCCGAGCATATTGGCAGCTTGTTACGGCCCCAAGAATTACTCGAAGCGCGAGAGTCTCATCAACAGGGTAAAAAGACCTCTGAGGAGCTCAGAGAGTTCGAAGATAAATACATCCTCGAAGCTTTGGAATTGCAAAAGCAGGTCGGCGTAAGTGTTTACAGTGATGGTGAATACCGGAGAGCGTGGTTTGCTGGTGCATTCGAAGAGTCAGCTGAAGGTTTCGTGATCGACCCCGATGCCCCGGCGGACTCTAGGTGGCAAGGCCAGGGCCGGGATCAGGCAAATGCCACGGCTGCTGATCTATCACTTACCAAACGGGCGGTTGGGGCCCGATTGAGGCAGATCCGCCGACTCACCGCCCACGAGTCAATTTTCCTCAAAGAACACTCCCCTGGACCCTTCAAAGTGACCTTGCCAGGCGTAATGACTAGGGCGATCGTCTGGTACAAGCCGGGGCTGACCGACGAGTTCTACCCAACGCGGGCTGACTTGGTTCAGGATATGGTCGGAATGGTGCAAAGAGAAGTTCAGGCATTAGTCTCCGAGGGCGTTTCTTATATTCAACTAGATTCTTTGGACTATGTAATCAGGTTGGCTAACCCTCAGACCCGCGAGCGGATGAAGCAAGCGGGGGAAGACCCTGAGAAAGAACTAGAAGCAACCATCGCCGCCGACAATGATTCACTGAACGATGTAAGAAGCACTGGTGTCACGGTGGCCCTCCACATGTGCAGAGGCAATAATCGCAGTGCTTGGATTGCTGAGGGGAGCTACGAAGCCGCAGCCGAAAAGGCGTTCAACACCTTACAGGTAGATCGGTTCTTATTGGAGTACGATACGATGCGGGCGGGCGGGTTCGAACCCTTGCGTTTCATGCCAAAAGACAAAACAGTTGTCCTTGGATTGATCAGCAGCAAAGACCCGATTCTAGAGCCTGTGGACCGAATACTACAAAGGATAGATGAGGCTGCGAAGTACATCTCGATTGACAATCTCGCAATCAGTCCGCAATGCGGGTTTGCCTCGACGTCCCCAGGCAACCTTTTGAGCTGGGATGATCAGAGGAAGAAGTTGGAGTTGGTGGTAGAGGTGGCCAGAAAAGTTTGGGGGTAGGAGGCCACTTTCAGGCAAATTTCAGGGGGAACATACAGGTCCGTTTCGACACCTATTTAGATGGTTTCAATAACTTCTCAACTGCAACGGCTGCTTCCTCCTGCATTCCTAGCAAAACATGTGAGTAGGTATCCATCGTCACGGCAATCGTGCTGTGACCGAGGCGTTCTCTCACCACTTTTGGATTGACGCTGGCGGTCAACGGAAGCGTGGCGTGGGCATGGCGGTTCCGAATCGCATGGCGGTAGTCTACACGGTTAACTAAATGTGTAAAATATCGCCCATATGCCTATGACTCTCAAACGCTCCCCTGGGCTAATCTTCGGCCTGATGGGGTTGGCCAACCTATCCATTCTGGCGGCATTTATCTGGTTGTCTGGGCCAGACTGGCTTTTTTACTGTGGCGTCTAATCATCGAAGCCTGAAATCCCGGCAATGACCGTCCCTAGCTGCCGATACCCATACCCTCTAAGTACCCCGACCCCTAGGCTTCCCGATGGGGGGCCGCTGAAACAAGAGAAGCCCCCTCGTTTGAGGGGGCTTTGTTATCTTTGAACAACCACCAGCATAGTATGGTTTCTGTGAAGCAAGCTCTAGCCTAGTCGGCATTCGAGCACATATCCAAGGTGTAGAATCACTTATTCTCTAATCGATATGATTCGGCAGAACGGAACTGCCAGACCAATTCTCCTTGTCTTACATGCGGTTCTTCAGTCATGTATTCAGCCATGCCGGCAAGCGCTTTCTGTGCCACTGCCATCCCTGCTTGCGCGTTGGCTTCATTGTCGTAACTCGCCGCTGCAATAATTGCTGGTTTGCCTTCGATACTGCCCTCTCTGAGTCGACCTATACGTATCCGACTTAACCCGGCCACGCCGTCAAATGCTGAAGCCAAGTTATCATCCATATAACTCTGGATTACATCCCATTTGGAATCGTCAAAGCAGACGCGAATAAAGCGCATGTACCCCATATCACTAATTGGTGTGTCTCCGTCCACTATTCCAACCACTTCGCCGCTCCTGACCAAAGGTTGGCCGGTCATATATTGACCGATATCAGCAAAGATTGACCTGTGGGCATCATTAGCCGCGTCCAAATCTTCCATGCTGCTGTAGCTGGACACTACCATCAGACGGTTTTCCTGAATCCTTACTGCACGAGCCCCTATCAACCCGGATATAGCAGCCAGTCTGTTATTGTCCAGGTTATTGACGTCTGACAGCATCGCTTCATATTTGTTTGCATCGAAATCAAAGGCTGTGAATCGCATGCTGGCTGTCATTATGTCCCTCCAAGGTAGAGTTGGGTTAGGGTCAGAGGCTATACTAAGCACCAGTGCGTAAATTGTCTAACCTCCTTCACTGAAACAAGAAAAGCCCCCTCAATCGAGGGGGCTTCTTTCATCTTTGGCGCTAAATCAGGAGGCGTTCTTTGTGTCCGTTACGACCCGTCGTCGACCAAAGGTTCCAATAAATGGCGCATTTGCGGCAACTAATTAGATAGCCGTTCGGATAACTCTACACGCCGAAATTTTGTCGCCCCTCTTTAAGTAAACAACCATCGCTACGCCATTGTTGTCGCCCCTGTTAGCATCGTGATGGATGACGGCTACCTCATCGTTCTCGTAGATTACTTCCAAATTATCTATAGCCATTTCTCCAGAAGAAGTCCAATCCAACGTTTCTTGTTTGCCTATATCACGTATGTTGGACACGAACCTGAAATCGTCGGTGAAGAACTCTCCGATTTTGCTGGAATCTTTATTGGCAAAACCTTCCTGCCATACCTTGTACACTTCGGAAACTGAAACCATTAGTATCCCTCCTACGCTAATAAGTTGGCGGGACTCTACTACAGTGATAACTAATCATCAAACCAACTAGTTTGTAAAATATCGTCACACGCAAGTGTCGTTCACGCGAGGTATGGGCATGGCTATAGTGAATTTTCTCTCAGACATTCGCAACGCAGCAATTGCTAACGCAGTGATTGTCGTCTTTCACGTCTATATCGCTTTCGCGGTCGAAGGAGTAAGTTTCCTTGTCATCGTCCTTCCGATTGGCGGCCTGATTGCTGCAGCATATTTCGTCAAGGGCAAGATTGGAGCCGCTTTACTTGCTATTCCAACACTTGGTTATCTATTCGTTGTACCAAGCATGTTTGAGGCATTAACAACTGGGCAATCGGGTGGCGATGACCACATTGGATGGGGCGTGTACATACTAGTCCCGTTCTGGTTATTCACTATCCTACTAAACATCATGTCTATCGTTGCTGAGGTACGAGGAACTAGCAAATACGCAAAAGGCTAATCATCGAAGCCTGATATACCTGCAATCACCGTCCAAAGTTCCAAACTAAGTTCCACGTTCCCAAAGAAGAACCCGACGGCCCATTCCAAGGGCTTATCCAGCGATAGCACCAGCCCTGCGGCCACCACGCACTCTGACGCCGCCCTGTAACCTTCACGCTCCGGCTGCCGATCCCCCACCGTCACCAGTACCCCACACTGGTGCCTTCTCGATGGGGGTGTCGCTGAAGAAGCTACTGATTAAGAGTTAGTAGGAAATCATGCTCAGGCGTGTTCATAGATATTCTCTAGTCTCAGATTTGTGTCTGAGAGTACATATGAGTACCCTTTAACATGAAAAGAACGAGATCAAATACAAGATCAAATCCGTTAAAACAAGGCGTTCACCCCAGAAGCACTTGGAGGAAAGGTAAAAGTGAAGTACGACACAGTGATTGTTGGAGCGGGGTCAGCAGGCTCCATAGTGGCCGCCAGACTCAGCGAAGACCCGGATCATTCCGTGTTGTTGCTGGAAGCTGGGCCCGACTACCCCGACTTCGAGCACTTGCCCGATGAAGTAAAGTTCGGGTACGCCACCGCTACTGACATCATGACCAGTGACCATAACTGGCAATTTCTTGGCAAGGCAAGTGATACCGCGCCACCGATGCTGGTGCCTAGAGGTAGGGTTACCGGAGGTTCCAGCGCCATCAACGGCCAAGTTTTCTTAAGAGGCGTGCCGGAGGATTATGACTCTTGGGCCGCCATGGGCAACGACGAATGGGCGTTCCCCAACCTGATTCAGTATTTCCGCAAGGTTGAGGCGGACCCAGACTTTCCAGACGACGATTTCCATAGTTCGGAGGGGGCAATCATCGTCCGGCGGTTCAAACCAGACGAAATGAGGCCGGACCAAACCGCATTCTACGAGGCCTGCAGGGAGGCTGGATTTGCGGACAGCCCTGACCACAATGCACCTGATGCCAGCGGCGTGGGGCCGGTGCCAATGAATAACCCCAACGGGATCCGATTCAGCACGGCCTTGGGTTACTTGAACCCGGCACGTCATCGCTTGAACCTGACCATCAGACCAAACTGTGTAACCCGTAAGATCATCTTCGAAGGCAAGCGGGCCGTGGGCGTGGAAGTGGAGAGCGGAGGTGAACGATTTACCGTTGATGCCGGAGAGGTTATCTTGAGCTCCGGGGCCATCGGCTCTCCGCATATCATGTTGCTTTCAGGCGTCGGACCGGCAGACAATCTCGGGGAGATTGGAATACCGGTGATTCACGAATTGCCCGGCGTGGGACAGAACCTCCGCGATCATCCCATGGTGTTTACCACCTGGCAGACCAAACCGGACTACCCTCTTGACGGCTTTGCTCCCAGGGTCCAGACGATTCTTCGGTGGACTGCGGAAGGGTCAGACGTGCGTAACGACCTCTTGATTTTCATGCAGTCCTATGCGACTGATCGAAACTATCGAGGCGTAGGGGACGTGCCTCCATTGGGCATAAGGATGTTGGCTTCTCTGGAGTTGCAACTTAGCGCTGGAGAGTTGCGCCTCACATCCAGCGACCCCGATGAACAACCGTCTTTGGACTACAGGTATCTCCAATACGACGAAGATCTGAGGCGAATGAGAGAGGCTGTGCGGCTATGTGTGTCTCTTGGCCAGCATGAAAAGTTCACTGACATCATCGAATCCCGGATAGAGCCGACAGATGATGAACTGTCTTCCGACGAGAAATTGGACGCCTATATGCTGCGCGAGGCAACCACCGGCCAGCACATCTCAGGAACCTGCAAGATGGGACCGGGCTCAGACAAAATGGCAGTTGTGGACCAATATGGCAGGGTCCACGGGATGGAAAATCTGAGAATTGTCGACGCGTCGATAATGCCAGACTGCATCCGAGCCAACACCAACGTGACCACAATGATGATCGCGGAGCGGGTATCAGACTTCATCCGGGAAGGCAAATAACAAGGGAGAAGTACATGCCTGAGAAAATCGACCTGTTCGAGGTTATCGACACCCAAAGGGGTATTCGATATTTCAAGCCTGATCCGGTCCCTGACGAACTCATCAACCGGTTGCTGGAGGCCGCCGTCAAGGCGCCATCGGGTGGAGCGAAACAAGGATGGAGCTTCATCGTCATTCGAGACCCGGAGACCAGGCGTAAGATCGGAGACCTTTACCGAGCAGGGTCTAGGTTTGAGATCGGGACTGACCTCACAGCACAGGTCCGGCGGGCCTACGGCGGCGCCCAACATCTGGAGGACCACATAGAGGAAGTTCCTGTGTTGATCCTAGCCTGCATCCAGGCTGACCCAGGTACAACACCTTCGGCTGCCTCCATCTTTCCCGCCGTCCAAAACATTCTTCTGGCGGCGCGTGGACTCGGGCTGGGCAGCGTCTTGACCACCCGTCAAACGCGCTTTGAAAAAGAGATCAAACAACTGCTCAGTATCCCTGATGACGTGACGACTATGGCCCTATTACCGATTGGATTCCCAGCCGATGGGACCCGCTACGGGCCAACTAGGCGCAAGCCTTTGGAAGAAGTCGCTTTTGTTGAACGTTGGGGGGAAAGCTGGCAGCTTGGCTCTCCGGGCTATACTAGCAATATATGAATAGGGGAAGTTGGACGCTGGGGATGTTTACGACGTAGGCAAAGGTCCAATGTGGGTGCTGATAACCGAGTTTTAGGCATCGTCTCCCCGAATTTGCGTTAGGTGATTGGAGGGTAATCAATGAATTTCGGGTTCATGTTGCCGTCCCGCGGTCCCCTGTCCCAACCGGAGAACCTATCGGTCATCGCCAAACGCGGTGAAGAGTTGGGCTACAGCTTCATGATGTTCCCCGACCACATCGTGATGCCACGGGACGTTTCTTCAAGATACCCGTATACCAATTCCGGAGTTTTTCCCGGGACCGACACGGGCGAGACCATGGAGCAACTGACCACATTGGCGTTCCTGGCCGGCCAGACGAGCACCATTCGGCTGGTTACCAGCGTGATGGTGGTTCCCCACCGCAGCCCCGTCGCCACCGCAAAAGTGCTCTCAACCCTGGACATCCTCTCCCGGGGCCGGTTGACCGTGGGCGTCGGGACCGGTTGGCTTGAAGAGGAATTTCAGGCGCTGGAGACCAAACCCTTTGCCCAACGGGGGGCGATAACCGACGAATATATCCAGGTGTTCAAAGAGCTTTGGACCAGCGAATCCCCCGAGTTCGACGGAGAGTTTTGCCGGTTCTCCAACATCGATTTCGAGCCCAAGCCGGTCCAGAAACCCCACCCGCCCATCTGGGTCGGCGGCGAAGGACGCCGGGCCATCCGGCGGGCCGCCCGCTTCGGCGATGGCTGGCAACCATTGGGAAACAACAGCACATTTCCCACGGGCACGGCGGAAGAGCTCGCCGTTGGCCTGACGAGGCTGGATGCCGAGTTGGAACGGGCAGGACGCCCCGCCGGAGCCCTGGAGATAACCAGCCGGATGCTGGGCTATGACCTGAAGAAGAATGGTGAAGCGTCAGGTAGCGGACACGCGGCCTTCGCCGGGACCGCCGATGAGATCGCTTCCGAGGTACGCCGGTTTCAGGACCTGGGAGTCTCCAACCTGGTGCCTAGCTTCCACGGCGTCGCCTTGATGGCCGAAAGCCGGGAAGCTATGCTGAACGACATGGAAGACTTGGCCAACGAGGTCATGCCCAAAGTCTAAGGGGCCAGCCAGATACGCAACACCCCGTCATCCCGGCCAACTCCCAGGGTGATACCGCCGCCGAGATCGACCGATGCCAAGTTGGTCGCGGCCTTGCCGCCAACAGGCGTTTGCCAGGCTCCGTCAATCCTATCCTCCGTACGATGCAGAGCCATAAGTTCCACGAGCGATTGATCGAAGACCACCAACTCGGGCTGTGAGGATTCTTGGCAAGCAGGGCTTACTATTCTTTTTTGCCACAGGTCGGACCCACGGTCGATGGAGATGATGTGGCTGATGGCGGGTTATGACTCAGGAAACATATAAAAGCGGTATTCGCGCCACGACTAATCGGTTTAGACCTCAATCTGATGGCCAGGACTCTACCCAAATCTACAGCCAGTTTCGATAGATAACGCTATGAAGTTTGATTCCCTGGATTTTTATCGAGAGCACGCAAGCCGCTATTCAAACCTGTCCCACGAGTTTACTCATTCCCTGTACACAGATAGCTCCCTAACGGGGTTGACTGGAGACATGGACCTTCTGAAGAGAATTGTGAAATTAGCACCAGGCCGCCGTGGGTTAGACGCCGGTTGTGGAGCGGGCGCCAGGGACGTCCATCTACTTAACGCTTGGGGATATCAAGCTTATGGCGTCGATGCGGTGGAAGAGAATGTAAGCTTGGCCAAAAGCCTCCATCCGGAGATCGCCGATTTGATTCAAGTTGTCGACCTCAGGGAACCTCTGCCCTTCGACGACGCTTCCTTTGACTTCGTCACCTGTAATGCTGTTATCCAACACATGGCTCCGCAAACCACGGAGCAGACCACGTTACCTGAACTAGCCAGGGTTCTGGCCCCTGACGGAGTTTTGCAGCTGATGTTCAAAGTGGGGTCTGGAGTGGTTACAGTGGGGGACAAAGCCTACGGTTCGCAAAGTGTGGCAAGAACGTTCCAGCTCTATAGCGAATACCGTTTATTGGAGGTTTTGAAAGAGCTCGGTTGCACTCTCGTAGAGGCAAGTGGAAAGGAGGAGCTAGGCGGATTAATGTATTTCAATGACATTAAACCCATGCGTCATTGTGTCTTTTGGGTCAGGAAGAGTGATTCTTGGTCTGGTTCTACGCGGCCCACAACGACAGGGGCTGGCAGGGCAAAGAGGTAGCGGTTTATAAGACCACAACAAGCGGCCGGTTATTTTTCGCATCATATCGAAGCTCCGATTCCGACGGTTTTCATCTTGGTTCCCTTACTCATAGAATCCTGTAACCGCCAGCCAAAATTCTACGCAGGCGCCGCAGTACAAGCCAACGCCATCAACACGATAAGTGCTAGTAATATGGAAGATAGGTAGCGCATGGCGGTAGTCTACACGGTTAACTAAATGTGTAAAATATCGCCCATACGGACTGGGAATGTAGTATCCGTGAATCACTCACGTATAGGAGGAACCCAATGAATCTCTGTATGGTATCAACGTTTGATTGCACCGTTGACGATTTCAAAGCCTTCGTCAAAGAAATGGAAAGTGATATTAGTAAATTTTGTTCGGAATATGAAATCGCCGAAGTGAACGAGCATAAAGCGGTCACTCTGGCCAATATCACCGACATGGAAGGTTTCCAAGAACTTGTGACTTCACCAGCAGTGGTTGAATGGGACACAGCAAACAACTGCGTTGACGTCATCTATTCACTTGAACAAATGGGGTGAAGTTCACTAATCATCAAACCCTGATATTCCCGATATAACCGTCCAAAGTTCCAGGCTAAGTTCTGTGTTGCCGACGAAGAACCCGACGGCCCATTCCAAAGTCCTGTCCAGCGACTTGGTAACCACGCCCTCTGACCTCGCCCCGTAACCTTCCCGCTCCGGTTGCCAATGCCCATACCCTTAAAGTACCCCATCCGGGTATGGTTCCTTGGTGGGGGTGGTTTTACGCCTGAAAACACGGACCAGAAAAAGTTCGTGGCCAATCCTTGGACATTAGAAGAAAACCAACGACCCTTTATGTCATATAAAGGGTCGTTTTGTGCCTAAGATATGGAGCCGGTGATGGGAATCGAACCCGCGACCTGCTGTTTACGAAACAGCTGCTCTACCACTGAGCTACACCGGCCCTTCGCGCCTATTGTAGCCTATTTTTGAGCCTAAAACAGCCCATTTCGAGGGGATAGTGGACCTGGCCGCAGCTGATGCTAAATCGGTTTGGCCCAGAGGAGGTGCAACGATCCTTGTGCCGTCTCAGGAGTTACGCCACATATATGGGCCAATTCCGTTTAAGAGGGCATAAGATATCGCCTTAGGCTGTGATCGCCTGTTTCCAACATATTCATTGCTGCAATCGCAATAATCTTGTTACCTAGCGAAATATTTGAAGGAGTGGTTTTATCTTCGTAATTCCCTAGCATAGGAGTGCTCTCGTTAATTATAGATGCCAATTCAACTGAACCACTTTAGAAAGGATTGTCCTGGCGAGCACGCCCATGCCACGATACTTCTGGAGCGAGGCGTCAATCCGAAAGTTGTATCGGAACGCCTCGGCCATGCCAGCGTTGCAACAACTCCTTGCGTTGCTCGGCAAGAACTCCACTTTATTAAACGCATCCAACCAATCACAATCCTTGGAGATTCCAGGGGATGTCCCAACTGACGTACGCTGGACGTTAGACCCAATGGAAACGTTTTGGGGTGAAATTTCGGACAGCGCGAGAGAGTTAATGACCCATTGTGCTGTCGAGAGCTTTGCTTGATGACGGCTCATACGTCTGTTGTGTGTGCTGGGAGCCGAGTATGTATGATTCAAGGGATAAAGCAAATACAATATGCGTAGACTATCAACTTCGGCGAAATAACACTGGGACTTCTATGGGGACGTTGGTGGACTCGTTTGATTGGAACGCCCAATTGGTGGGAGCGCGATTAGCCAATATAAGTCGTACTTTGTCAGACCCTAAATACACAGGTTTGCCGTACCCCATTCAACGAACAATAAACCGCCATAACCCCGATGGAAAATCTCATGAAGAGCGCACCACAGCACTCAATTTAGTGTCAGATAGTCGGATGGAATATGTATTTATCCAGTATTTGATAACTCGAGGTTATCTGCCTCATCCCGATGACTTGCCAGGAGGCCTTAATGGACCGCCGTTCTAAGATTCAACCACACTATTAACCTGATTTTAAACGACAGATGCAACGGGACTTGGCAGAACGCGAAGGTATCTTCGCTGATCCGGCATCTGCGGCAGCCTCTGCCGGACTCGAAATTTTAACCAACAGTGGCGTCGTCCACTGAGGTGATAACGTTCTTGTTCCGGTGACCAGGTTCGGTCTCAAAGACGAGCCCGGATTTCGGCCTAAAGGAGTGAATATGAAGTTGCAAATAATGTCCCCTGCCGCTGACAGGGTTGATTACAAGGTCCCGCCGGCTCCACGCCTATCGGGACTAGAAGGCAAGACCATCGGCCTCTACAACAATATGACCGGCGGCGCGGACATCGCCGTAGACCGAGTGGCCGAGCATATCGGCAAGCGATTCCCCGGAGTTAAGTTCGAGCGGTACGGCGGGGATCTCAGGTCCGGCCGCCCGTCCTTGAGCCGCGGTACTCACATAGATGAAGAAGAAGCTTCCCTTATAGCGATGGAAGTCGACGCCATGATTGGGGCGACTGCCCATTGAGGAGGCTGCACGTCGTGGCTTGCCCACGACATGGTGGCAGTCGAGAAAGCCGGCGTCCCAGCCGTAGCCATCGCCGCTAGAAGTTTTGCCAGAGCGTGGCAGTCGTGCGTGGATGGATGGGGCCAACCCAGTGCGTCGTTCGTCACTATCCCTCACGCCACCACCGGACAACAGGCCGGATTCATCCATAGGATGGTCGACGAACAGATAGACGAAATCATCCAGCGTCTCACCGAGATCCCAGCTTCCGCGGCAACTGCCAGAGGTTCAAGAAACGGAAGCAATAGCACCGAACTGTTCGACATCGAGATGGATGAAACCCCGGAAGGGCTCGATGCGGTGAACCGCTTCCTGGCCGACCGAGACTGGTCAGACGGCATTCCGGTGATTCCTCCCACACCTGCGGCGGTCGAACGCATGATGAAGGCCACGAAGCGGCCACCTCAAGACGTGCTCATGGTGATGGAACCGGGTTTCGGTCTGGGCACAGTGGAGAAGATAGCCATCAACGCCGTCATGGCGGGCTGTCGCCCGGAGCAGTTCCCGGTACTCTTGGCGGCCATCGATTGTCTGGCGAAACCTGAGATGAACCACAGGGACATGCAGGTCTCCGGACATACTGAAGCGCCCATAATCCTGGTTAACGGCCCAATCGCCAAGAAGGCCGGTATAAACTTCGGCACTACCGCCATGGGCCCCGGCGTCATCAACAGCGCCAACACGGCTATCGGCCGGGCCCTGCGGCTGTGCCTGATCAACATCGGCTACTGCAACGCTGGCGCCGGCGACCCTAATTTCGTGGGACTACCTACCAAATTCGGCATGTGCATCGCAGAAAATGAAGAGGTCAGCCCCTGGCAGCCCTACCACATGGACCTGGGGTACAAGAGGGAAGATAGCACGGTAACTGTGGTGACGGTTACCGGCCCAACTACCATAATTGACCCTAGATCAAAGACCCATGAAGACACTCTCAACAACATCGGTTCGATGATGTTCTACCCCAACGCCGGCGGCGGCAATTGGCTCAAAGGTTGGGATTCGGCCCAGATTGGCCACACCAACAGGCGGATGCCATACCAAGGTCCATACCACCCAATAATCTTAAGTCCGTCTCGGGCGGTAATCATGGCTGAGGCCGGCATGAGCAAAAGGAACGCCCAAGAATGGCTGCACCAGAACTGCCGGGTGTCTTTGAAATCGGTATTGAGCAAGGGAACTATTCCCTCGGACGCCGAGGGAAAGTGGGTGCATCATCCGGAATTGCAACATCTGTCAGACGACCCCGAGGCAACCATACCGGCGTTAGAGAGTCCGGAGCAATATTTACTTTTCGTAACCGGTGGCTCTACTCACTACGCCAACTTCTTCTATGGGACCTACGGCATCGCGACGACGCCGGTGGAAGAGATCTAACTGCGGGTGGCGACCCACACGAAGTACTGGCCGCCACCATTCTTGCCGCTTCGGGCTCGGGCTTTAACCTCTTCTACTTTGAACCCGGTCTTCAGTAATTTCTTGGTGAATACCGGGTCTGGGTCGGTCGACTAGATGGACAAGACACCCGTGGGCCTTAGCGCTTTGAAAAAGGATTCCAGTACCCAGGAACCGACAAGGCTCACCAATAAGGTGAGCCCGTCAATATCAACCTCTGCGTTCATTAAAATCCGAGGTTACCGCAGGGATCATCTTAGCATACGCCCGTGCCTGTAGACCTCGATAACGCAACGGCTTCCGGCCACCAACGCCTTACCAGGTGTAGGATTGGCTGGCTAGGTTGGCCCCATCGCGCATGGCGGCTAGCTTGAGCCAGACGATGTCCTTGTCCACCCGGTTGGAGCCCGCTGACGTGTCGAACCCGCAGTCGGTGCCGGCCATCACCCGCGTGGGGTCTCCGCCCACCGCGTCCACCGCCAGCCGCAGCCGGTCGGCCACCACCTCAGGGTGCTCCACGTAGTTCGTCTTGGTGTCGATGACCCCTGCCACTAGCAGCATGTGCTCCGGCAGAGGAAAACGCTGGTAGACCTTGTACTCGTGTGCATGGCGCGGGTTGGCCATCTCCATGACCAGCGCCCCCACATTAGCCTCGTAGACGATTGGGAGGATGTCTTCCAATGGCACGTCGTAGTGATGAGGTCCCTCGGTGTTGCCCCAGCACACGTGCAGCCGCACCTGCGCCCTCGGGATGTTACGGATGGCATGGTTGATGGCCCGGATGTGCAGGGCTACCACCTGTTGAAACACCTCTATCCGGTCGTCCTGATAGGCCACATGGCGCTCCATGGCCAGGTCTGGGCAGTCCAATTGCAGCACCACACCTCTGTTGGTTATGATCTCGTACTCTTGGCGCATCTCCTCAGCCAGGGCCATCACATACTCTTCGTGGCTGTCGTAGTGGGCGTTGCCCATGGTCAAGGCGATGATGCCAGGCGAGGCCGCGCTCATGAACAAGTCTTGATGAGAAGTATCAGCCTCGCTCGCCCCGTTGAGCAGGCCGTCGACCTCCCGCTCGGCCAAGTCTTGACGCTGGTATTCCAGCGGCCCGATACACTGGGGCACGTCGCGCATTAGTTGCACGGCCCGGGGCCGGGCGATGTTGGGAAATTCGTTCTGGTCCTTGTGGCCGCGCCGGGTCCATGAACCGCCGAACCCGGACATCCGTTGCGTCACGTAGGTCGAGAAGCTGACGCGAGACTGCTCGCCGCTGTTGATCACATCCACTCCAGCCCGGGCCTGCTGGCGGATCACTTCAAGGGTCGACTCATCGGCCAAGCGCTCCAAGGCTGATCCGTCCACCTCTTCGCCGCGGGCCACTTTGGCCAGAAGCTCCACCAGAGCATCGGGTCGCGGCAGGCTGCCGGTGTGGGTGGTGAAAATGCGTCCTTCGCTGCGTTTCATGGTGTTCCTTCAAGATTGCTTGGGGACCCAAGTGAGGTTGGCTGACGAACGCTTTCCTCCATCCTAACCTTCCCCCTGGAAGGGGAAGTGACCCACGGCTGGATCAAGTTAGTCGAACCGGCTGGGGCGGTAATTGGACAGAAGGTCTACCTGCGCCGCGTCTATGATCTCCATGGTAGCCAATTGAGCCATCAGAGGGGCCAACGTCACTCCGCTGTGGGTCAATGCCAGGTAGACGTTAGGGGACTTTGGAGAGAAACCAGCCACCGGAAACCCATCCAACGGCATCGGCCGGTAGCCCACCGGCACGGGGATCGCTGCAGCGCCCTTCAATGCCGGCACGTACTCGGCCGCACGAGCTAAAAGTTCATCGGCATGTGCCTGCGTGTCGTCTCTTGCCAGGCTTTCTTGGCTCCCTTCGCCGATCATTGCTGAGCCGTCCAGGCACTGACGCAGGTGAATCTCCGGCCTGCCCGGCTCCAGCGACGGGGCGTACAGAACTGAAACATTCGAGAGCAGTGGCTGGGCGATGGGTCCGGTGCGAATCACCACGCCTGGACTCTCTTCCTGGGGAATGGTGATTCCTGCCATCGCTGCCAGCACGGTGTTGTCTACACCGCCGGCAAGTACCACTACGTCAGCGTCAATGGTTTCACCGCCCGCGACAACTGTGGCAGAGCTGGAGTTGTTCATCACGTCCGTAACCTGTGTTTCTAGCTTGGCTGCGGCGCCGAGTTTGATCGCAGCTTGGATGCAGGCCTGAGCGGCGAGCGTCGGCTCGACCATTCCGTCTAATTCGCAATAGATCGCCGCGGTTACCTCCCTTGGAGACAGACCTGGCTCTATATGGGCCATGTGCGCGGCGTCTAACAACTGGCACGGGTAGCCCCAGGCTCGAAGTTGGGCGGCGCGGGACTCCAGTTCGTACGCTCCCACGGCGGTGGATGCCCATTCCAGCTGACCGCCCCAGCGCAGGCCGACATCCACGCCCAACCCTTTAGCGAACCGATCCCACATGCCCAGCGACCGGCGGTTGAAGTTGTGGTAGGAGACAGGGTGCTTTGCCGTGGCGTTGATCCAGGCGAATGAATGGCTGGTGGCGCCGGCGCCAGGCCTCCCTTTATCAATCACCGTGACTGCCGCGCCGCGCCTGGCCAGGGAATAAGCGATGGCTGAGCCAACGATTCCGGCGCCGACCACGGTTACTTTGATTTGTTTTCGAGAGGGTCCGGTAGACATAAACCATCTTTGGGACGTATAGAATTTAGGCACCATTATCCCGTATTTGGCATGCAAAACTCAACGATTCGGACGCATCCGTCCATCTGAGGAAGACTGTAGACTGACGCGGAAAACCGAACGGGGGGCTGGGATTTTTTAGCGGCCTCTTACCGGGTTTTTATCTTGGACCGTTCTTCAGCCTTAGTATGGTCTCAGCCTGCCAGATCGGCGTGGTAACCTCGCATCTCGTCCGAAAGAACTTCGATGAAGTTCTGCACAGCCTGACCAAGGAACTTGCCCTTTAATGTGCAGACGCCAATCACCGAAGAATCGAAGATGTGGTCCAACCGCACGACTCCCAGACGGTCGTGGTCCTGCGGGTGGAGGGTGAAATCGTTGCACACCGCCACGCCCATACCGGTCTCGACGTAGCGTTTTATGGATTCAGTATCGTCCAATGCCAGCACCACGTCCCAGGAAACGCCTTGTACCCTCAATTCCTGATCTACCTTTTGGCGGGTCAGACTTTCAGGCCCGGAAAGGATCATTGGCCAGGGAGCCAGGTCCTGCAGGCTAACGTTGGCTTGTTTCAATAAGGGATGATTCAAGGGCGTCATCAGGACAACGTCGAATTTGAATAACTCTTGGAATTCTAGCGATTGGTCGTCTAGGGGTGGAGGAGCGCAGAACGCCAGGTCAACCTCACCGGACCGCACCAGGCGTAGCAGAGGGGTGTACGGCCTCGCCAATAGCCGAATGCGGACGTCCGGATAGCTGTTGCTGAAGGCCTGAATTCCGGGTGGGAGGTGGTGCAAGACCAGATCTGGATACGCGCCCACCACGAACGAACCGCGTCGTTCGCTATAGTCCATCTGTGTCTTCAGCGCGTCCACTGCTTGGACCACGGGCGTGACTAATTCCAGTAGGATTGAGCCCTCTGAAGTAAGCTGAATCGGCCGTTTGATTCGGTCAAACAGGATTATCTCAAACTCGTCTTCAAGCTTGCGAAGGTGAGTGGTTACCGTTGGTTGGCCCAGAGCCAATGTGCGGGCCGCCTTAGAGACACTTCGCAGCTGAGCAACATGGTAAAAACTAACAAGCTGACGCAGTTCCATCTGGCGTTGCCTCCCCCTTTGGCATCACGGTCGCCAATATAACATATCAATGAGCATTAGGGTATTAGGAATGATATATCCGCTAAATTGATATTGCGAACGCATTTCAAGCTGTCATGAACCGGTCAGGGTCAACTCCCGGACGAGGGCAAACGTAAGACGGCTGAACAGTGCCAAGACGATATACTGGGCAGTGACGTCGAGCGGACATCCAATGCTAACCATGGAGCTATGTTGTGCGAAGAACTCTGGAAAGGCCAGAAAAAATCAGGCCTGATGGCGACGACGGCTATTTTGAACAACTGACCAAAGCGGTATTCCGGGCCGGGTTCAGTTGGGCGGTGATCCTAGAGAAATGGGAAGGGTTTTTAAAAAGCTTCGAGAATTTCGACCTGGGCCGAGTGGCGGCCTACGGTCCCGACGAATTGCAGCGTCTTTTTGAGGACAGCCGCATCGTCCGTAACCGCCGCAAAATTATCGCAACCGTCGAGAATGCCCGCATTATGCTTGACTACATTGACGAGCATGGGTCATTCCACGCCTATCTGAGGTCTCTGGACCACCTGGACTACCACACCCGAGTCAAGGTATTAACGCGGCCCTTCGCCGGCCTGGGCCGGACTTCCGCCTTCGTGTTTCTCCACTGCGTCAACGAGGAAACGCCCGACTGGCAGGATCGGTAGGTCTGATCAGCGGCCCTCTTTGATGTAGTCGGAAACTTTCTCGCCAATCATGATGGTGGTGGCGTTGGTATTGGCCCGGATGCAGTCCGGCATCACCGATGCATCGGCAACTCGCAAATTCTCCATTCCCCTCACGTGACAGTACTGGTCCACCACTGCCATTGAATCGGAATCTGGACCCATCTTGCAGGTACCGGAAATGTGATGCGATGTGCCGGTGTTCCGCATCAACCAGGCATTAAGGGTCTCATCAGATTCCAGGTCTGCCTCGGTAGGGTTCACCAATTCCAAGAGAATGTCGGTGAAGCTAGACTGTTCACAGATCTGGATGCATAGCCGTACCGCTTCTCGCATGCGACGTAGGTCTTCCTCCTCCCGGAAATAGTTATAGTTCAGGAACGGCTGCACGTGGGGGTCGGTGGAAGTAAGTTTCAGTTCACCCTTGCCCAAAGCAAGCTGCAGGCTGGCGCTGAGTCCGATGTAGTTCCCTTCGTCGTCAATCTCTACCTGTGCGGGACGGTGCTCACTGGTCATCAGCATGGGGCTGATCTGCATGTCGTTCCGGATGTCAGAGTTCTCCACGGTATAGCGTAGGCCAACCTGGATCACCGGTGCTTGAATGTCGGGCCGGTCTCCAGTCGCCCGGTACAGAACGGCAGCGGAGGGATGGTCGCGCAGGTTCTGGCCTACCCCAGGTAGATCGTGGACGACGTCTATGCCCAGTGATTTGAGGTTTTCGGCCGGTCCGATGCCCGAGAGCATCAGCAATTGGGGCGAGGCAACGGCCCCGCTGCAGACTATGATCTGCTCACCTTCGACCGTGAATACCTCACCGCCGCTTTCGGCTTCAACTCCCACTGCTTGCTTGCCTTCAAACAGGATGCGCCGAGCCGTCACGCTGCCGCGGATATTGAAGTTCAATCGGTGTCGGGCCATATCCAGGTAATTCAGGGCATTGCTCATGCGCACGCCATCGATGGTATTCCTGGCCCTGGGAGAGACGCCGGTGGACTCCGGGTGGTTCATGTCCTCGTCGATTTCGTACCCCACAGCAACACAGGCATCCTCAAAGGCCCTGGCATAGGGCAGCCACTCGCTGCGAGGGTAGCGCCGCACCGGCACTGGACCCTCGGACCCGTGGAAATCCCCTCCGAAATCCAGGTCAGTCTCCAACTTGTTGAAGTAGGGCAGGACCTTGGTGAAGGCCCATTCGTCATTGCCCATTGCCGCCCAGCCGTCGTAGTCCTCTGGGATGCCACGGAAGAGCACCTGTCCGTTGATAGCGCTTGAACCGCCGGTGGCCTTGCCCCTAGGGATAGTCAGATTAGGCTGCTCAGGCGTCACCTGGGCCTCGTAAGCCCAACTGTGTGGGCCATATGCTGACAGCCATACGTTGTTTCCGAATTTGATGTCATCGGGAAGCTGGTCGAAATTGGGATAATCCGGGCCTGCCTCCAACATCAGCACCGACTTGGAAGAATCTTCGGATAGACGGGTGGCGATGGTGCATCCGGCGGAGCCTCCGCCCACCACGATATAGTCGTACTTCATATTCCTACTCCCTAAACGTTTACGGTGACCGATGCGCGCGCCAGCCTGGGGAGGCTGACTTGAGATGTAATCAGCCAATAATAATACACGGGGCGAAATTACGCACGCGTGTATATGAATGCGACGGCGGCAAGAGAGAGTTCGGTTCGGAGGTATTCTTATTCCAGTTCGATCATAGGGTCGTTGGTGCGGACCGTGTCCATGGGCTGGACAGCAATCTCTTTGACGACTCCATCGCGGTGGGCACGGATGCTCTGTTCCATCTTCATGGCTTCTACCACGCAAACCTCTTGGCCGGCGGAAACCTGGTCGCCTGGCCGAACCAGGATGGAGATCACACGTCCTGATAAGGGAGATGCAATGATGTTATCTGAACTGCCGCCTGAAGGGCCGCGAGAAGAAGGAGGAGGTGCGACGATTCTTGCGGACTGGGTGCGTCCGCGCCGGGGGCGGGCCGGGGGTTGGCTGGGCAGGCCCTCGACCTCCACCAGGAAGGTTTCGCCTTCTACGGTAACTTCGACCGGGGATTGGGTCAGTTCACCTATCTCAACGTTGTACCAGTTGTCCCCAACTTTAATCCGAAGTGTGGTTACCGCCAACTCCGGTTCCCCATTGACCGGGAAATGAGTTGCTCCCGGCGCCCGTAAACGCGCCAGGGGCTAAAGGCGGCCGGCGCGAGGAATTGTGCGGATCTCATGGCCGTCGCCAAGGCGACGCCGATGGTAGCGGCGATCTCGCGTTCGCCGTTCTCTTGTCCGTTCTTATGGCCGTTGCCGTTCTTACTCATCTTTCCGTTGCCACATTTGGTCAGGGAGCGGTTCTGGAATTCCTCTATCCAGATGGGCATTGACCCGGTGTGGTGGGTGGCGGCCAAGAATTCCTTGGTGGTCAGGATGTCCCGCAGCAATGGGACGTTGCACTTCACGCCTTCCACCCGGAATTCCAAGAGAGCCCTCTGGAGGGTTTTTATCGCTCGGTTCCGATCCTCTCCCCAGGCCATTATCTTGGCCATCAGAGGCTCGTAGTCTAACTCAACGGTGTAACCGTTGCAAAGCGCGGAATCAACGCGGATATGCTCGCCCTCCGGTTGATGTAGGTCTGTGATATCCCCTGAATCAGGCATGAAAGTTTCGGAGTCTTCGGGGTAGACCCGGACCTCTATGGCGTGTCCGTTGACTGAGACGTCTTCCTGGCTGATGGGCAGGGCTTCTCCGGCCGAAACCCGAATCTGGAGTTCCACCAGGTCTAGACCGGTCACCAACTCTGTGACACCGTGCTCCACCTGTAGCCGGGTGTTCATCTCAAGGAAGAAAACGCTACCGTCGGCGGTCACCAGGAACTCGACAGTCCCTGTGCTGGTATAGCCTATGTAGTTCCCCAGCTTGGTAGCCAGGCTACAGACCCGGCGGCGTAGGCGTGGAGTCAGCTTGGCCGACGAGGGGGTTTCTTCCACCAGTTTCTGGTTGCGACGCTGCACGGAACAGTCACGTTCGTAGAGGTGGACCAAGTTTCCGTGCTGGTCTCCGATGAGCTGGACCTCGATGTGAGAGGCGTCCTTCAAGTAACGCTCGAAAAACAGGCGGGAGCTACCGAATGCGCTCTCGGCAACCTGCCGCGTCCGCTCGATTAGGGGCATCAATTCTTCTTGTGAATCAATGATGTGGATGCCGATACCCCCGCCTCCCTCGGCCGCTTTGACCATCAGCGGAAACCCCAGCTCCCAGGCTTTGGTCGCGGCGTTCTCATTTGCCACGGCCTTGTCGGTACCCGACAGGATGGGAAGGCCAGCTTTGCGAGCTAGTTTTCGGGAGTAGATCTTGTCACCCATCTTCTCCATCACATCCGGATCGGGCCCGATAAAACAAATACCCGCCTCTTGACAGAGACGGGCGAATTCAGGGTTTTCGGAAAGGAAGCCGTAGCCTGGATGGATGGCCTGGGCGCCGGACGTACGGGCAGCGTCCAGAATCGTGGACATGTTTAAATAGCTGTCATGAGGGGGAGCCTCGCCAACCAAGTAGGCTTCGTCGGCCATTTTGACGTGCAGGGCTTGCTGGTCGACCATCGAGTAGATAGCAACGGTCTTTATCCCCAAACTCTGGCATGTGCGAATAATCCGGCAGGCGATTTCGCCCCGGTTGGCAATCAATATCTTGGTAAACACAATTTACCCTTCGTATCAAGGAACGGTAGCCTTCCATTTAGAGGTGAAACCGCGGGCCCGCTCGAAATGTAATCCATAAGCCCTAAGTATATACACCAGGAAGGGACTCATTGTTAAGGCGATCTAAGAACGAGTTAGAGCGAATTTCCTTACCGAGCCAATAGCCTACGGTGGTGGAGAGCAGGCTCCGGAGCTCGTCGGCCAGGCTCTTGTCTACAGACAGCTTACAGGCCTTTGAAATTTCGCTCCGGTCTAGGAGGCGCAGTACTTTTAAGGCGCGGAGGGAAAGGGGGCGCAGATGGGCGTCGTCGGGGCTACAATCCAGGCATAGGGTGCCCCCCACGTTGGGGCTAAACCGATGGGCGTCCGGCTCCAATTCTTCACGGCATTCAACGCAGTGGTAAAGTTCCGGCATCAGCCCAGAAACCTGTAGCAGATGAAACTCGAAGAACCGTAAAGGCATGTCCGATTCTGGATTGTCCTCCACGGCCCGAAGGGTGTCAATCATCAACCGGAACAGTTCGGGATTTGGGCTTTCCTCGGCCCCAAACCCGTCCACCAGCTCCGCCAGATACAGGCCCTTGGTGATGGTCAGCAGGTCTTCTTTGAGCACAGAGAAGCTCTGGACGACTTCTGCTTGGGAGATGATATCCATGCTGCGGCCATGGGCCATGGACATCCGGACCATGGTTAAAGGTTCCAGGTGTCCCACCAGCTTGCTGGTCGACCGGCGAGCTCCCTTTCCCACGGCTATGACCTTGCCTTGGTCCCAGGTGTACATGGTGACCAAAAGGTCGGCTTCGCCCAGCGGCGTATAGCCGAGAATGATAGCTTCGCAACGATAGGTTCTGGGAGGGGCCATTGCCTTAACTCCGGGTCAAATCTCTTGGCGTCCCTGGAACGCCCGGGTCAGCGTGGTCTCATCCGAATATTCCAAAGACCCACCTACGGGCAGCCCACGGGCCAGATGGGTGACCTTAAGGCCCTCCTGGCCTTGGTGGCGGCGGATGTACATGGCTGTAGCCTCGCCTTCCAACGTGGGGTTGGTGGCCACAACCATCTCCACTATTTCCGGCCGCTCCAGCCTGCTGAATAGCTCTTTCAGCTTTAGCTGGTCCGGTCCGATCCCATTGATCGGCGAGATAACGCCGTGGAGCACATGGTACAAGCCCCTAAATGTCCGAGTCCGTTCCATGGCCAGCACATCCAAAGGGTCCTCTACCACGCAGATGATGGTCTGGTCACGGCGTGGGTCGGAACAGACCTGGCATGGTGAGGCGTCGGTCAGGTTCTGGCACTCTTCGCAGAATACGATATTTTGCTTGACGGAGGTAACGGCATCGGCCAAGGCGTAGGCGTCATCGTCGGGTAGCCGAATGATGTAGTATGCCAGGCGCTGGGCGCTCTTGGGTCCAATGCCCGGCAGCCGGTTCAATTCTTGCACCAGCCGAGCCAAGGAGGGGGCTGCTCCGGAGATGTTCTCTTGAGTCATTTATCGAGTGCGCAGCAGGTGGCTTTTTTGCTGGCTGGCCGTTTGATGGAATTACCTAGAATCCCGGGATGTTCATGCCGCCGGTAACCACACTCATCTTCTGGGCGGCTAGTTCTTGGGCTTTGTTGGATGCGTCGTTGACTGCGGCCAAGACCATATCTTGAAGCAGTTCCACCTCTTCAGCGGCCTCGGGCTCGATAGTAACCGATTCCACGATTTGTTTTCCGGTCATAGTCACCTTCACCGCGCCGCCACCGGCGGTACCTTCGACGGTGAGGGTTTCCAATTCTTCCTGGATCTTCTGCAGTTGCGCCAGTTGCTTCTGCGCCTGACGCATCATGTTGCGGTTCATTCTTCGATCTCCTCTAGGACTCTGGCGCCCATCCCGAGGGCCGTTCGGACCAAGGAACTTTGTTGCGCGGTTTTGGCCGTGTTGGCGGTGCTTCCGGTCCCGTTGGCCATGGCGAGACGCAGCTCGTATTCAGATCCGAACGAGTCTGCAACGGCCTGGCTGACCTGACGGCGGGATCCGGGGTCGTCCATCTCCTCTTGCATCCGTTCCAGGTTGGCCTTGTTGGAGAAACCCAACACCAGGGTATTGCCATCCAGGGAAACGGCGTGGGCCTTGCAGTCGCGTAGCAGGGCTCCAAGATTGTATTTCTTGCCTTTCATGCGGCCAAGAACCTTGAGCGCTGCCAGCCACTGTGCGCCCAGCTCAGATATGGGTCCGGGGCTCGGGGCGGGTCGTGGTTGATTGGTTGGCCGTCCCGCGGGAGGACGCGCCTCACCTTGAGGTCGGGGCCGAGCTGGAGGCCGACTGCTCGGGTCTCGAGCCGGCTGAACGGGGGTTGCAGTGGGGGTCGGTTGGGCGTCGGGAGGCGCCTGTGCTGCCGGCGGTGCGGTTTCCTCACAAATTTCCACCACGGCTAATTCAAGGGGAAGGGTGGACGGCGCGTCGTAACGCATGTTGACGTCACCCCACACCTTGAGCCCTCTGAGGATACGCCAGGAGGGGATTCTGCCCACCAACTCCTTGAGTTGGGCGCTAACATCTTCAGAAACGTCTACAGCGTCCTCAGAGCCCCATTGCAGGTGCATCACCGCCCGCAGCAGTTCCATGGTCTGTTTGTGCAGTTGACGCAGGTCAGTGCCACCCCAGACCGCCCGGTTCACTGCCGACAACGCGGCCGATGTATTGCCCATGAGCAGGTATTTAACCAATTCCAGGGAGCTTTCAGCGTTGTTCAGGCCTAAAAGTTCTTCAACCTGATTCAGTGTAACGCCCTCGCTGCCGGAAGCGACCACCAATTGCTCCAGTAGGTTTTCGGCGTCCCGAAGGCTGCCTGCGGCGTGGCGGGCGACCAGGCGTATCGCCTCTGGGTCGACGTTCACACCCTCGGCTTCGGTGATGTCGGCTAGGCGGCCGTAGACCAAGTCCGAGGCTATACGGCGAAAATCGAACCGCTGGCACCGCGAGATGATGGTCGGCAGGATCTTATGGGATTCAGTGGTGCAAAGAACGAAGATGACGTGGGGAGGCGGTTCTTCCAACGTTTTTAGAAATGCATTTGAGGCCGCATCGGTCAGCATGTGGGCCTCGTCGATGATGTAGACCTTGCGCTGGCCTTGGGACGGGGCGAAGTTCACCTTCTCCCGGATGTCTCGTATCTCGTCGATCCCACGGTTGCTGGCGGCGTCGAGTTCGATGATGTCCATGAACTGGCCGCCGTTGATCGAAAGGCAGATGGCGCAGGCGTTGCAGGGGTCTCCGTCCAGAGGCTCAAGACAGTTGGCCGCCTTGGCGATGATTCGGGCGGTGGTGGTCTTGCCGCTGCCCCTTGGTCCGCAGAACAGGTAGGAGTGGGAGACGCGGCCTTGTTTGATTGACTGGCGCAGTGTGCCGGCAACGTGCTCCTGGCCCACCAGCTCGCTGAAGCTGGAAGGCCGCCACTTGCGGTAGAAAACCTGGGCGGTAGAAGCAGGATCGGTTATAGCCTGGCCGGTCATTTCAGGTGGGTCTCCATCAAGGTCAGAATCGCCGGTCTAGGTTTTAATGTTAAGTGTCGCCAGGGCTGTGCGCTCTTTGGACTGCATCAACTGTGTTTCTTCAGGGTCCAGATGGTCGTGCCCCGTAAGGTGCAGCACCCCATGTACTACCAGAAGGGCCAACTCATGTTCAAGGCGCGCGCCCCGCTCTTCCGCCTGACGTTGCGCCTGAGGATAGGAAACAATCACTTCTCCCAGTGGAGAAAGTTCTCCGGGTGGCATAACAAATCCGAGATCTCCGTTTTCAATCAAATCCTCGGGCGGCTCGGCGTCGCCCTCCCAGTGGCCTGCATGGTCGGCGGAGAAAGACAGCACGTCGGTAACCTCGTCGAGTCCTCGAAACTGGGCGTTCAGACCGTGGACAGTCTCATCATCGGTAATGAGCAGGCTCATCTGCGTCACCTCGGCTCCTTCCAACGCCACACTCAGTGCTGCCTGTGCGATTCCCATCAGCCAATCTTCGGCCGGTTCACCCGTGGACGTGCCTGGTAGGTGTCCGAGTATATCGCTGAGGATACTACCGGAGAAGGGTTCATCCACAGAAAGGTAGACCTGATGGTCTTGCTGGCTGTCCAAATATAGAACTCGACTTGAGGGAGAGCTTTGGCCCCCAATTTCGACCGTTTTAGGCTGCGATCCGAGGCTAGGGCAATCATAGCACGGTGGCCGGAATAGCGACAAGAACCGGAGTGCCAGAAGACATAACATGAAGGGGCAGCCAGGCGGATTCGAGCCTTGAAGTGACAGACAGCATCACATCATTGTGCGTTGGGGGCTCGTCCAATTTCTAGGAGGTCCGGCATTGGCCAATCGCAGACGCAGAAGAAATAACGCCCGAGTCTCATTCGCGGCCCGGCAAGGCCAGAATACTTAGCAAAAAATTTCACGAAATACGGGTTGGGCGCCTTTGACTCGATGGTGGTTGTGGCGGCGATCGTTTTCGTGGTGGCCTCCGGCAGCGGTGGCGGTGGTGAAGGGCAACAGGCGCAGGATTTTGAATTCGGCATGTTCCAGGGTATCGAAGAGGTTGGCTTCCGTGACGGCAACCTAGCCAGGCTCGAGGGCGAACCGCTGGGGCTGCATTTCTGGGCCGGTCTGTGCCCGCCGTGACGGGCCGAGAGGCCCCAATTCCAGGTTTTCTACAGGGAATTCAAGGGCCAGATACAGCTTGTAGGCATCGATATTGAAGTTTTCACTGGGCTGGACTCCCGGAACGACGCCGACGCCCTTTTGCGTGAGTTGGGCATGACCTACCCGGCTGGTTGGACTGAGGACGGCGGTGTTCCCCGCAAATTCGGGGTTACGACTATGCCAACGACAGGTTGTATCAGCTCCAATGGTACGATCGTGGAGAAGAGCGTAGGCGCAATAGATGCTAGGTTCCGGGCCAGCGCCCCTCAGAAATTGCTGGCGGCCGAGGCGGCAGTGGCGAACGGCATGGGTCACGGCGGCTGACCAACCGGGCTAGCGGGCTTTCCGCACCTGGTGTTGGAATTCTTCGTCGACCAGCGTGTTGGCCGTCGCGCTCTCGATGTCGATGGCGAATCAGTGGAATTCGTGCGACGGTGGCGATATCCGAGGCTACCCATTCTTCCGCAGGGTCGCCACCATCACCAGACCATGACGGCCCGGCCGCTCCTGCCGCAACCCAGCCAACTCCGGGTCCTGCTGCGCAAACTCCTGCCAGTTCACGTGAAGGCCTCCGAGATTAAAGAACCCGAAGTCGTCTCGAAATACTATTATTTTTACGTGCCCGGCGCCTCAAAAAATATACTGCACAGACTTTCTAGGCACGAAGATTACATGTGAATCGTGGGCATGTTTTAGGTCCGTCCGCTCGTATAACAGGGTATCTGCCCTGCCGGATCACAGAACGCTGGCGTCGACCTTCATTTCCTTCACTAATTTCTTCCTCATAACGGTTTCCAACCGCTTTTGCGCTCTTCTTTCGATTCGCGCTGCCCTTTTGATTGGATCGCGGTGCGTCGTTGTTTTCGCCATCTTCTTCCTCCCATTCATCTCGCGGTGTAGGAAACCAGATACGTTATCCCCTGCGGTCGGGGACGCTTTTAAGGTACCAGTGTACGGCGTTTCTGGTCGATCAGTACCGAACACCAGTTACCGGAGGAATGATCGTAGAGCTGCCGGCTTCGTGCGGGCGTTCACGGAATTGGCTTCCGTTCCCTGTAGCAGATTTTTATACTCGATGACTGGCTGGGGTCGGGCGGCCATTGATTGGGCGTCGCAAACACGGTCAAATTGTGAATGGGGTAAATCTCAGCTTGCGGTGGTGGAATCCCGATCTTTCGCATAACGGGCATTAGCCGGCTTACAAAGCCATCTTACATTTCTCCGTTGATTCCCAAATGTTCGTTATATGAATGTCGCCAGAATCGTCAAAGCAGACAGCATGCATCAACCAACTGTCGATCAGTTCAGTCTCCCATCCGACCTCTTGCCGGGTTTTTCACACATTTCTTTGGTAAATCCTTTTACTGTGAAGATTGCCATTATCATATGAAATAGACCCCAGTTTAAGGCTCGACTTCAGTATGGCAGTCCCTAACTCCGGCGCTTGAAGCACTTGGTGCGACGATGGGGTTACCCGGTACACGTCGGGACGTAATGTAAAAAAAGCCTTTGGAATCAACCAAAGGCCTTTTCTGGTGCCTAAATTTTGGGACCCGGATTGGCTTCGATCCCATGATCTCCACCTTGAAAAGGTGAGGCGTTACATCTTGCCCTATGTTGCCAGGCACATTCTGATACCAAACCTCTAAACAATCACCGCCTATTTCATGAATACGCTATTATCCCGTCTTGCCTAATACTTGGTGGTGCGTTAGCAACCATTCCCTCTTCAGACTAAGAAGCCACCACCATCGGGAAGCCATAGGAGGCGGGTACTGGTGATGGTGGGGGCGACTGGTTTTTCGTTAGCTCACAGCTTGGAAACTTGGGCCGTGGCTGCCCAGATTACGTGACTCGACATGGCCGCTGGTTTACCGTAGAGTTGATCGCAAACACGAGACTCATGCCGCAGAAAGGATGATGGAATGACTCAAGTAGTCGGCGTTCGATGGCGGACGGCGGATCCTATCAGCTTTGCGGATGCCGGCGATTACGAGTTGCACCGGAATAACTACGTTGTTCTTACAACCCAAAAGGGACAGGAGTTCGGATGGGTTGTCAAAGAACCTCGGAACTTGGTGATGTCCCAACCCGATGGTGAAGTTTTACTGACTGTTTTAAGAAAAGGAACAGCCTCTGACTTTGGAAGGTGGCAACAAATTAGGGAGATGGAGGAAGATGCCTTCAGACTGTCCCGAGCCAAAGTCCGTGAACTACATTTGGCCATGAAAATCGCGGAAACCCATTACACCTTCGATCGAAGCCGCATAATCGTGACTTACAGTGCAGAAGGGCGCGTTGATTTTCGCCCTTTATTACGGGAATTAGGAACCGTCTTGAGAAGCAGGGTGGAAATGAAGCAAGTAGGTGACCGAAACGTGGCAAAACTGGCTGGGGGCATCGGAAAATGTGGCCGCGTCCTGTGTTGTACTTCCTGGATGACCAAGTTCGATTCGATTGGGATTCGCATGGCTAAGGAGCAGGCTTTGCCTATCAGCGCCGATGGATTATCTGGGGCTTGCGGGCGATTACGGTGCTGTCTCCGGTTCGAATACGAGCAATACCGGGAAATTAATCGCTCGCTTCCTCGTATCGGAGAAGAGATTGACACACCTAATGGTTTAGCAACCGTGATAGTGGGTCACCGATTGAAAGAGACCGTGTCAGTGCGGTATTCCGATGACGAAGTACTGGAGTGGTCACTGGTCGACGTGACCAGGAATTGACCTCAAAGGAACTGACCTGAAGCTTGAGTGGTTCTGACTGATAGACCATGAAACTGTTACCTCAGGTATTCGATCCGAAGGTTAAGGATAATCCTCGACCCTACTTGTTCCAGGCTTCTCTTGCATTCCTTGTCTTATTCGCTGTTCTGCTAGTAGAGGAATTGGGTTTACATTTGGTGGTGATGGCGGCAGCAATTGGTGCCACCACGTTTATCTTATTCGTCACACCTCACTCTTCAATGGCGAAGCCTCGACATGTAATTGGCGGGCATTTCCTTGCCCTCCTAATTGGAAGCGTATTTGCTGTTTCTAACGGTACTCCGGTAGCGCAAGATATTTTAGGGCAGTCTTCCTTGCTGATAAATGTGGAAGCGGCTCTAGCTGTGGCTATCAGTATTTTTATTATGGCAGCCACCGATACCGAGCATGCCCCTGCTGCGGGCACAGCATTGGGGGTTGTAGTCCACGGTTTCAGCTGGGAGTTGGCCCTATTCGTTACTAGTAGTACAGTTATCCTCTCGGTTGTTCACCATATATTACGCTCGCGCCTTCGAGACCTAGTGTAAGAAGGGGAATCTACTAAAATCTGCAGGACAGGTATAGACAGGGTCTTATAATCTAAACGTGTGGGAACGGATCGATAGCTACATCGAACCTGGCCTGGAACGATAGGCCAAAACTATCAGGATATCAGGGTTCGACGATTAGGCTAACCTATCGTATAGTCCCCCAATCATTTCCCGGATTGGAGAACACTATGCGATTCCATGCAACTCTTGCGCATACGCCAGAAAGCTGCCCCGGTCCTCGCGGAGGCCCGCCGGTTATTGATTGGCCGGCTAGGGCCAAAGAGATTGGTATCGAGCTTATTTCGGCAGTGCAGTGTCAAATGGCTCATGCCCAATACTTCGTGGTTGATACGGAAGATTACTCTAAGCTACACGAACTATTCGCTCCGTTCCAAGGAATAGCTACGGCAGACTTTTCTCCCGTCAGAGACCTATTGGACCCGTAAATCCTTTAAGTATCTGTGGGGTTTTATACCAAGTTTTCTGAAGTCTTCTTTATTACGACCATCGATAAATTAGGCCCGTAAGAAGACGCGAAAAGCCCAGTCATATGATTGGGCTTTCCTTGTTTCAGAGACACTCCATCGAGAAGCCATAGGCGTGGAGTACTTGGAGGGTATAGGCGTGGGCCTCGAAAGCTGCCCCATCTTGAGATTACTGCTTAGACAGCCATTGCTCGTTTGCAAGTTGAAAGACGCGCTGCACCTGTTCAACGTTATATGGCTCTTCTGCCGAGCTGTCGGAAGCCCACTGGCTTCGGGGCTCGTTAAAGAAATCTCCGCCGTAAACATGAATTGCTCCAGTGTAAAGCGAACTCGGGTTTTGGACGGCATGGATTGCGTCCTGGGCTAACAATACAGTTTCTTTAGATTCCAGTACTCTAGTACCAGTTCTCACTAGCCCGTCTCCAGCCAAATTACGAGTGTAAAATGTGTTGTCTTCTTGCCCGCCGTAAAGGCCGATGACTGCCCACAAATTGTGGTCGTGCGGATAGAGAGCAATCCCTGGAGGCCATATGATGTTTAGAATGGTAAGTTCTGGTGAGCGATGAAGTGTAGCCATTCCTGGTCCAGATGGTGTACCAAGAGCAGATTCCAGTTGATGTGGCTCAGCTATCGACGACGTGACAATTTCTTTAATCGCCTGTTCCGGTGTGTGTTCGTCCAGAGCACTCCGGCATGACTCTACAAATTCCTCAACTGTAAACATACATCCTCTCATTGCCCTTCTATTTAACGGTTCAGCATGTTAGCACAGGTCTGAATGTAACAGCTTTCCCAGGAATATATTAGGACTAGCCTAACTGTCTTTAGCCAAACTTTTTCGCCGAAAGACTAAATAGTCGAAGGGTTGTTGGTATCGCTTTGCAAGTCGGCCGAATGGGCCATCGGGTTCAACTCCGGGACGACTACGTGTGAAGATTACTGATACCATACTCTGGATTCAACGCAAGGAGGGACGTAAATGAGCGATATAGTTGTCATCGGCGCTGGATTTGCCGGACTATGGAGCAGCATATCAGCAGCTAGATTGTTTATGCCAGATCCAAGTGATCTCCTCCGGCAGGGAGTCCGTCATGTGGGTAACAACCAAAGAGGCGCCGGTCAATCCCGAATGGTGTGGTGACTCTAGGCCAAGCGCCCAGTCCAACATCTCGTCCTTATTTATCACTTCGGCCCTCCTTGCTCCCTAAGTTTTCGGAGCAGGTCGATGACGTCGCCACCTTCCACGCATGAACCGAAGCACCTCCAACGCTGCGAAGCAGGCCAGACATAGAAACTAGGCGATCGTTCTTGATGAAAGGGACATAGCCCTTTCATCCCTTGCCCTGACTTTTGCAGCAACGTGGGGTGGCCGGCCACATCCTCCTTTCACACCCTAACCTGGACTGGGCTTCGTCGGTCGGAATTGCTAGGGCTCAAATGGAAAGACGTGGATTCGATCCTGGCGAGTCTCAGAGTCGTTCAATCCGTTCAGAGGCTTAATACCGGGGAATTCATCGTCCCGGAGCCGAAGACCGCCAGCGGGCGACGGACAATTGCTTTGTTACCTGCCCCGTGCCTTGTTTTGCGGGAGCATAGAGAGAATCAGGAAGCGGACGCTACACTGCTAGGGAGACAACTGACAGAGGATGACCTAGTATTTAGCCACCCTGACGGCTCTCCAAGGGACCCATCAACCCTCACCTTGGCATTTCGGAGGTTGACGAGGCGGATAGGGCTGGGACGGTGTCAGGTTGCACGACTTGAGGCAGACAATGGCTTCTCTGTACCTAGAGCAGGGCCGTAAATCCTAAGACAGTTGCAGAACGCCTTGGGCATGTTAGTGTCACGGTCACGCTGGATTTGTATTCCCATTGCCTTCCAGGCGTTCAGGAAGCAGCTGCCGTACAGTTCGATACGGTGATGGAACAGGCCAAATCTACTTCTGATAAGGAGACCCCAGAACTAGTTGGTTAGTAAACCGGCAAAAGAAAAGACCCCTGGAATCAACCAAGGGTCTTTTCGTGCCTAAAAACTGGTACCCCGGATGGGCTTCGATCCCATGATCTCCACC